>ERZ1292629.2106-Hain-H43-01um-R1-2106-length-17608-cov-20_pt1 | contig 17608 bp, 21 predicted proteins | sample MGYA00564399_ERZ1292629 | MGnify/ENA primary metagenome ERZ1292629 (study PRJEB36523, sample SAMEA6512636) | groundwater metagenome | collected 2019-01-08 | study: AquaDiva: Metagenomics assemblies of 32 groundwater samples
CTTTCCTCCTTTCCCTTTCCGCTTCGGGACGGGCTCCGTCACGAGGACGCGGGCGTGACGTTCGCCACTCCACAGGTATAGTTCCGATTTCAACTCGCGCGGTAGCGTTGAGAGCATACCGGTCTCCCTCTCCACTCCCACCCACATCTTCGTCGGCTTGAGCCGGACGATCCTCGTGCGCTTCGTCATTGCGTTCCCATCTCCTTCGGTGTTCCGTACTACAGCGTACACTACTGGTCACGGGTTGTCAAGGGTAGGACACGGCCTAACGGGTAGTCGTATACGTTGCGTATACGGTGGAGCCCGTGTGGGCTCGGGATGTTGCGGAGCGCGCCGTGTCTGGGCTGGTTGCGAGGCGTTGGCCTCCCCCGCCAGGTGGTCAGTATCCGGGGCTGTGCCCGGAAGGTCACGGAGAATCCTTGGGCTGGGATGTGCGGACGCCCGTTGGTGGGTCTGGTGGAATCGTCTACCCGACCGGGGCGGGGCCGTGGCCGTTGCCCGGGTTTCGTTGTGCTGGGGGTCCGTCGTGTCCCGCACGCTTCGGGGTATGCGCGGGGGCTCGTTGGCCCGCGCCGCTGGGAAGCGAGAGTAAGCAGCGGTGGGGCGGTGGCTGGGTCTGGTCGTGCTCCGCGCGGGTGAGACACCTAATCTAACACGGCTGGCAATACAAGTTGCGCTCGCGCGCGCCGTTGTATCGCCTTCGCGGCTGTCGGGGGGATGGGGCGTCCCCTGAGCCAGTTGTAGAGCGTGGCGCGCGATGGTCGGAGCCGGTAACGAAAGGTCTTGGCGAACGCCTCGACGGAGCCGGCGCGGCGCACGAGTTCCCGCAGCGCGTCGAGGATGGCACCGCGTTCGTCGGCGGCGGTCATGGTGGTGGTCATGCTCGCGTCTCCGGTAGACGTTTCGCGCGTGATCGCACGCGCACGAACCCGCGACCTCGGCATCGTGGACAAGGCCACTTGCCGTCGAGCGTGACAGGTGCTCCCGGCTCCTCGCCCGTGCCGTCGCAGCGCGGACAGCGCCGGAGTGGGACAATCGGGGGTTGAGTCATCGGGTCAGGCCTCCACGCCGGCGGCACGCCGTTTCCGGCGTGATGGCAGCGCGCACCGTGGGAGGAAGCATCTCGTCAACTTTCCCGTATCGTGGTCAATAAACCGTTGGATGCCGAACACGTCATGCCCGAAATCGCCGTCGCTGAACCCTTCCAGTTTCGCGAGATTCAACAGGCACCCGTTGAGGTGCGTCGCCGTCAGGTCCATCTGTAGGGTCTGATTGTCGGGGATCGGCGCATCGTGCATCGCTGCCAACGCAATCGCCCGACGTGCGATGCGGCGTATTGCCTCTGCGTCAGGTCGGGTGATGCTCCAGTTGATCTGTTTCATTGGTCTTCCTCCACGCCAACGGCACGGAGCGCGCGTTCAACAATGGCGTAGGTCAGATTGGGATCATATTCCTGTAGCACGGCGCGCGCCCGTTTCACCTTCGCCTCGAACGGCTCGGCGCTGGCAGCTTCCAGCGCGTCGGCGGCTTCACGGCATTGATCGGAAGTGACAGTCTCGCCGTTTGCGCGCGCATCGGAAAAGTCCATTCCCTGCTCCAGCTCGCTCGCCGCATCGCGTAGGAGCGCGATCAGTTCCGCATCACTCGGGCGCTTCGGGGTGGTCATCGGGTCAGTCCTCCACAGGTGATCGGTTCCCACGATTCGGCAAGCGCGAGCACCGCAGCATCGCAGACGAGCGCGCTGACTTCGGGGCGGCTTGTATTCGCCGCCCAATCCGCCGCCTCCGCCGCCGCCCTCGCCGCCGCTGCCGCCCACGCCGCCCCCACCGCCGCCCAATCCGCCGCCTCCGCCGCCGCCCTCGCCGCCGCCCTCGCCGCCTCCACCGCCGCCGCCCTCGCCGCCGCTGCCGCCCACGCCGCCTCCACCGCCGTCCCTTGCTCGCCATCGAGCCAGCGGGCGGACCAGTCCTGAAATGCGGGGATGTGCTGTCCGCGCAAATCCAGCACGGCGGAGGCGACTAGAATACCGAAGGCCACGCGCTGACGGATCGTAGGCCGGAGCGGGGCGATCTCTCGGATCGTCCGCATCTCCGTGCTGCCCAACTTGAGGATGCCGCGATCCTCCACGATCTTTCCTCGCACCGCCGCTTCCCAGAACAGACAGGTTGCTGCGTCGAAGGCCGCCCCGAGTGGGTTCAGGAACGCCGCGAGTTCCGCCGTGTGGTAGGCGTGATAGAACGCGCCCGTACAGAGGTCTCCAGCGCCACTGAGCACGCCGCGCGGGTTCGTGACACCCGGCCCCCATTGCGTCGCATTCCACGTCCGCCCGTCTCGGTCCGTCAGCTTGTAGACGGTGCGCCATCTGTCGCTCATCGGGTCAGTCCTCCGCTGCTGACGTTGGCACACTCGCCAGCGTGCAGTTTTCCGTAACACTGGCAGTCCATTGTATCGGGGTGCCTGCAGCGCACATAGCGGCCATTCACTACCCACGCTTGGCGGCGGTAATCATACTCCGTCGTCGCCGGGCGCTTCGGAGTGGTCATCGGGTCAGCCCTCCAGTGCTTTCGCGCGCGTGTGAAAGAGGGTGCCGCACTCTTGGAAGTCCGCCATGATCTCGCGGACGAGTACAGCGTCACGCCCGACCAGTGCCCTGCTGTGGCCATCGAACCAGTCAAGAAATACGTACTCGATCCGGTCAATAGCCAGCCCGCCGTATTCTTTGGCGACCTCGCCATAGATGCGGATTTCGTCGCTTGGCCCGCCCCACGACAATTGATAGCGCCAGTACCCTCGTGGCTGTCCATTGAACGTGTCGGGCGCGACGTAATCGAAGCCCAGCCCGTACTCGTTGAGCGTCCCTAGGTCCGGTACGGACTCTTCGGGGTCACGCTGGTAAGCGGCCCAGAGACGGCGCAGGTCGGCCATCCGGCCCCGCTTGTGCTCGGCCCACCGCTCACGGCAGGTCGGTGCTGCGGTTGTGCTGGTCATCGGGTGTTCTCCTGTTCGGGTGTGCGTGTTGCATGATGCGTGAACGTGCGCCTACTTGTCAAGGGTCGCCAGCTATTCGATGCTCGGTTATTCCCAGTACGTGCCGCCCAACGCTCCGCGTACCTTCACCAGCCCCAGCGAACGCCGTACCTCGTCGCGCTGACTGCGCGTCCACGTTGACCGGACACGCTGGCGCACCGCCGCTAGCGTACGCTGAATGACGGACTCCTCGGGATACTCGCCCGTCACGGCGTGCCGCACCTGCCCCGTCCGCACGTTCACCAGATAGGTGACGCCCGACAGCGGGTCGTAGTGTCTGCGAACATCACTCATCGGGTCAGTCCTCCACCAGGAGTGTCCAACGTTGCGTCTAGCCGTAGACTAGTGCAAGTACCGTACCAGCGCAAGAGGCCGCTGATCTCTCGGGCAAGCATTGCAAGATGCAACGGTTTTCGGGGACTTGCGGGGGATGTTCGGTGTGGCAAAAGGTCAAGAAACGGGCGTTCTGCCTGCCACTTCTCTTGACAGCTATGTTATATTTAGAGCGTATACGCCGAATGCTACCCAGTGCCGATCTATCCGACTGACCTTGCCGCTTCGGAGCTGCTGCCCGGGCGTGTCTGGCTGGAACTCGGCGGACCCAAGCCACCACTGAACCCGCTCGCCCGCCTGATCGCCTCAAGCCTCGTCAACCGCGACACCACTCCGGCCGACTCTGTCCGGGCAGCCCAGGCCAACGCCCAGGCCCGCCGTCTCGCTCGGCTCGCCATCCTCGCCAAAGCCTGCCACGTCTCGCCCCGCATCCTCACCGCCATCCACTCACGCCTCGCCTCACTCCGACACGCCGCGTGAGATACCAGAACCGACGGTACTAGCGGTACTCGGGCGGTACTAGCGGCAGATACGCACCTATGCCCGCCCACCGCCTCCCCGATAGCGTATACCTGAACGCCTGCGACCTGATCGCCAATGGCGCCCTCATCGCTGATGCGTGTCTGCTCGTAGGATGCGGCACCGATGCGCTGCGTGCGTGGGGCCGTAGCAGCGGCGAGGCGAACGCCGGAGTGTACGCGCGTGCGCGTGTGGCGAGCGCCGAGGCCCTCGAAGCGGAGGCGCTCGCCATCGCAAGTGGAAGCACGGCCGAGAGTTACCAAGCTGACCGGCTCCGTGTGGACACGCTCAAGTGGGCAGCGGCGAAGCGCAACCCGCGCGTCTACGGCGATAGCGTGAAGCACGAGCACACCGGCAGCATCGTAGGCGAGCTCCACCTGGCCGCACTCCAGGCACCCCGCGTCAGGGCCACGATCCCGCAAAGCGATGCCGTACCCGCGCTTGGGCCGGGCGGAGTGGCCACTAGCGACACCACTAGAGACACCGAATCGGACTCCTAGCGTCATACCCGGAGGCCCGGGAGCCGGAGTACGGCAGTGACGGCCCCGAGCCAGACCTGCTGCCCTCGTGGGAGAACGGCCTCGGGCGAGTCTGCCGACTCAAGCCCCCACGGCGCTGCGCTAACAGCGACGATACCGAGACGGGCAGCGGTCGTTCCGGCCAACCCCGCGTACGGTAAACCGAGTAAACCGAACACAGTAGTTGACATTAGCACCACTACCGCATCAACGTAAACAGGGGGACAATGCCAAGACGCGCGACCTCAACTAGCTTCGGCGCAGAAAACGGCAACGACGCCACGCGCGGCGGTCGCCCGCCCGGGATCTCGCCGGAACGCTTCAGGCACGCAATGGCGTGGCGCGCTGCCCGTGAGGCCACGGTGGCGCGCATGGACCAGGCTCTCAAGTCGAGCGACGACAAGGACTTCCTAGCCGCGTTCCGGGAATGCGCGGACCGTGGCTTCGGCAAGGCAGTACAGGCGGTGGACGTGACGAGTACGGGGGCGCTGCTGCCGGCGGCCGAGCGTGAGGCGCGGGTACGGGCGATCGTAGAGGCCGTGCTGGCCCGTGGTGAGGGTAGGGTAGGCCCGGCGACGGCGGTTGCGCGTCTCGCGGCTGGCGAGAAGAGCGAAACTACGGGGGAACCGTGAGAACGCAGACTGTCGAACACTCGCTCATCCCGCTTGACGCGGTGCTAGCGTGGGGGAAGAGGTTGCGGGACTACGACTTGGCGCATCCGGTTGGCGAGCACGAGATCACGATTGACGGGGTGACGTACTCAAATCGTCCGGCGTTCCTCCTGGATCTAGTGACGAGCTAACTATCACAGAAATGACACTGGCCCAGCGCTGGGAGCGGGCCCGTTTTGTTGGGCGTACGCCCGTTGGAGCCACTATCACATCCTGTGCTTAATCAGCCCGAAAGCACTCGCGTGCTCCTCGACCGGGCCGTGCGGCTCCACATCGGGGGCGACTACCGGGGCTCCATACCGTACTACATCCGGGCTGTCCGACAAGCCGAGCAGGACGCCAAGCTGACCGGAGCGCCCGTAGACCCCGACGTACTCCACGCGGCCGGTGTGGCGCTGGCGATGGCCGGGAAGCGTGCCGAGGCGATCGAGTTCTTGGAGTCGGCGCTCCAGAACGGCAAGTCGAAGTCCGGCGCGGTGTGGTCCGCCCTGGGGCTCGCCTACGTCGAGTCGAGGCAGTTGGGCCGGGCCGAGCGGTGCTACCGTCTGGCTTGTCGGGCAGACCCCGAGAGCGTAGCGAACTGGACCGGCTACGCCAACCTCGCCGCGTGCGGGGGCGATCTCTCGCTCGCGGAACGCCGATATCAGTTGGCGCTGGACACGCCTGCCCGGGACGCGGAAGAACTGATGGCGCAAGCCATGACGCAACTCCGGCGCGGCCATTGGCGGAAGGGGTGGCGTGGGTACGAGGCCAGGCGATCTACCGGCATGTGGGCCGAGCGGAACAGCCACGCGGCCAAGTTGCGGACCGACAAGACGCTGGTCGAGTACACGTACTGGCGTCTGCCCGACAAGGGCGATCGGGTGCTCGTGCTGACGGAGCAGGGCGTGGGCGACGCGGTGCAGTTCGCGCGGTATGTCCCCGCGTTCGCCGAGCGGTTCGGTGTAGTTGTCCACATTCACGCCTATGACCAGATTGTGGACCTGCTGGCCGGTGGCTTGCCCGGTATCACGGTGGCGGATCGGGCCAGCGGTGTACCGGAGGGGACGGCGGGCTGGGCACTGATGCTGAGTCTCCCGGCGATGTTGCGGGAGTCGCGCATATCGGTGGTGCCGCCCCCGATCCGGCCGTTCGGCTTGCAGTGGACGAGGAGCCAAGGGGAAAGGCAGGGGGAAGTTCCAGACAACGCCCCCACCGCGGGGTTCAAGTCCCTGATGGTGGCTCCCTACGTTCCTCGGCCGCGGGTGTTCGTGCATTCCCGCGGGAACGCGTTGCATGGATACGACTTCGATCGAAGCGCCCCGGCGGGGGTGCTGGAAGACGCGGTGCGCGGTACCGGCGGCGAAGTCGTCGGGGCCAAGTTCTCGGGCGGGGCCATCGGCGCTGGTGAGCGGGAGATCGTGGTCGAGCCAAGCTGGCGGTCGAGCGTGGATGCGTTGCTGGGGTGCGACTACTGCGTGACCGTGGACACCGGCTTGGCCCACGTCGCGGGGAGCTTGGGCGTCCCGACGTTGCTCTGCGTGCCGACGATCCCGGAATGGCGCTGGGGACGACCGGGTGCCACGACGACGCCGTGGTACCCGAGCGTGACGCTGGTGAGGCGTAGCCGGACGGATCGGTGGGACGAGGTGGCAGTCGTGATTGCAAGCAAGCTCATGGCACTTCAACCGGAGGTGCAGGGTGCGGACGTTTCGGCCGTTGGGTGATCGGGTGGTCTTGCGTGTGGTGACCGCAAAGGAAGTATCGGAGGGCGGTATCCATCTCACCGGAAGCGCGATCGAGGCTCCGGCGGAGGCGGTGATCGTGTCCTTGGGACCGGGTGCGCACGGCAAGTACGCGCTGGGCGACACGGTGATCTACCCCAAGTACGCCGGGACGGAGATCACGTTCGATGGTGAGCTGTTGCTGGTGGTGAAAGCATCGGAGATCATCGGGGTCATTGAGACGCTGGTTTCGAGGGACAGCACGGGCGAACCGTGAGCGAGGCGTGGGCCCGGTTCGTCGCTGACGCCACGCCGGAAGAACTCGCGGAGGTAGACCGGCTCGTCCAGGTCCCCGTGACGTTCCGGAAGTTCGCGTCCAAGGCCAACCCGCACTATCGGTGGTATGCCCACTGCTCGCTCTTGGCCGACGAGTTGGAACGGGTGGCGAGCGGCGAATGCTTGCGGCTCATGGTGTTCATGCCGCCCCGGCACGGGAAGTCGGAAGAGGTCAGTCGGCTCTTCCCGGCTTACTACCTCTCGAAGTACCCCCGCCGGTGGGTCGCGATCGCTTCCTACGGGTTCGAGTTGGCGCGGACGTTCAGCCGAGCGGCCCGAAGCGCGTACGGCGAGGTCACGGCCGACCTGTCCGACGAGTCCACCGCGGTCGAGATGTGGGAAACCCGGTCCAAGGGTGGCCTGTGGGCCGTGGGCCGGGGTGGTGCCGCGACCGGCCGAGGGGCCCACCTGTTCATCGTGGACGACCCGCTGAAGGATCAGGCCGAAGCGGAATCCGAAGTGGTCAGGGAAGGGCTCCACGCATGGTATAAGTCGGTGGTGAACACACGCTTGGAGCCCGGCGGCGCAGTGGTCATAGTGCATACACGCTGGAATGAAGCTGATCTGGCCGGCGAACTGCTGGACATCGAGGCCCAGTCCTCCGAGCCCGAACGCTGGCGCATCGTGAACCTCCCGGCCTTGGCCGAAGTGCCGGATGACGCTGTAAAGTTTCCCGACACCTGTACGGTCGCTAGGGACTGGCGGAAGCCCGGCGAACCGCTGTGCCCGGAACGCTACCCGCTTGAACGCTTGAAGGCCATCAGGGCCACGAGCGGCGAACGGGTGTGGCACTCGCTCTACCAGCAACGCCCCGTCGAGGCCGGTGGGGCGGTGTTCAAGCGCGAGTGGTGGCGGTACTGGACGAAAGAGACACTACCCGTGACGTTCGGCCGGTGCGTCCAGTCGTGGGACCTGTCCTTCAAGGACACCGACGGCACGGACTACGTGGCCGGTCAGGTGTGGGCGCAGGACGGGGCCCGGTTCTACCTCTTGGACGAGATTCGGGACCGGCTCTCGTTCACCAAGACCTGTCAAGCGATCGTGCAGATGCGGGAGAAGTGGCCCCGCTCGCACGCCATCTACGTCGAGGACAAGGCCAACGGCCCGGCCGTGATAGATGCCTTGCACCGGACGGTGACAGGCATTGTGGCGGTCGAGCCCGAGGGTGGGAAGATCGCCCGCGCCTACGCCCAGCAACCGCTGGTCGAGGCCCATCAGGTCTACCTGCCCGACCCGAAAGCCGCCCCGTGGGTCGAGGGGTTCATCCGCGAGTGCGCGAGCTTCCCGAACGGGCGGCACGACGACCGCGTGGACGCCTTCACACAGGCAATGGCCCAGATCGCGTGGGTCGCCCGTGAACGGATTGTTCCACGGCCAGCACAACCCGACCAGCATCCGGGCTACGACCCTGACACGCACCGCCGTCGCGACCCGCAGCACCACGACCCTTGGGCGACGAAGCACCGCCCCCACATCCCCTACCGCGCAACATGGAAAGACTGAGGCCCGATGGGACTTTTTGACCGAAACGAGGTCGCCTTGGCCCTGAAGGTCGGGGAACTGGTGTCCAAGTTCGATACACTGGCGGCCCGCATCGAGGTGTTGGAGCACCGTGATGGGCGCGTCCAAGCGGCCCCGTCTGCGCTCACGCCCAAGATTCTCGCCACGATCGCGGCCTTGGCGAAGCGCGACCCGACGCTCCAGCGCCACTTGACCGAGGAAGCGTCCGGGATGCTCGCCTTCGCCGAATACGCCGAAGACGATGTGGTCCAACATCTGGTGCGAGGATCAAGCTAAGTGGGCGTCTCCTACCTGCTCCGCGGAATGAAGGGGCCGTTGGGCGGTTCCGACACCGACACGGCCGCCCTCCCCGACCCCGACGCCATCCCGTCCGAACGGGACGAGGAGACCGAGGGCGGGAAGCTCGGGCCGTTGCTCGATGAGCCGTCCGAGAAGAAGGTCGTGGCGGCCGTGGTCAAGAACTGGAAGTCACAGGACGAGGGGCTGTCCCGCCACTTGGCCGAGGTCGAACAGGCCGAGGGCTGGCGGCGCGCCGAACGGTGGGTCTACATCCGCCGCACCAACAACGACCGGCAGTACGAGGTCTGGCGTCCTCCGGGGATAGACCGCCTCCCCCCGCTCCCGGACAAGGTGGACGAACTGTGCCGTCGCTTGGCGGCCCAGATGACGGTGGACGGCCCCGAACTCGAAGCCGAACCCACGAGCGGCGAGGAAGCGGACACGGAGTCCGCCGAGATGGCCTCCCGCATCTTGGAGGTCGAGGGCGGGGAATCGGGGTGGAACTTCCGCCTCTTGGTCGAAGGGGCCATCGACATCGCCACGACGCAGAAGTCGGCGTTCGGCCATGTCTGGGTGAACCCCGTGGGCCGGGGCGAGAAGCCCGTCACGGTCATGGCCCACCCAGCGGCACAGCAGTACGACCCCGCCAACCCCGAGGCCGTCCAGACGGGGCCGCCCAGCGTGGACCCCGCGACCGGACAACAGGTGCCGGGCCAGCCGACGGCCGATCTGGTCACGAAGTTTCTGGAACAGGACGGCACGACGCTCGCGGACCAGGAATCGGCGACGACCATGCGCCGCTGGCGGCCGTGGGTCGAGATCAAGCTCTTGGGCGTCCGCCATGTCCGCTTCCTGCCCGAATGGTGTCGGGGAATCGGCGACGCCGACGGTTGCATCGTCGCCGACTACGTGACGATTGGGGAACTGAAGCAACGCTACCCCGAGACGGTCGGCAAGATGGTGGTCGCCGACCTGAAGAAGCTCGTGAACTGGAAGCCGTTCGAGGACTTCCACCTCCTGCCCGACCACGTTCGCGCGACCGAGAAGATCGGGACGTGGATGAATCGTGAGGAAGTCCCGGACGACGCGGTTGCACTCGCGCTCTGGGAGTACCACCGGCAGAGTCCGGTCTACCCCAAGGGCGCTCAGGTCTGTGTCGGCGGGAACGAGTTCGTGCTGGGCAAGGACACGCTGGAAGTCCACGTCGAGCGCCCCGACGGCTCGGAAGTGCCCGAGATACTGGAAATCCCGGTCTCGCAGAACAAGTGCCTGAACGACTGGGTTGGGCTTTCGCCCCAAGGTCATGCCCTCGTGACGAAGATGGGGCCGTGGAACGAGGTCATGGCGACCCAGTGGGTGGCGGTCGGCGAATGGCTGGATCGCGCCAACAACCCGTTCATGTTCCTGCCCGCCGGGAGCAACTTGGCCGGGAGCCCCGATCAAGTGGCGGTGCGGGACGGCCGCCCGATCATCGTCGCGGGCGGGGAGCCGGTGATGGAGCGCGTCGCCCCGCTGGCCCCGGAAGTGAAGGAGTGGTACGACCGGGCCGTCGCGGGCCTGAACTCCGCGTCGCTGTTGAGCGAGACGGCGAACGCGACCGAGTTGCCGAACGTCAACAGCGGCGTGCAAGCCAATACGATCATCCATCAGGTGCAGGTCGCGATGTCCTCCGTGCAGGCGAACGCGACCGACTTCCTGATCCGTACGGGTCGGCTGGTCCTGCAACGCCTCCGCGCCAACATCACGGTCCCCGAGACGGTGCGCTACGTCGGGGACGACGCGAGCTACCGGGCCGACGAATGGCGCGGGGCCGACCTCTTCGGCACGAGGGACGTGCGGTTGAAGCGCGGCACCTTCACGGGCCTGAACCCCGACCAGAAACGGGCGCTGATCTTCCAAGACGTGCAGATGCAGGTGCTGCCCCTGGAGGACGCGGCCGAGAGCCTGATCGAGGGCACGACCGCGAAGGTGGGGCTGGAGGACGATCCCGTCCGGCTCCGCATCAAGCGGCAGGTCGAGGCGTTCTTGGACGAGGGCGCCCCGTTCGAGCCGTTGCCCGTGGACGACGTGCCCGTGATCGCGGCCAAGCGGTTCCGGGAGTTGGCGAAACGCATGATGAGCACGCGATTCAGCGCCTTGGAGCCCGAGCAGAAGCAGGCGTACGCGGCGGAGTACGACCGCGCACGTCAAGCGGCGGGCGTGATGACGAAGGCCGAGGAAGCCCAGGCCGCCCAAGCGCAGGCCGCTCAGGCGATGGAACAGCAGGTGGCGATGGAAGCCCGGAAAGCCGAGATTCGGCAGCAGGCGGACATCGGGAAGATGCAGACGGAAGCCGAGATCGAATCCACGATCCCCGCCAAGCAACCCACTCTCAGTGTGAGCTAGTCCCATGAGTGTATTTTACGCAGACAACATCACCGTCGCCGATACGCTGACGGTCGGCGGCACGGTTACGACCGTTGACGAAACCGGCGTCCTGACGATCACGGGCCAGATTCGCTCGGACACGGCCTTCGCCACCCCCGCCGCGCTGACCGCGACCGGCGCCCGCTGGTTCGCAAGCACGGTCTCGGGTGGCGTACTGATGGGCTTCGGCACCACGAACGACGTTGCGCTGATGAACCGGGCGGGCACGGTCTGCCTCGGCGTCGGGCCGAACACGACAGCAATCAACATTCCCGGCACCCTCGCGGTGACGGGGGCGGCGACGTTCGTTGACCAAATCAACCTCAGTACAAGCACCGCCGCGATCAACTTCAAGGGGTCCGCAGGGGTGTATTCGTTCATCAATGCGAACACGACGGATGTGATGCAGTTCAGTCCTGCTTCGGCTGGTGTCGTTCTCGCGCTCGCTTCGACTGGAGCTACAGTTACCGGCACCCTCGCGGTGACGGGGGCGGCAACGCTCGGGGCGGCGGGCGCGACCCTGCTCAATCTCGGCGGTGCAGCGGCGGCGGCCTCGACCTCGACGCGGTTCAGCAAGGCGACAACCGCCATCGCGGACGCAACCGGAACGGCCGTTCTCACTGTGACGATTCCGAACGCGGCCCATTCCGGTTCGGTGCGCGTCACGCTCGTCGGCTCGCTGGGCGCGGGCGGTGCGATTGGCGCGAACGAGGCGTCGGGCACCGTGTCCTACGATTTTGCAGTGGCCCGCACCGCAGGGGTGAACGCGGTCACCGCCATTTCCTCGGCCTACGGCTCGGGGATGGCGAGCGTCGCGGGCGCGGCGACCATCACGGTCACGGCGGCCGCGTCGGCCATTTCGGGCGCGGTCGGTGCCGTCAACACGTTCACGGTCAACGTGACGATCACGAAGGGCTCTGGCGCTTCTGCCAACCATACATGTCTCGTGATGGCGGAAGTGCTGAACGCGAACGCTACCGGCATCACCCTCAGCTAAAGCGAGGAGAAGCGCGATGCGGTGGGTTGCGTAGGCCGATGCGGGCTGACTCGGTGTTCGCGTCCGCGTGTCTGGTAATAGTATCTGGGTGTGCGGCTTTTGGAACGCCGCTGGATGGTCTTACTCGCGTGGGAGCAACCGAGATCGCGGTTCCGGATTCGGTCGCTACATGGTGGGACGAGGCCGCATGGTGTCTCGGCCTCCGCGAACCCTACGATCCGTCGATCCGTTACTTCGTCGGCTCAACGCTTCCGCGCGAGTGGCAAGAAGAGCCGTGGCCGCAGTTCAGTCGGCCCAGCCAAACGTTCTTCGGCTACACCCATTCGCGAGCGAAACTCATTCTCCTCGCTCCGGGATTCGAGCGGTCGCGCCGCCTGATTGTCCATGAGGTCATGCACGTCTACGCTAGACCGGGTCATCCCAAACGCTACTTCGATGGCCGGTGCGTGGATGCGCGCTAAACATCACAACCGGAGGAAAAACACCGTGCCGTCCGAAACAAAGCCGTTGCCGCTGCTGGCTGTGACCGCCGTGAAACTTCTTCAAGCTCGTATCGCCGATCAGGTGAACGCCGTCGCCAAGGACATTCTGGATGCGATGGCGCTCGATCCAGCAGATGGTTGGCGTATCAACATGGACACTGGGATCGCGACCCGTGAAGTCCCCGACATCTCACCGGCCCCAAGCGCCTAGAACGAGGTAACAAATGCCGCAGGACACGAAGCCCGAGGAGAACACCACTCCGGCGGGCACGACAGCCGTCGCCGAGCCGACGGAAGAGATTGTTGACGATACCCACGACCCCGACTTGGACGACCCGAACAGCGAGGCATACGGCCGCGCGATGGGCGACCTCCCACCCGAGGAGCCCGCTGTTCCGGTAGCTCCCGAAGGGGTCACGGTAGACGAGAAGGGCCGCTGGCGGAACGCGGACGGTACGTTCGCGACCAAGCAGCCCACGAAGGAAGCGGAAGCGGCGGTCGCGGCGGAAAGCGCCCCCGTCGTCCCCGTAGCGAAGGACACCGAGCCCCCGCCCGTCCCGTGGACGCCGAACATCTACGGCACCGAGACGGCGATCATCGAAGGGGCGCTCTACAAGCCGGGCGTCGGGGTGTTGATCCCCGAGGCCAAGCTGGGCGAAGCGCAGATGCTCCTCGCCCGTGGCACCAAGTACGCCGACGTGCAAGCCGCTCGGCAAGAGGCGGCCAAGACCAGATCGCAGTTCGCCGAGCGCGACAAGTTTCAGGGCGAGAAGTTCGTCGAAGTCCTAAACCAGACGTTGCTGAACCCCGAGTGGATGACGTGGGCCGCGTCCAGCCCGGAGAACTACCAGACCGCGCAAATGCAGGCGCGGCTGATGTTGGAGAAGGCCCAAGTCGAACTCACGCAGATGTTCGGGGCATTGCCGAATCCCACGGATGCTCCCGCTGATGCGGAGCCGTTGGACCAGTACGAAGGCGAGGCGAGCGTGGACGCGCTCCTCTCTGATCTTGCCCACGCACCCGAATACCAGGGGTTGCTCGGGGCCGCCGATGTCGCCGCCATCAAAGCCGCGCTCCGGCAGCACAATGTCCCGCTCTTCTTCAAGCACCCGAAGGAAGGATGGGTCTTGGACGAGCGCCCGGTTCGCCTCGCCGCACAACAGCGGGCGGACCTCGTGAAAGCCGGTCGGAAAGAGGTCGAGAAGCCCAAGGTCCAAGAGGTCGCGCGCCGGAACGAGGCCGCCGTCCCGAAACTCACGGAGACGCCCGCCAAGCCCGCCGCAAAGCCCGCGAAACCGAAGGCCGACGCCGATCCCTACGCCGACCATCCGTGGGATAACCCCAAGCTCGATTTCCACGAACGTCGCCGCCTGTTCAACAAGGCCAAGGGCTTTGCTTTTGCAGGCGAGTAGTCATAGCGGTCGGTAGGCAGTCGGGCAGGAAGTAGACACCAATGGCCGTACAGACCTATAGCGCCCCCGCGAACTCTCAAGTCAGTCGAATCTGGCGGAAGATTCAAGGGGATGTGGCCGACGCCTTGCAGTTCGAGTGCGAGGAGTGGGCTTTGCTGGACCGGCTGGACGAACAGGGACTCGCGTGGTCACTCCGCGAAGTCATCGTCCCGCTGGACATCAACGAAGGGGGCCGCGTCTCGCAGATTCCGGAAGGCGGATACGAGACGATTCCGAGCACCCCGAACGTTGAAGAGATCACCGTGTCACCGCTGCAGTACAACATCCGGTTCGCCGCGTCGTTCTTGGCGCAGTACGTGGATGAGCGGGGCGGGGACGCGATGATCGAGAACGAACTGAAGTACCGCGCCAAGAAGAGCGTGCAGGCATTGGCCCGAGCAGTCAGCGATGACTTCTACGGGTTCAGCACGTCCATCCTGGCGCTCACCGATACGGACATCTCGGGCACAACGGTCACCGTGACGTTGAGCGCCGGGTACGGCGTGTCGGGCATCAGCAACACGACCTTCATCGCGGACAAGTTCCGTGTGAACGATCGCGTGGCGATCCTCGACTCGGGCACCTACCGGGTGACGGGGAACGTCAACAGCATCACCACGGCCGGCGTCATGGTCATTCTGCTCGACGCGGCCTTCACCACGACCACGAACGGCCAGCAGTTCGTCCGGGCCAACGCGGTCGAATCCACGCAGACCTCGTACAACCGGGGACTCGTGGGGCTTCTGGATGTGCTGACGAGCGCATCGGTACACAGCTTGTCGAGCACGTCGGTCGCCAACTGGTCGCCCGCGTACAGCGACACGGCGACGGGCCGGTTCACCGGGACCAAGATGCACATCGCCAAGGACGAGATCAACAACCACGGCGGTGGCAAGGTGGACCTCTGCTTCATTGATCAGGCCGTCAAGCGCGACCTCGTGTTGCAGGAGCGGTCGGCATTGCGGTCCGGCGATCCGATGAGCTTGCAGATCGACGGGGACGCCAAGAGCAAGGGCGTCAAGTGGCACAGTTCGCGTCGCGTGCCGCCGGGCTATGTCGTCCCGGTCGCCAGCAAGACGTGGAAGAAGTGGCAGTTGAACCCGAAGCCCGGCACAAGCTTCTCGTGGCGGGACGGCTACAAGCCGACGGACCAGAACTACCTGATCTTCGGGGGAGACCTGCCGCTGGCGCTGATCGCAACCAATCGCAAGAACTTCGCCTACTTCTCCGGCCAGGCTCGGCAGGTGTAAGTGGTGTGAGGTCTGTTTGACGGGGGAGCGCGGCCTGCGGGCGCCGTCTCCCCCGGCTCCACCCATCAGTCCCGTAGCGAGTTTTTCTCATGCCAATCACCAGAAACAGATTCTCCCGGCGTCAGGCCGGGCGCGGCATCGCCGTGGACGTGCTGGCGCTCTCGCCTCAGGCGCGACGTTATCTCGTCTCCGTCCCGTTCCCGACGCTGACAGCGAACGTCATCACGTACGCGAGCTTCACGGCCAATGCGGCCTGCCGCGTCATCAGCGTCTACGTGGACTTCCCCGTGATCCCGGCGATGTCGTCCGGCACGAGTGCGTTCACGGTGGATCGCTACCTGGTCGACGGGACGACCGACGCCAATATCGTCGCTTCGCTCACCGTGCTCACGGGCTTCACGGCATTCATCCCCGTGGCACCGGCGATCGCGGCCGCGAACCCGACGAGCATCACTGCCGGGCAGTCCGTGGTGGTCACGCTCACGACCAGCAACAACACCGTGGACACGAACCACCGGGGCGGGTCCATCACGTTCCTCGTCGAGTCGGTCGAGGATGCCGTCATTAGCGACACGAACACCGACGTTTTTGAGTAGACCGACTGATTCCCTGTTCCTGTGGGACTGGGCGACACCCCCGGAGTGGCAGACCGCGCTCCGGGCGGTGGCCCCCGCAGGCGAACGGCTCTCGGACTTCCGCATCGTGTGGGAGTCGGGCGAGCCGCAGAACCCGATCCAGCGGTGGGTGATCTGGCAGATGCGGCCCGTGTCCTACACGGCGCATCAGGTCCGCCGGGAGATTGATCCACGCTTCACCGGATTGACCGAACGGCACCCCCGCGAACATGCCTACTGGCACGAACACAGTCGGTGCTACCGGAAGTGGGGCGGGGGGCTCGCCAAGACCGACCGCCTGACGTGGGAGTTGTACCACCGGACGGGCCAGTACGGCCAGCGATGGTGGGTGATCCAAGGGCCGACCGGCGGACATCGTTACCACCTGACCAGCGTGGAGCAGAAGTTGCTGGGCGTCCGCTCGAAGGGCCGGATGAAGGACGTTCCCTTGGCGGGCGACTTGCCCTACGCCCCGTTCGACCAGCGCGTGCTGGCCCACATGCGGCAGTTGGCGTCGGTCGCCAAGTGGCATCGCGTCTGCCAGTACGCGGACGCGAACGAAGCCCGGCTGGACGTTGAGGAGCGGCGCGAGGCCGAAGAGGCCCGTGGGGCCTTGGCGGACTGGCTGGACGAGCAGTTCAGCGCCACGTTCGACGAGTACCGTCCGATCTACAAACAGGCGTTCCGCGAGATGCCGAATCGGATGTCGCTTATCCCGAAGGAAGATCGTCCCCGGCTCCACGACAACGCGGAGTTCCGGGAACAGTTCGTGAACGAAGGTACGTAGCAGTCAACCATTCAAGAGGAGAACTACACCCGTGACCGCGCCCGCGTTCGCGCCGATGGTCGGTGGGCGGAAAGCCCCGCCGGACCAAGCTGCTCGGCGGATTGACCTCAAGATTCCCGACCAGCACGGCCGGAAGATTCACGTCGTCTTCGACCGGATCGCGATGGGGACGATCCAGAAGTTGCCGCAGTTCAAGGCCCCGTGGATTCCCGACATCAACTATCTGCGGGAAGACCCCGACGATCCGAACCCCATCCCGACCCGTCAGCGGTGGGACTACCAGAAGTGCTTGGCGGACAATCACGTCGCGTGGGACCGCTGGTTCGACGAGTGCCGGACCATTGCGGGCCGGATGCCGGGTGTGGATGCGATGGCGGCCTACGAAGCGGCGAAGCGCGGGGAGTGGCACAAGGTGCCCGCGGCGCTCCTCCGGGAAGTGGGCGACACGCCGGAGCCGGACGACTACATCAAGGCCGCGATGGCGAACAACGCGTGGGTGCTGGGCTTCACGGACATCGTGCCGAAGTGGGCCGAACCGCTGGAGAAGTTGAAGGACGCCCGGCGTCGGCAGGAAGCGCGCGCCGTAACGGAAGAGGACTTGGACGAGTACCGCGACGCCTCGCCCGACGTGGCCGCCGCACTGGACGACGCGTACGAAGCGCAAGGGCTCGTGGGTGCGACCGTGCCCATCGGGCCGCCGAAGCGCGGCCCCGG
>ERZ1292629.2107-Hain-H43-01um-R1-2107-length-17600-cov-5_pt1 | contig 17600 bp, 20 predicted proteins | sample MGYA00564399_ERZ1292629 | MGnify/ENA primary metagenome ERZ1292629 (study PRJEB36523, sample SAMEA6512636) | groundwater metagenome | collected 2019-01-08 | study: AquaDiva: Metagenomics assemblies of 32 groundwater samples
AAACAGCTACCGCGAACCACGGCGAGTATCGAAGACGGCGCGCAACTTATACGCTCATCCGGCTCTATTGGCGCGAACTATATCGAAGCGCAGGAAGCCATGAGCCGCAAGGACTTTGCCATGCGGGTAAAAATTTCGCGCAAAGAGGCTAAAGAAAGTAAATATTGGCTGAACTTACTCGAAGTTCCGCCAGCTCTTGTCCACGAACATAAGCGTTTATTGCAAGAAGTTGGTGAGTTGTTAAAAATATTAAGTTCAATAGTTCAGAAGGTTAAATAAAAAAGGCTGACCTTTGGGACAACCTTCTTAACGACGTGCAATCACTGGGCCAGGAGCGCAATCTTTCCGGGTAGTTCTGCACGTATACGCTCCAAATCTTGCTCAGAAAGTTCGGGGCGGCTCATAGAGTAGTTGCGAGCAAGTCGATTCCTAATGGCTTCCCCGTCGGCAATAATGCGAGCCGCGTAGCCACTGGAAGAAAGTGTTCCTGCCCACACACGAGCAGCTATAGTATAGTTGCGCATGTCTGCCTCCCCTATATGAGTATCTGGCTAGATAGTATCGTGAGTTTAAACTTTTTACTTATTTACTTAGCTTTTGATACTTGTTTGCTACTTGTCCCCTGATACTTGATACTTACCCTCATGAGAGTCCTTGCCTTTGACCCCGGGTACGAAAGGCTCGGCGTTGCGGTTGTCGAAAAACAAAAAGGTAAAGAAGTTCTGCTATTTTCAGACTGCGTCCGCACCTCGGCGAAACTGGAGTTTGCGGAGCGCCTAAAAATACTGGGAGCGGCGGCTGAAGCGCTCATAAAAAAGTGGTCTCCCGGCGCGGTCGCGCTCGAGCTTTTGTATTTCGAAAAGAACGCCAAAACCGCCATGCAGGTAGCCGAGGTGCGCGGCATGCTCACCTACCTGGCGGCCAAAAATAACCTTGCGGTTAAACACTATACGCCGAGCGAGGTAAAAGTCGCCATAACCGGCTACGGCAAAGGAGACAAGCGCGCCATGGCGCTCATGGTGCCCAAGCTGATAGCCCTGCCCAAGCGGGCGCGCCTTGACGACGAGCTCGATGCTATTGCGGTGGGGATTACGTGCCTTGCGTCGTGGCGATAATTTGCTATAACTTTTCAGTATGGATGAGTTGGAGAAGGATGAGTTTTTGCTCGACAACCCCGAAACCGAAGATAGCGAACTTGCCGACGAGGACCTCGAGGAGGAGGTCGAAGAAGTAGGAGTCGACGAAGAAGAGCTATAGCACCTTTATAAACCGGTGCTTGCCTATGCGGATGACATCGTCCGCAACGGACTCGTCGATGCTCGATATTTTTTTGCCGCTCACCACCGACGAAACCGCTCCCTGCTCGACCAGCCGCCGCAACTCGCTCGTCGAAACGTCTTTAACTATGTCGCGCAGTTTACCCGCCGCGGCCGTGGGCGCGTCTTGCGGCACCTCGCCTTTGCTAAAAGTGTTAGTCCAATCTTGCTCAGCTTTCTGCGCGGCGGTAGCCCCGTGGTAAAGCGTCACTGTCTCACGCGCCAGGCGCATCTTGGCTTCTTTGGGGTGCCCCTTGCAAATCTCGGCGACCTCCTCCATCGGCACACGCGTGCACAGCTCGAAGTACGTCGCCACCTGCCCGTCGGCCATGCTCATCACCTTGCCGTACATGTCGCCGGGCACAGCGGTGAGCGCTATCACGTTACCGCGGCTGCTGCTCATTTTGGCGCCGTCGAGCCCTTCAATAAGCGGGTTGAGCAAGATGTCCTGCGGCCGTTGCTTAAAATGTTCCTGCATCGGCCGGCCCGCAAGCACATTAAATTTTTGGTCCATGCCGCCCAGCTCGACGTCGGCCTCGACGGCCACGCTGTCGTAGCCTTGCATCAGCGGGTAGAGCAGTTCGCGCAGGCTGACGCGCTTGCCCTGCTCGAGCCGGCGCTTAATGACATCGCGGGCAATAAAATCGGCGACCGAAAAAAGATCCGCATGCTCGCCGATTTGGCGGTAGTTGAGAGGTTTGAGCCACTCGGAGTTGTAGCGCAGCTCGACTTTGGAGAGGTCGAGGATTTTGCCCACCTGCTCAAAGTAGGTCTTTTTGTTTTTTTCTATCACCTCGTTCGAGAGCATCGGGCGCTCGGCGTCTTTGTCTGAGGTGTCGCCGATGACTGCGGTAAAGTCGCCCACAATAAATACGACTTGGTGCCCCAGATTTTGAAAGTCACGCAACTTAAGGAGCGGAATGGAGCGCCCGATATGCAGGTCGGGGCTGGTCGGATCGATGCCCAGCTTGACGCGCAAGCGCTCGCCTGAGAGGAGTTTGCGCCGCAGGTCGGCTTTGACGATGACCTCGGCTACGCCGCGGCTAAGCAGGACGTCCACCGCCCGCTCGTCGGTATTTACTTTTGGTACTCTCGAAAAGAATCCCATGCTTGATATACTACACCAATGCACAGGATAGTCGTTATGGCCCGCCGGGAGGCCAAGGTGGCCTCCCGGTTTGTCCGCCGGCACTGGCGGCTCGCCCTGCTGTGGGGGGTGAGCGCCGGGTTGTTGTTTGCCGGCGCGATTTTTTTGTGGGCCGCCACCCTCTCCATCCCCGACCTCTCGGCGCTTGAGCACCGCCGTATAGCCCAATCGGTCCAGATATACGACCGGACGGGCAAGGTACTGCTCTATGACCTCAACCGCAACGTAAACCGCACGGTGGTACCGCTTGCGCAAATAAGCCAAAACATCAAGGATGCGACCATTGCGATAGAAGACCCGAATTTCTATCAGCACGGCGGCATAGACCCGCGCGCGATTTTGCGCGCGCTGTTTGTGGACGTCACTACACTCGGGCTCAACCAGGGTGGTTCGACGCTGACCCAGCAGGTGGTAAAAAACACCCTGCTGACCAACGACAAGAGCATTACGCGCAAGCTCAAAGAGTGGATACTGTCGCTCAAACTCGAGCGCGTGCTCACCAAAGATGAAATTCTTGAGCTCTACCTCAACCAAGCGCCCTACGGAGGCCCTACCTACGGCGCCGAGGCCGCCTCTGAATCCTTTTTTGGCAAGTCCGCCGCCGACCTTTCGGTGCCCGAAGCGGCCTACTTGGCGGGGGTACTGCCCGCGCCGACCTTTTACTCTCCCTACGGCAACCACCGCGCCGCGCTCGACCAGCGCAAAAATATGGTGCTCGACAAAATGTTTGCCCACGGGTACCTCACCGCGGCGGAGCGCGACGAGGCCAAAGCGGCAACCGTGGACTTTCTCCCTCAGCGCCGCAACTCTATCGTGGCGCCGCACTTTGTCTTTTATATCGAACAATACCTGGAAAATAAATACGGCCAGGACGCGCTCGATGCCGGCGGATGGAAAGTTACTACGAGCCTCGACATAGACCTTGAAATGCACGCCGAAGAGATAGTCAGCAAGAACGCCCTCAGCAACGTCGATAAATTTAACGCGACCAACATGGCGCTGGTGGCTATCGACCCAAAGAGCGGGCAAATACTTGCGATGGTGGGCTCGCGCGACTATTTTGACACGGAGATACCCGGCGCTTACAACGTCGCGCTCGCCGAGCGCCAGCCGGGGTCGGCCTTCAAGCCCTTTGTCTATGCCGAGGCCTTTACCAAGGGCTACACGCCCGATACGGTGGTGTTTGACGTGCCGACGCAGTTCTCGACCGGGTGTGCGGCAAACAACTTTACGACCAATGCCACGACCGGCTGTTACTCCCCCGGCAACTACGACAACAAGTTTCGCGGGCCGATGACCCTGCGCGACGCGCTCGCACAGTCTATCAACGTCCCCGCGGTTAAAGTGCTTTACCTCACCGGCATCAACGACTCGCTCACGCTCGCCAAATCGATGGGCATCTCGACGCTCGGTGACGCCGGCCGGTACGGACTCACGCTGGTCCTCGGCGGCGGCGAGGTCAACCTGCTCGAGATGACGAGCGCCTACGGTGCCTTCGCCCAAAACGGCCTGCATATCCCGCCGACCGCGGTCTTAAAAATCGAGGACGCCGCCGGCAATATCATCGAAGACAACACGCAGGTCGGCGGCTCCCAGGTCCTGCCGCAACAGGTCGCCGAGCAGATTAACGACATCCTCTCCGACCCGGTCGCGCGCGCACCGCTCGGCGAGAACTCCTTGTTTACCTTCCCCGGACGGGACGTGGCGGTCAAGACCGGTACCACCAACGACTACCGCGACGCCTGGACCGTCGGCTACGCGCCCAACCTTGCGGTCGGCGTGTGGGCGGGAAACAACGACAACACCTCGATGAATAAAAGGGTGTCCGGCTTTATCGTCGGCCCCGCGTGGAGCCAGTTTATGAATTATGCTCTCGCCAAAATGCCCGCCGAGTCATTTACCCGCAGCGAAGTTAACGAGTCGGGGTTCAAGCCCGTTCTGCGCGGCGTATGGCAGGTGCCGGGGCATGATGGCCTCATCCACGAGATACTCTACTGGGTGGATAAAAACAACCCGTTGGGCCCCCCGCCGAACAACCCTGCAAGCGACCCGCAGTTTATCCGCTGGGACCTGCCGGTGCAGATGTGGGTAGGCCAAAACGGCGCCTACTCCCCGCCGCAAGTACAGCCTCAGCCGGTACAGCCCATAAATCCCTTTGCTCCGGTGCAGTACTCCCCGACCGGCGGCGCAATAATCCCGCAATAAAAAAAGCGGCACTTGATAGTACCGCGCGATTCAGGAATTGATATAAAGCAGGCCAATGACCAGCGTGATGGCAGAAAGGGCCATAGTCAAAGTAATAGCCCTCGTTTCCTTTTCAGTTAGATGCCACCGCCTTTTGTTTGGGTCGTTGGGTGTTACAAAAGTCATGGATTCCTCCCGAGTTTGCTTCTGCCCGCATCCTACAAAACCCCTCCCCAAAAGTCGAGTGTAAAAAAACCGTGTACGTATTTTACACGGTCGGGTAAAATAGTGTCATTTCTTGTGTGCCTTTATTGCCAGTCGAATTGGTCCTTTGTTTGCGTAGCGTTCGTATTCTTTTTCATCTAAAGACCTCGTTTCTTGCGGTACTTGTAAATCGTCAACGGCGTCAATCTTAAAACCGGCCTGTACTAGCGCATTAGTGTACCCTTCGGCCGTCCTATGAAAAACTGTGTTTTGGTGACCCCAAGGGGTGGGTGCTGTAACCCAACGCTCTGTATGAAAATCGCCCGAATCATAGGAATTGGTTCTTAGCGGGTGGGTGTCTATAAAAAAGAGTGCCCCATTCTTCTCCAGTAAGTTGAAGAAGTTTTTAAATGTATCCTTAAGACCCAACCCATCAAGTGACTCTAGTACCATGTGTGCCGTAATTAAATTAAATGTGGAATCTAAGCGCAAATCTCTTAAGTCTTCTCTAACAAATTTAACTCCTGGCACGTGTCTGTGTGCGAGCTCGAGTAGTTTTTTACTAATATCAACGCCAACAATATTTTTGGCAGAGATTCCTTTTTCAATTAAATACGCGGAAATTCTTCCTGAACCACAGCCGGCATCTAAAACCTTTGTATCCAAGTTAAAATAATCTCTTAGTTGTAGGTCAAATAATGGTCGCTCAACTGCTTTCCAACTAAAAGACCCGGTAGCAAAACCTGCAAATGACTCCGCTTGTGGGTCATACGCCGCAGGCTGTTTCTTTTGCATATTACCGGTTCATGGGCATCGCCAAATACAAAAATGAGTCGTCGGATGCGTCTTTTATCAACATTGCTTTGCCCGGGCCGTTGGAGTGCAGGCGCACACTCTCGCCGTTGATTGACTGCAGGCTGTCGGCCAGATAGCGGCCGTTAAACGACATTGCCGCCGCATCTCCCTTGATGGTCGACCTGACGGTTGAGATTTGCTCGCCGATGTCCGGGTTGCGCGAGGTAAGAAAAATTGCTTTTTTTGCCGGCTCGATCGAAAGAGATACTTGCGCAAACTTATCGGCAAAAATCGAAAGTGCTTTCAGTGCGCCGCCGAAGTCCTCGCGCAGGGCGACCGCCTCGGTCGAAAAACTTTTGGGGAGTATCTGCCGGTAGTTGGGGAAAGCTCCGTCAAGGAGGCGACTGGTGTAGTAGGTGTTGTCGGCTTGGGTTGAAAGTTGATTTTCGTTGTAATACACTTCGATGTCGTCACCCACGCCTTCGAGAATTCGAACTAATTCTGCCGCGTTGCGGGCCGGCAATAAAAGTTGCGGGACACTGCCGCCCTTGCGCAGGGGCACCGTCTTTTCGGCGAGACGAAACGAGTCTGTGGCCACCGCGGTAAGTTTGGCTCCCTCGGCCCACAACAACACACTTTGAAGTTCCGGTTTTACCGCCGAAAGCGACGCGCAGTACGCGACCCCGCGGATAGCTTTAACCAAATCACCTGCCTTGAGGGTAAAAGAATTTGAGGCTGGCACGCGCGGCAATACCGGAAAATCGTTATGGGGTATGGTTTTTATAGACGCCTCCGCGCGCTCGGTATGGAGTTTTAAAAGTTCACCCTTAAGTTCGGCGGTAACAGATTTTCCGTGAGAGTTGCTTAAAAAGCCGGCGAGAATATTACCCGGTACCGCAACCGTACCGTCCTGCGAAACCTTGCCCGGCACTAAAATTTCAACCCCACACTCAAGGTTGGTCGCACGGAGAATAATCCGGTTGCCGTCGGCGGTAATTAAAATACCCGCCAACACCGGCAAGTTTGCGCGACGTTCTACAAACCGCGCGGCAACTGCGACGGCACCAAGGAGTTGATTTGTGGTTGTTTCAAATTTCATAACTCTTCTTTATTAAAAACTTTATTATTATTAGTCTTGTGAGTAGCTCGGATAAGTGCAGAAAAGTGTTTTAAGGTAATGGTTTAATCGTTCACTTTTTGTAAAATAATTCTGGGGAGTAGTGTGCATAGGATTGTGGATAAGGTTATTTTTGGTTTTGTTATACCTCGTTGTAAACATCATTTCAACATGAGTCGAATTTGATGGAGTTCGTTCGAAAGAATGCTGTCCGAACGCAGGTCGTTTTTAATTTTGTCGCAGGAGTGTATGACGGTGGTGTGGTCGCGGCCGCCAAGCTTTTCGCCGATGGTGGGGAACGAAATCCGGAAGTCTTCGCGCAATAAAAACATAATGACCTGGCGCGGCCGAACCACCTCTTTGCGGCGGGTTTTTTCGTAGATACTCCCCTCTTCGACGCCGTAAAAGTTGGCGATAGTTTTAACCACCTCTTGCACCGAAACCGCCTTTTTTTGCATGGCGCCCGAGCCGCGCAGGAGTGTTTTGGCGTCGGCAAGAGAAAGTGGCTCCCCCCGCATCTCAAATTGGCACAGAAGCGTGTTGAGGGCACCCTCGAGTTCGCGTACGTTCCCCTCGATGGTGGTTGCCAGATACTCCATAACCTCATCGGCCAAAATAAAGTTGTGGGCGGTCGCTTTGGCGCGCACAATAGCGAGCCGCGACTGGTGGTCGGGTGGGGTCACCGAGACTATCATGCCGGCGCTGAGTCTGCTCTTGATGCGGTCCTCGAGGTTTTGGATGACGTTGGGGTGTTGGTCGGACGAAAAGACGAGTTGTTTGTTATTGTCGTGGAGAAAATTAAAAAGATGAAAGAATTCCTCTTTTATTTTATCGCGTCCCGCCAAAAATTGGACGTCGTCCATGATTAACAGGTCGTACTGGCGGTATTTTTCTTTAAAGCCTGTCATTTTAGTGCCGCCCTCTTGTAATGCCGACACATAATCCATCGAAAACTTTTCTGATGTCACGTAATAAACCTTGCGGTCTGGCGCCTGCAGGCGAAAGTGGTTGCCGACGGCCTGTACGAGATGCGTTTTGCCCAAACCGGTGGGCCCGTAGACCAAAAGCGGGTTATACGCGATGCCGGGCTTGCGCACCACCGCCTGCGCCGCGGCGTTGGCGAGCTCGTTAAAGGGCCCCACCACCAGGTTGTTAAAGGTAAACCGCGGGTTGAGATTGGTGCGGGCGTGCACCGGCTCGAGCGGCAGTTCGGTCACGGGCGGCGGTACGGCGCGGGGCTCCTCTTGGCGCTTGGGGCCGCGGGAAATGACGTACTCGACGTTGCGGACGCTCTCGGAGAGCACCCGCAGGCTCCGGAGGATGTCTTTATGAAACTTAGAGGAGAGCCAGTCGCGGGCAAACTGGGACGGGACCCCCAGGTACACCACCCCCTCTTCGAAGCGCACAATATGCGTGTCGCGAAACCACGTATTGAAATTTGGCCGCGATATGGTGAGCTCGAGCTCAACCAGCGCATTTTCCCAAAGTTCTTTCGTGGTTGTCATTGAGGTCACTACACAATACTCGCCATTACCCCCGCCGTCAAAATTCCTACAGGTGGGTACATGTTGTGGAGTAATTGGGGATACGGTATAGTTGACAGATGTCCCAAACCTACCAACCAAAAAAGCGCAAGCGCGCCCGCGCGCACGGCTTTCTTAAGCGGGCCGGGACGCCCGGCGGGCGCGCCACGCTCCTGCGCCGGCGCCGCAAGGGCCGCCAACGCTTGTCAGCGTAAGTATCAAATAGCAAGTATCAAGTTTCAAATTTGATACTTGGAACCTGATACTTGATACTTAACCTATGTTGCCGAAAAAAAAGAGACTTTCGGCGGCAGAGGTTCGAGAGGTTCTTGCCCGGGGGAAAAGCCTGCGGGTAGGGCCTTATGCGGGCAAGTTTCTTGACGGACGCACGCCACTAGGGCTTGCGGTAATTGTTTCAAAAAAAGTCGCCCCCAAGGCGGTGGTCCGCAACCGCCTGCGGCGCAAGGTGTACCGCGAGCTCAAACAGCTGACGCTCCCGTCCAAAGGCTCACTCGCGCTGTTTGTACGTACGGTACAATAACAACCAATGTTTACCACCTACTTTATCCAACCGGTATACAACGTCTTCGTATTTCTTATCGGCATGATGCCGGGCGGCGATGTCGGGCTGGCGATTATTGCGCTCACCATCATCGTGCGCATTGTGCTGTACCCGGTGTTTACCGCCTCGATCCGGACCCAGATGGGCATGCAGGCGATGCAGGCCGACCTTGACGTCGCCACCAAGAAATTTAAAGACAAACCCGAAGAGCTTACCGCCGCGCGCCTCGGGCTTCTTAAAAAGCACAAGGTCAACCCGCTCGCCGGCATTGGCACCTTGGTTATTCAGCTCGTGGTACTTATTTCGCTCTACTACGCGATGTTTCGCGAGGGCTTTCCCGCCATCGAGGAGAGTCTGCTTTATCCGTTTGTACACGCGCCGGCGGTTGTTAGCACCAACTTTTTTGGGCTCCTCGACCTATTTAGCCCGCACCATATTGTGCTGGCGGTACTGGTCGGCTTGACGCAGTACTTCACCATCCGCCTGACCCTTGCCCGCACCAATGCCTCGCAAGGAAGCCTTTCGCCCGAGAAGGCCGCCGCCCAGCGGCTGCAAAGCGGCATGATGCTCTATGCTATGCCGGCCCTCCTTACGGTGTTCGGGTACTTCTTCCCCGCCGCGGTGGGGCTCTACTTCATAACCGGCAACGTACTGTCTCTCGGCCAAGAGGCTTTGATTAAGAGGGAGTTGCAGAAGTAGTTGCGATTGGGGTATGGTAGAGAAATGCCAGGCCTTCAAACAGTTATTGCAGAGCTTTTTGATAAACTCGGTGTCCCGACCGACTCCATCGACCTGGTGCAGGGCCACCGGACCGTGGTGCGCGTGACCTCCCCGGAGGGCAAGACGCTCATCGGCCCCAACGGCGAGCATCTGCGCGCGCTCAACTCGATTGCGCGGCGCCTGGTAGAGACAAAGCTTGGCGAAGAGGCGGCAAATTTTTCTGTCGACGTCAACGGCTATCTCGAGGCGCAGATGGAAACCGTGCGTCAAAATGCCCGCATGCTTGCCCAGCGCGCGCGGCTCTTTAAACACGATGTCGAGATGCCGCCGCTCTCCCCTTACGAGCGGCTGGTGGTGCACGAACTTTTTGCCGATGACCCGGAGATTAAGACCGAGTCCGCGGGCGAAGGCAAGTTTCGCCACATTGTTTTGAAATACAAAGCCGGTGCTACGGCCGGAGCCTAACGCCCCACAAACTACGGTCGTATTTTGATACAAACAGCAGGTAGTGTGCGTCGGGCGAAACTGCAATGGTGAGCATGTCTGTGGGCTTGCCGCCCTCGCTACCGCCCGGGCTTGCAAGTATGGTCGAGGTGCCGGCCGCGAGGTTAAATGAAAACAGGCTGTCGGGGGTGCTCGCCGCGCCCTGGTGCCAAAGGTCGAGATAATTGGGTGCGACGTATGTGAGCGGCGCCGCACAGTACAAAACGCTCGCCGCAAGCGGGCCTTGGACGCACTGCTCAGGGAACGGGTCAAACGAGAGCGCCCGGTCGGTGCCGGCGGCGACATCGTGGCTGTAGGTGGTGCGCACGGTGGCCCCGGGCTGTACGGTTTGGTACAGCACGTGGCTAAAGTTTAGGTCGGCAGTGGCGGTGAGGCCCGGCGCATACACCAGCGGCGTTACGGCGCCGGTTTTTGCGTCTACCGCAAAGGCAATGCCGGGGACGCCGGCGGCCGCATTACTATAGGCCAAGAGTGTGCCCGGTGAGGGCCAGCGCAGTTGCACCTGGGCAAGCGGGAGCGAAAAGAGCAGTTTACCGCCTGTGCCGTCGGTTTTGGCGACAAATCCGTTGGTACCCGCCGCGGTGCGCAAAAGGTACGCCACTTGCGAGCCGTCGGGCGAGGCGGCAAGTCCGACAATACCGTCGGGATAAAATTGGAGGCGTGTCGCCGGAGTCTTAGCGGTACTCGATGCCACAAAGCCGAGGTAGACTGTCTTGGGCGAGGTAGCACCAAGATACTGCAGCACGGCGCCGGCTCCCCGCTCTACCCACAAGGCACTCACCGCGCCCGGTATGGTGGTGTTTGATAAAGCCCTTGGCACCGCGCCCTGCGAGTCGAGCACCAAGTCGAAGGCGTGGCCGTTGTCGGCCATCACAAACCGCGCAAGCGTGGTAGTCGGGTGGAAGGTTTGTACAAAAGTCGCGCCCGCCACCGGCCCGTCCGAGATTTTGAATATTTTTTGTTGCGAGGTTTGGGTGCCGGTGGTTTGGTTTATATTGTCTGTGGTGTTTGTCCCCCCGCCGTTATTGCCGGCGGTGACGGCGTTATTGTCAAACGAGCCAAAGGTGCCGCCGCTTTGTGTTGGTGCCGCCGCCCCGCCGCCGGTAAAAATAAACCACGCCAAAATGGCCGACACCACAACAGCCGCCGCTACACCGCCTATGTAATAAAGATATTGTTTGTTCATGGTTGGTACAGGGGGACAAAGCAGGTGTAGGTAGAAGAATTTTGTCCGTCGCTGGCAGTCGGTTTGCTCTGACCTCCCTTGCTTTCGCACTCCCTGCGAAACTGCGCCTCTTGGGTATTGGCGGCGTTCATATCGTCTAGGTTAACTTTCAAGCTCCCTGCATCAGTGGTTTTTTGCAGCTGTTCGATAGTCTTGGTGTCCAATTGGACCGCGTTACCTCCGGCGTATTGATTTGCCGGCTGGGCCGCGGGCGGCGTCCCCGCTGATGAGCACGTGGTATCGATACCGAATATACAAAATTTAAGCAGGCTTGGGTTTATTTCGTACAGTATAAGCCAGCAAGTAAGGAGCAACAGGAGGCCCAAAAGCGCCGCCCGTATACGGCGCTTTGCCTCGGACATTTTATCTGCGATCTCAGAAACCATGTAGGTAATGCCGGCGAGGACCAGGGTGATGATGGCCACCATGGCGCCGATTGAAATCAGTATTTTAAATACCAAGTTGAGGTATGCGCTCAGCGAGCCGTAGGAGGCGGGATTTCCACCTGGCAGCGGCTCGAGCGGTATGTAGGTGAGCCTCCCGCCATTTGCCAACGTGTTGGTGTTAGAGGGGGTGTTAGCGTTCGCGCCAACAGGAACTGAACAACCTCCGCTCGTAAACCAACCGCTAGTCCACTTGCCTCCCCGGGCCACGCAGTCGGCAGAGTTGTCCGCAAGAGCGGCAATAGGAAAAAGAAAGAGTATTGAAAGAGTTAGTGCAGTAAGAAATTTCTTCATAGGCCGAAGAAGGATGCAAACCCGGATTGCGCTTGGCCGAAGACGATTTGCAGGACGGCCTTTGCCGATTGTATCAGCTGTGAGCTGTCCTGATTTTGGAGCGACACCCCGAGCGTCGCCTGTCCTGTCCCGGTACCGGTCTGCCGCAAAGTAAGAAGTCCTTTGTCGGAGCTCGGACCCGTCACGGGCTCGTCGTTGAGGGTCCACTCCCACGTCACGGCGTCGTTTTTAATACTGGTGTTAGAAAAGTAGTACGGCTGAGCCTGCAGGGTTATCTCTTTGCCGTTGAGCGCGATGCCCTGCGGCACCGCCCGGTCCCACACGACGCCGCGCAGGGCGTCTTTGTGGTAGAGCACAACCTGCGGCTCGCTCTGCGGTATCGTTATTTCGCCGCGACCGACCTTGCGACTCCCAAAGTAGACGTCTACGGCAACCTGTTCGCCGTCCTGCAGTTGGTCGCCGGTGTAGGAGAGAATATTTTTTCCCGTGCCCGAAGCAGAGGGCACCGGGTTGTCATTGACCGACCACCGGTACGACAGGCTTTCGGCCGCGACCTTTTTGCCCGCGATTATAACAGTAGGGAACGCGATTATGCGCAAAGGCGAGCCCGCGCTGTAGAGCGCCTTGCCGGCAAAAAGCGGGGGCACGGAGGTGTCGGACTCCCACAGCAGATTTATAACCGACGGGGTAAATACAAAGGTGTGCGTGATAATCCCCTGCGTCGCCGAGCTTATGGTAAGACGCACCGTGGTTTGCGTGCCAAGCTCTCCGGTCGTAAACGAAACGGTAGAGAGCCCTGTGCCGCTTTTTACTATTTTGCCGTTCACACCCCACGTAATGGTTGCATCTCCAAGAAAGGTGCCCACCCCTTGCACCGTAATCTGTACCGGCTCATTGGGGCCCGGGGTCTCGGGTGCGACGATGTACTGCACCGGGTCTTGGCCCGGAGCGCTTTGAGCATAGGCCAGCGCCGGCGCAACCAGCGCCGCACAGATGAGTATGTTACGCAGCCTGGGCATGTTTAATATCCTCAAAAGGTCGAGTATTTGTTTGAATGGGTATGGGTTCAGAAGTTGATTTTGCCTGTGCCGCTTTTTCTTCCTCGTTTTTCTTCTTATGAAAGCACCGCCAGACCACAAAGGTCCAGGTTGGAGATATTCCGCCTACGATAGGCAACACCTCGATAACAGAAACGCCGAATATAAGGCCCGGGTAAAATGCCCCCTCCGCCCACAACAGTATTATTAAGACAAACCCGAACACGATGCTTAGTGCCATATCGAGCACAGTCCCTATCGGTCCCGAAACCGCGGTCACCGGCTCAAGCGCCCAGAATACAATGAAAAAAACTAACTGCAGTATGTCGGTGAATATGGCAATTGCGTAAGCGAGATACTTCATATCATTGTGCAAGCCCCTCGGAGCGCGCGCGCTTGAGCGCGAGCACCTGCGACGGGTCCGAGGTGATTATCTGGTCTTCGGTGTACGAAGCGATGACTTTGATGGCGACGTGCTTGAGCCCCGCAAAGAAGATCCCCTCCCCCACGTCGGATTCGAGCAGAAGATATTTTTCTTCATCGGAGAGGTTAAACGTTTTTTGCAGGGTGTCGATGGTCGTCGGCGACTGCTTTAAGAGCAGTTGAATCGACGAGTTGGTGATCATCGGCAGGCCGTAGGGTGACTTGAGGAAGTCGTCCACGTCTTGGGTAATGGTTGCGAGCCCCAGATAGTATTTGCGGCCGCGCTTGGCCATGCCGTACAAAAAGCTTGCCGTGTCGTCCGACTTCATCATCCACCAGGCCTCGTCGATAACGAGCAGGCGCTTTTTGAGATTTTTGCGGACCGCATTCCAGATATAGTGCGTAATCAGATACATGGCGACGGGCTTCAGGTCGTCCTCCATATCGCGTACGGAGAACACAACAAATTTCTTATTAAGATCTACGTTTGTAGGTTGATTTATAAAGCCGGACCAGGTGCCCTTGGTGTACTTGCTGAGGCGCTGTACCAAAGACTCCGAGCCTTGCATACCGGCCAGGACCAGCTCAAAGTCGCTTAATAGCGGCGGCTCCACCTCGGCGAAGTTGCTGTCGACTGTAATGTCTTTGAGCGCGTAGGTTTCGCTAATGGCCTTGTCGATAATAGCGTCCTCCTCGGGGCTAAGCCCGCCGAGCATGATGCGGAACATCCCCACCAGCGCCACGATGTTGCTGCGCAAAACGTCCGCCGGCGACTCATCCTCGCGCGGGGCCGCCAGGTCAAACGGGTTGATATGGTTTTCGGAGTTGAGGGATATGTTAAAGTAGCGCCCACCCACCGTCTGCGCCAAAAATTCGTACTCGCGCTCGGGGTCGATGACGATGACCTCGGTATCAAACATCAGTGTGCGCAAAATCTCGAGCTTGGTGGCGTAACTTTTGCCCGAGCCCGACTTGGCAAAGATGACCGAGTTGTAGTTTTCGAGCGAAAAGCGGTCAAACAGGACGAGCGATGCGTTGTGGCGGTTGACCCCGTACAAAATACCCTTGTCGGAGGTCAGGTCAAACGACACGAAGGGGAAGATAGACGAGAGCGGGCTCGAATTTAATTTTGAATTGACGCCGAGTTCGTCGTGCCCGAGCGGCAGTACCGACTTAAAGCCCTGCTCCTGTTGAAACAAGGCCGGCTTTACATACACGAGGCGCGACTCAAGCATAGACTTGATCCCCGACTCGGCTTTGTCCAGCGCTTCGTCCGACTCGCCGTAGATAGTGATGTAGACGCCGACGTCAAAGATGCGCTCTTGCGCCTGCTGGAGCTGGTCGCGCAGGTCCTCGAGGTCTTTGTAGGCGGTGTCGAGTATCGGGTCGCGCACCATGCCTTTTTCTTCGCGGGACATAATCTGGCTCTGCACCTCGGCGACCTTTTTTTGAAACTTCTTCAGTATGTCGGCGGAGTCTATCGGATGGATAAAGATAGAAATGTCGAGCACCTGGTCGAGGTTGATGATAGGCGCAAACCAACTGTCGGTGAGCACCCGCGGGTACGACATGACAAAAAACGTGCGCGCGATTTTGTCGCCGAGGTTTATCTCGCGCGGCGTTATCTTGAGTGCCGACGGCGCAATAACGTCCTGCAGTTCGAGCACTCCCTGCTTGTATATCTGCTCGGGCAAAATGGGCGCCAACGGGGCGTTTTGCGCGGGAGCTTTGGGCTTTAAAAAGTCTAGTAGTGCCATATTACTTGAGGCTTGTTACTTGGAGGGGTTTCTCCAATTCACCCGGGTTGAACAATTTATAAAACAACTCAATTACTTCTTCCGTACCTAAACCCACAACTCTAACCCCGGTGCGCACCAGCCCCTGCTCGACGACCGCGATGCGCTGCTCGAGCTGGGTGCGGTACTGCTCAAATTGCTCATCGGTCAAGCTCGTCGAGGCGTTTACGCCGCCGGGGATAAACGAGGCGAGCCCCGTCCCGCGCGCGATAAGCGCCGGGTCGTAGGGCACCACAATAAAAAAGTTTTTCGTCATGATGTTGGCGCGCTCGGTAAAGTCTTTGATGAAGGTGATGTACTCGCGTATCTGTATCTTCATCAGGTCGTCGAGCTCGGCGACAAGCCGCTCTTGCAGGAGCGCAATGTAGGGCCTGATGTCGAGCTCGCGGCTCTGGACGAAAAATTGCACGGTAAACTCGAGCGAGTTAAGAAAATTTTGGAACTGTCCGATAATCGCCTGCTGTTCATCCTGCGACTTAAGGGCAAGGTTGATAGAGGACGCCATGAGGAGCGAGCGCAGGGAGCCGTCTTTGAGTATGACGACGCCGTCGCGCACCTCTTTGATGGGCACGAAGTCCTGCGTCGCCTGCGCTTTGACTTTTGGGGTGGTACCGGTGGGCATGGTTTATAAGCGGTCCTTGATGTTGAGCGACCAGGAAAGGTCCTTGAGTTTGCTGTTAGAGAGTTTGGGCACAAGCTGGGCCTGGGCCTTTTGAGCGTCAGCGGCCGTCGTACTTGTTGTTGGTTGTTCTAGTTGTCTTTGTCGCCAGAGATAAAGCTTACTGCCGAAAAAGTAGGAGACCGCATGCTCGAGCGCCACAATAAACGGCCTGCCGTTGATGGTGTAGAACGCGAGCGCCGCGCTAAAGGTTAAGACCGGCACCGCCAGGATGAGGGTAAGCCACAACGGGAAGAGTGTGAAGAACATAAGACATACTCCCCCGCCGCCCGCCAGATAGATAAACTGTTTGAGCGTCAGGGGGCCGAAAATCTTGTCCTCAACCTCTATAAACTGCGGTACCTGGTACTGAGCCATTACTCATAAGTATACATTACAAATCGGGCACTTCGGGCCAATTACAGACTCTTTATTTGACAAAAAAATAAAAAAAGTCCAGAATATTTAAAATAATTGACAAAAGTCCGTACATGCCTAAAATATATAGTACCGTTCGGTTTAGACTTATGTCTTTACGAGATGGATGGGAAGGAAATTTCCCAGGCGCTTGCGCCGAAATGACCACCCCTAGCTTAGGCTAGGGGTTATCTATTTTTAGGGTCACTTAGGTGGCTCACGATAGGGGTCAGTAGTATAGTTTTGAGACTGTGGTGTCTCTGATTTTGTTGGTGTGGCAGGCTTAGGTACGCTAGGTGCACTAACCGTTTTGGTTTGGAGCATATTTTCGGCGGCAGAGAGGTCTGGTTTGTTTGGAATCGGTTTCTGTCCGGTTTCTTCTTGTCGCTGATTTTCAAGTGTAGCAATTGCTGTAACGTCTGTTTCAGCGTCCTCTATTTTTTCCTCCATATATTTTTTCATAGATTCTCGTATGGGCATGAATATCTCCTTATGTATCTCTTCAGCAATTGCCGTAGCTTTTTCCAAAGGAAGATGTACACGGTCTTCTAGTTGTTTGGGGAACTCCTCAGGATCGGTAAAAGCCATCATGACAAGTAAGGTTTCGTCTTGAAGGTCCCCTATTTGGTCTATGTGCAAACCTTCTTTGGCTCCTATGTCTTGAAGTTTTGCCTCCAAATTTGATGATTGTATTGCTTGCCGCACGACCACGGGCAATTCCTCAAAACGCCGTTTAATTTGTTGTTTTATGTCATTTTCCATAGGTAATACTATTATGCACCCTCTTTTTTATCTCCGGTATCTTCGTTTTGCGGTTTTTCTATGTGCGGTTGTGGTGTAGGAGGGAGGCCGTTCTCGGCGGGTTTATGAGCGAGGTTTTTGAGTTCTTTGCTTATACTCTTAAATGCCCGCATCGACTTTTCGTCGAGGGTTACGGTTGTATTTTTTGCGCCCGGCGGCACCTTCCACATAGATTCGGCCGGTTTGGCCGGAGCTGTTTTAGCCGCCTGAGTCGAAGCTATCCTTTGCCCGAGTTTTTCGACCGCACTGACCAATCTTTCTCCTTGCCTTTCTTGTTTAGCCGTCTGTTCATCGAGTTTGGCTGTAAGTGCCTCAGTGGCGGCATCTAATGAGCCGTGCTTCTCGCGCGCCTCATCAAGAGCTTGACGCGTCATGGGTTGGCCGCCGGGGTTGATAATCGGTAGCCCGTTAGGACCGACAGGTATTTGGGTGGG
>ERZ1292629.2108-Hain-H43-01um-R1-2108-length-17597-cov-6_pt1 | contig 17597 bp, 15 predicted proteins | sample MGYA00564399_ERZ1292629 | MGnify/ENA primary metagenome ERZ1292629 (study PRJEB36523, sample SAMEA6512636) | groundwater metagenome | collected 2019-01-08 | study: AquaDiva: Metagenomics assemblies of 32 groundwater samples
AAATGGAGGTAGTGCGCGCCTTCCTCTGCGATGCGCTCGGCGAAGAGATCGAGCGCCAGCGCGGGAAGGCCGAGGTGGACTTCGACTCCGCCGTCGCCGTGAGCGCGGACGGGACGAAGATCGTCAACGCGGATTGGGTGGTGGTGCTCGGGCAGAGCGGTACAGGGAGTAATGACATGGCGTACCCCGCTTCGGTGTTTCAAGAGCGAAGAATCCTGCGGACGGGGCCGTGCGGAGGGTGCCAGTTCAAGGTGCAGCCGTGGCGAAAGGCCTGGACGAAAAACTGCACCGTGGAGCAGTTTCTCGCGGGCGTCTCTGACCCAGACAATTCGTGGGAATCACACGACTTCGATTATCCGAGCATGACATTGCACATCCGTACAACGCCGGCGGAGCAATCGCTCGTCTGTTGCGAGGACGGTCGCGTGCTCCTCACGCACCGCGAGCAGTGTCCGGACACACTCCCCGACGGCGGCACGGAAGTGACCGTATAGAATCACTCGCCGCTTAGGAATCCTTTTGCACGGAGACCTAAGCGGCGTTTTTTATTCCGCCGCTCTTTTTGTGTTATAGTGGTGGCTGCGACTTGATTACTCCCGGTGAACGTGCTACGGTTATTTCTTGGAGTATATGCCAACTATTTCTATCGTAGGTTTAGGCAAATTAGGGGCATCCATGGCGGCGGCGTACGCAGACCGCGGTTTTTCCGTTATCGGCGTTGATACTAACGAACAGGCGGTTTTGGCCGTCAACCGGCGCGTCTCGCCGGTGCCGGAGGCGCAGGTGACGGAACTGTTGCAGAAAAATGCCACGCGGGTGCGAGCTGTCACCGATCTCCGCGAGGCGGTGTTTTGGAGCGACATCACCTTTGTGATTGTCCCCACGCCAACCGATGAAACGGGCGGTTTTACGCCGCAGTATGTGCTGGATGTGTGCGAGGGAATCGGGCGAGCCATCGCGGAAAAGGGCGCGTATCATTTGGTGGTGGTGACGAGCACGGTCATGCCCGGGCACTCTGTGGAGCGCATCATTCCGGCGCTTGAAACGGCTTCCGGAAAAACGTGCGGGAAAGATTTTGGGTACTGTTACAATCCGGAATTTATCGCCATCGGTACCGTGGTGCGCGACCTCTTAAATCCAGATTTTATTCTGATTGGTGAGAGCGACAAAAAGGCCGGCGACACATTGAACACATTTTATACTCAAGCAGTGCCGGGCGCGGCGGTGAAACGCATGAATCCGACAAGCGCAGAACTTTCAAAATTATCGCTGAACGTGTTTGTCACCATGAAAATTTCGTTTGCGAACAGTTTGGCGGAGTTGTGTGAACAGTATCCGGGTGCGGATGTGGATGCCATTACCGAGGCCATTGGGTGCGACTCGCGAATCGGAAAGAAGTATCTGCGCGCCGGTGTTGGGTTCGGCGGCACCTGTTTCCCGCGCGATAATCGCGCGTTTGCCGCATTGGCGCCGGAAGGGAGCGGCATTATACTGCATGCGCCGGTGACGGATGCCATCAATGAACGCAACAAACAAAAAATTGCCGCGCTCGTTTTGCGGGCATCCGAGGGCGGGAAGCGCGTTGGTATTTTGGGGTTGGCGTACAAGTCAGGCACGAATGTGGTGGAAGAATCTCACGGTATGTACGCGGCGCAGGCGTGCGTGGCCGCCGGGCGGACGGTTTCAGTGTTTGAGCCGGCCGGTTATGACCATGCACGCAAGGCACTCGGCGATGGCGTTACTTACTGCGCCACGCTTGAGGAATGCGTAGGTGGTGCCGATGTGCTGGTTGTGGTGAACATGGACCCGGCGTTTGAGGCGTTGCCTGCGTTGGTTCGTGACGGGCAGACCATGATAGACCCGTGGCGAATGTTTCGGAATAAATTTGACCAATCAATTAAACATGTAACATTGGGTCTTGGCCCTATATCCGGTTAATGCCTTCGAGCCCGAAATAAATATGAACCTCTATCCAAAAATCACCATTATCACCGCGTGCTATAACCACGAGAAGTACATCGGTGAAACCATTGAGTCCGTGCTTTCGCAGGGCTACCCGAATTTGGAATACATCGTCATCAATGACGGCAGCACAGATGGCAGCGAGCGCGTCATTCAAAAATACGCAGACCGCCTCACGTATTTTGAGACATGGGAAGGATACCGGAAGACCGTCGCAACCGCGCTCAATCGCGGCTTTGGCCGGTCAACGGGCGACATTATGGGATGGATTAACAGCGATGACGTGCTCATGCCGCGTTCCCTGTTTGTCATCGCGGAGATTTTCAACCAACTCCAGAACGTGGAATGGATTACCGGCGTTGCCACCACGCTCAATCACAAGAGCAACATCGTGCACGTGTATCCATACCGCAAAAACATCTATGATTATCTTGCCGGCAACTGGTCCGTCATCCAGCAGGAGTCAACATTTTTCAGACGGTCGCTGTGGGAAAAAGCCGGCGGCACGTTGGACGATTCCTATATTCAGGCCTTTGATTCCGAACTCTGGAGCCGTTTTTTCTTGCATGCGGAGCATTATCACGTGAACACGGTGCTCGGCGCGTATCGGTTGATTGGACAGTCGCGCAGCATTCGCGCAAAAGATGAGTTCACGATGTACACCCAGCGGGCGCTGCAAAAAATGCGCGCCGATGCGAAAAAATCCGACCTCGCCATCGCGCGCCGCACCGCGTGGTATCGCCGGTATCTACGGCTACTCCTCCGCCTGCTGCCGCATGAGTGGTATATGAAACTCGCCATCGCGCGGCAGTATAACTACAAGATTATTGAGTATAATTTTTCGGATGACCGCTGGGAGGTTCGCGAGAAAAATCCGTTTAGACCCATGTATTAATATGAAGGTACTGGTAACCGGCGGCACAGGATTTATCGGGGCGGTCCTCGTGGACCGCTTGCTTGATGTCGGCCATTCCGTGGTAGTACTTGACAGTTTGCTGTATCGCCAGAACACACTCTTGCCGCATTTCATCAAGCCGCATTTTGAATTCATTCATGGCGATATTCGCGATGCGTCAGCCGTGCGCGAAGCGGTGCGCGGTGTGGATGCCGTGGTGCATCTTGCGGCGATGGTCGGCGCGCCCATTTGCGAGAAACACAAAGAGCTGGCCGAGGCGGTGAACGTGGGCGGCACGCAGAATTTGATTGCGGCGTGTTCACCAAGCCAGCCCATTCTGTTCGCCTCAACTGGTTCCAATTATGGAAAAGTGGAGGGCGTGTGCACCGAGGAATCGCCGCTCAATCCGCTGTCGGTCTATGGCGTCACCAAAACTCGCGCCGAGGAACTGGTGATGGCGCGCGGCAACGCAATTTCGTATCGTTTTGCCACCGGATTCGGACTCTCGCCACGGCTGCGGCTTGACTTGCTGCCCAATGATTATGTGCATCAGGCGGTCAAAAACGGCACGCTCATCATCTATGAACGCAACGCGCGGCGGACGTTCATTCACGTGCAGGATATGGCGCGCGCGTTTGTGCACGCGCTTGAGCGCTATGAGCAGATGAAGAATAACGTGTATAATGTCGGCTCAAACGAACTCAATTTCTCAAAAGAGGACATCGCGCGGATGGTGCAGCGGCATGTGGATTTCTATGTGCATTTTGCGGAGTTTCGTTCGGATCCGGACCAGCGGGATTACGAGGTGAGCTATGATAAAATCGCAGCAACCGGATTTACCACCACCATCACGATGGAACACGGCATCACGGAATTGGTGAAGGGCATGCGCACGTTGCCGAGTTTTAATCCGTATGAAAACGCGATAGCGTAACGGGATGTTGCTATGGGACGATTTTTTAAAAGCGCGGATACGTGGCAGACGCGAGAAGGCGCGGCGTTTTGGATGAAAGATGTCACAACGTACGGTGCCAACGATTACGTCAAAGGGTTGCTCGCCATGATAGCGGAGCGCAATCCGCGGACGGTGTTTGAGGTCGGTTTGGGCACCGGCTATCCGTTCGCCAGCAGTTTGTTGGAAAAAAATGTGGACGTGCACGGGTGCGACGTGTCCGATTTTCTTTTGCAGACGTTGCGCGAGCGCTATCCGCGCATCCGATGGCATCACTGCGGCTACGAGGATATGGTGGCCGCGGCCAACGGTCAGCAATACGATGCGGTGTACTGTTTTCGGTCATCGTGGTATTTCACCGATTTGTTCAAAGCGATTGACAATATGCTGGCCCTCGCGCGGCCGGGCGGCGCGGTGCTGTTTGACATTATGAACAGTCAGTCGCCCGCCATCCGCGCGTTTGTGAGAGCAACGCGGATGAAAAAATATCGGGCGCTCGTCAAAAACGCCGTGAAATGGGCGCTCAATCCGTTCGTCAAAAAGAAGTTTGTTTATTATGATGTGAATCAGATATCGTCCAGCCATCCCATTTCTCCGGAAACGGTTGATGCGTTTTTAGACGGGAAAAACGCGACGTACCAAAAATACACGTTTGAGCAGGTGTCCGGCGCGGCCGCGCACTTTGACCAGGACAATTTCAGAATCGTTTATCGCGTTTCGGTATGATTATCGCGCTCGCGCAGCACAATTATACGGTGGGAGACATCGCTGGCAATACGGCCTTAATTTGCGCATCAATGGCGCGCGCGGCGCAGGAAGGCGCGGATGCCGTTGTTTTTTCGGAAATGGCGCTCACCGGCTATCCGCCGATGGATTTGTTGAATCAGCCGGTGTTTATTGATGATGCGCTTGCGGCGGCAGAGCGCGTGATAGGGGCGAGCCGGGCGTTTCCGAATCTGACCGTTATTTTTGGCGGTCTTGACCGCGTGAAAGGGGACGGCGGCGTTGCGCTGTACAACAGCGCCTATGTGCTTCGCGGTGGTGACGTGATGGCGGTGTACCATAAATCGCTGCTGCCCACATACGATGTGTTTGACGAGCGGCGTTATTTTGAGTCCGGTTCCGCGCCGTGCGTCATAGACATCGTGGGAGAAAAATGCGGCATTACGATTTGTGAAGACATTTGGAACGACCGTTTTTATTGGCCCGAGCGGCGATATGGATATGACCCGGTGGAGGATTGCGTGGCGCGCGGAGCGCGGGTGCTCATCAATCTTTCGGCATCGCCGTATCATGCGGGGAAAGAGGCGGAGCGCGAGGCGATGGTTTCTGCTTTAGCGAAACGCCACGGGGTGACGGTGGTGTATGTGAATCAGGTTGGCGGAAATGACGAGCTGATTTTTGACGGCCATTCGTTTGTGATGACGCCGGAGGGGTGCATTGCGCGTGCACCGGGGTTTGAGGAGGCGTTTACAACGGTCATCCTGGAGGCCCCGAAGGGGCCGATAGGATCCATGCTGGATTCTATCGCCCCGCCTTCGGCGGGGCTCCAGAATGACAGGAGAGAAGAGACATCGGCGCTCCAGAATGACGGTACTGAAGAACCCATCATCCGCGCGCTCACCCTCGGCGTTCGCGATTACATGCGCAAGTGCGGTTTTAAGGACGCGGTGCTTGGTCTGTCCGGCGGCATTGATTCGGCGGTCGTTGCCGCGCTCGCGGCAGAGGCGCTCGGGCCGGAACGGGTTACGGGCGTCGCCATGCCGTCGCCTTATTCTTCGGATGCGTCGCTTGATGATGCGCGAACGGTTGCCGAACAGCTCGGCATTCGATTCCTCGTTTTGTCCATTGAACCGATGATGCGCGCGTTTAGCGAGGTATTGTCGCCGGTGTTTGTCGGCACGGCGCCGGGCGTGGCGGAAGAAAATCTGCAGGCGCGCATTCGCGGCACGCTCCTTATGGCGCTGTCAAACAAATTCGGGTCGCTCCTGCTCACCACCGGAAACAAAAGTGAGCTGGCGGTGGGATATTGCACGCTGTACGGCGATATGTCGGGCGGGCTCGCGGTGATTGCGGATTTGTCAAAGGGAATGGTGTATCGCGTAGGACGGCGGCTGAACGAACGCGCCGGCCGAATCGTTATTCCCGAATCCATTTTTACCAAAGCGCCTTCTGCTGAACTGCGGCCGAATCAGACGGACCAGGATACGTTGCCGCCGTACGAGGTGCTGGATAAGATTATTGAACGGTATGTGGAAGGAGAGCGCGGACTTGAGGAGATGGCGGCGGCGGGATTTGACCGTGCGCTCGCCGGTGACGTGATTCGCATGATTGAACGAAATGAGTATAAACGGCGACAGGCGGCGCCCGGGTTGCGCGTGACGAACAAGGCATTCGGCGTAGGCCGCCGCATGCCCATCGCAGCGCGCCGGACGCGGCTTACCAGTCTATGAGTCACCTGCGCACCATTGGTCTCGGTGCCATTACCGGTACCGTATCAAGCGTCGTTTCACTGGGGGCCGGCATTATAACGGTGCCGCTTTTGGTGCGCGCGCTCGGAACGGATGCGTACGGATTGCTCGGCGTGGTGTCATCCGTTGTCGGATTTGTCGGCATGGCCGATTTGGGCCTTGCGTCAACGCTGATGAACGCCATGAGTTATGCCAAGGCGCGCGAAGATTACAGCGCTGTAAAAGGGCTGTACAGCGGCGGCTTGCTGGTCTATACGCCGCTCATGCTTGCGCTGTTCGGCGTTGCGGCACTCGTGGTGTATGCGCCGTGGTTTTCACTCGCGAAATTGTTGAGCATTCCGCCGGCGCTTGAAGGAGCCGCCGAATTGACCGTCCTCGTAATGCTCGGTTACACCATGCTCAATGCCTTTTTGGGCGGGGTCGTCAAGGCGGTGTATCACGGGATGAACGACGTGGCGGTGTACAACACAATTCAGACGGCGTATAACGTGGTTTTTGCGCTTGTGTTTATTGCGTATCTCCTGTGGGGCGATGTGACGCTTTTCGGCGTGGCGTTTGTGCAGGGCGCGGGCGCGGTGGTGCGATTGGTTATTCAGCACGTTATTGCGAAGCGGCGGTATCCGTGGCTGTCGTTTGTGATGAGTACAAAAAGTGTTCATGCGGTGCGGCCGCTTTTGCAATACAGCGCGGTGTTGTTTTTGAGCACCGCAAGCACGATTATTTTGGAACGGAGCGATAATATCGTGATTGCCCATTTTGCAGGGCTCGCGGCCGTGGCGGTGTACTCGCTCGCCTATAAGTTATTTGCGTTACCGTCCGCCATGCTGCCGATTGTAACCGCGAGCGCGCCGACAGTGGCCATGCTCTATGAAAAGAAAGATTGGGGAGCGCTCGGTAGATTCTACCGTCAGATTCTCCGCGCGAATATGGTGGTGAAATTTACGGTTTTTTCCTTTCTCGCGGTGTTTGCGCGTGAGATTATCACTGCATGGGTGGGTCGCGATTTGTTTGCCGGGTACGCCGTCGTGCTCGCGATATGGGGCGCTTTTATGCTGTTCGTGTGGAATGGTTCTCATGCGCTTTTCTTTTGGGCGATGCAGGATTTTATACCCGGACTGAAGGCGAATGTGGCGGCTATCATAATCAATCTCGCGCTTTCAATCCTGCTCGTCCAAAAAATTGGGATAGCGGGCGTGGCTATCGGCACATTCGTATCGTTTTTGGTCGTGAATGCGTGGTATCTGCCGTGGCGGCTTGGCCGCATTGTCCCCATCCATCCATTCCGCGAGGCGGGCGTGCTTGCGCTGCGGCTAACGCCGCTTTTGATTGCGCTTGTGGCGCTCCGTGAGCTTCTTATGGCCTTTGCGCCGGATGGCGCATGGCAGTATGCGGGAGCGCTTGTTATCGGACTTGTGTTTGCCGCGATGGTGTATCAGGTGGGGCTTGATGCGCCGGAACGCGCGGTGGTGAACGGCATCATAATGCGGCGGCTGCGCCGTTTCAAAACAGTATGAGCGCTCCGCTTGTTTCCATCATCGTGCCTGCGTATAACAACGCCGCCACCATTGGCGCGGCGCTTGACGCCATGCTCGCACAGACCTATCGGCCGCTTGAGGTGATTGTGGTTGACGATATGAGCGACGACGACACGGTTGCGGTAGCGGAGCGCTATCGCGCGGCGCATCCGGATGTCATTCGGTACGTTCGTATGCCGTATGACGACCCGTATCGGTATAATGAGAAGGGCGTGAACATTAACGCCGGTTGGTCAGCCCGCAATTTCGGCGTTGAGCAGGCGCGCGGCGAGTTGATTACGTTTCAGGATGCCGACGACGGCGCGTGCGCGAATAGAATTGAAGTGCAATATAAACTCATGCAGAAATATCATTCGCATCACGTGGTGGTTGATTGGCAGAAATTTGATGATGCGCTGAATGGGAAGGTGTGGCCGCTGTCATTGCGAGGAGCGAATCCTATGAGCGACGAAGCAATCTCATCTGTCGGCCAGAATAAAATCATACCAACCCGCGAAATCCTCCGCCTCGCGTGCAAAACCCGTCCACGGCGTTTTTTCCGCGCATGGGACGCCTATCCGTGCGCAGGCAGCAATCCGCTCGTGCGGCGCGAGGTGTTTGAAAAAGTGCGTTTCCGTCCCTTGTGGGAACGCGCGCGGCCGTCAAAAAAGGGGAGGGGCGCGGATAGGGATTTCAACTTTTGGGTGGCGGAAACATTCAAAGACAGCATCGCGGCAAAAATTCCACTGGTTCTATGGCGCGTGGATAGTCAGAATCCTGAATACCAATAATATGTGCGGCATTGTAGGCGCGTTTGGGACACGGTTACCGGAACGCGACACTTTTCAAAAGGCGCTGGACACCTTGGCGCATCGCGGCCCTGACGGCGAGGGCGTTTTTGCATCGCCAACGTGTCTTTTGGGCCACCGTCGTCTTGCCATTATTGACCTCTCAACCGGCGCCCAGCCGATGCGCTCGCACGATGGCCGGTATGTCATCACGTTCAATGGCGAGATATACAATTATCGCGAACTCAAACGGGAGCTGGAGAACGATTATCCGTTCACGACGACGTCAGATACCGAAGTCATTCTGGCCGGCTATGCGGCGTGGGGCAGCGCAGTGCTTGGACGGCTGGAAGGCATGTTTGCGTTTGCCGTATATGATACGAAACAGCAGGAACTATTTCTTGCACGCGACCCGTTTGGCATCAAACCGTTGATTTACGGCATCGCGCAGGGTGCATTTTTTTTCGGTTCTGAAATAAAGGCGCTCCGCGCGCTTGGTGTTTTTGATGGCGGCATTGACGAGGCGCGCATACCGGAATTTTTCATGTTGAAACACATTCCGGCGCCGCACACCATCTATCGTGATATTAAAAAGTTGCCGGCGGGACATTATATGGCCGCACGAGTACGCGGGCAACTTGTAGAAGTTGACGAGCCGATGTCGTATTGGAGGCCTGACGCGTCATTGCGAGCGCAGCGAAGCAATCTCATGAGATTGCTTCGTCATCCCGACGATGTCGGGACTCCTCGCAATGACATTATGCGCCAATGGCTTCTCGATTCTGTCAAAGCGCATCTCGTTTCCGATGTGCCGGTCGGCGCGTTTCTATCCGGCGGCATTGATTCCAGCGCCATCGTGTGGGCCATGAGCCAGTTTACGCGTCCGAAGACGTTCACGGTGAGTTTCAAAGAAGTGCATGACCCGGATGTGGAGTATGCGCGGCTCGTGGCAAAACAATTTAACACTGACCACACGGAGATTTTGCTTGACCTTGACCTCAACGCCGTGTTCTCATCGGTGATTCGTCAGTTTGATGAGCCGTTTGCCGACCCCGCGACGCTGACCAACTGGTATGTGGCAAAAGCAACGAGCGAGCATGTGAAGGTGGCGCTTTCAGGCGACGGGGGAGATGAGCTGTTTTTCGGGTATCGCGCGTATCGCGCAATTGGGCGATGGACGCCGCTTGCATCGCTTTTTCCATGGTGGGATGCCACGCGGTTTATTGCCAGCCGCTACTTCGGATATAATCGTCGAGTACAAAAAGTGTTCAAACATCGCGGACGTTTTGTCCCGCCGTTCAACGGCCTTTCGGCCTACCATGATTTGCATCTTGCCGCGCGCACCATGGACCTTGAGTACACGCTTCCGGAGTATTACCTCCGTAAAGTGGACGGCGTTTCTATGATGAATTCGCTGGAGGTGCGCGTGCCGTATCTTGACCGCGCGTTTGTGGAAAAAATTTTGCCGTTTCCGGTGGAGGCGCATTATGACCGGCGCCACAACGGCAAGGCACTGTTGCGGCAGGCGATGGCTGGCGTGCTGCCGCGCGAAGTGCTTGAGCGCAAGAAACAGGGTTTTATCCGGCCGTGGAAAGCGCTCTTTGCCGGTTCTATGCGCGACTTTTTACGCGAGCGGCTGCTCTCATCGGCCATGCGGGATTCCGGATGGTTCAATATGGACAATATCCAGTTTCTGTTGTTAGATCATATGGAGGGTCGGCGCGACAACTCCACTATCCTCTGGCGGCTTTTGGTCTTTGCCGAATGGCTGGAGGGACAATATGAATAAACCCCGCATTCGCTTTGTTTATCGTTTCAACTATCTCACCGAGGTGCTCCCGCATCTCCGTGAACCCGGCCGCGCGCCGATGGATTTTTTGTACGGCATGAACGCCGTGGACGAACGCCGGTTTGAAACATCGTACGTGAACGCGCCGCAGGGGCCGCGCGCCGATGCGTGGCGCCGTTTCTTTTATCCATTTGAATGGCTCATCACATGGTTCAGCCGCCTCGGATGCCCTTTTGAACTGCCATTCTTGTTTCCGCAACTCAAAACCGATGAGATACTGTTCGGCGTCAACGACGCCATCGGTTTCGCGCTCCTGTTCTGGAAACGGCTCGGCGTGATTAAAGGCCGCGTGTATCTCATTGCGCAGGGCGCGCATGAGCGTTGCCGCAAACATTTTCGCGTTTCGTGGCTGACACGCCGGTTCATCGGATGGCTCTTGCGCGCCGCTGACGGCGTATTCGTGCTTGCGCAATGCGCCCGGCTGCCTATCGCGGATTACTTCGGCGTGGACCAGTCGCGCATCCACTATTTTCCGTTTGTCGGGGATGGAGATTTTTGGACGCCGGCGCCGACGGAGGCGCGCGAGGATTTCCTCATGTCAATCGGCAATGATTTTAATCGCGATTATCGGACGCTGGTGAACGCGCTTCGCGCTGACGAACATGCGGTGATTATCACCGCAAAACCAGTGGCAACGGAAGGAAAACAAGTGGAGGTCAAAAACGGCCTATCCAACGAGGCGGTGCGCGACCATTTTCGCCGCGCCGCCGCGGTGATTATTCCCAGCGAACACGTGGTGTTTGAATCCGCGGGTTACAGTTCGGCGTTTCAGGCCGCGCTTACCGGCGCGCCGCTCATCGTGTCGGATTCGCCGCCCATGCGCGAAGTGTTTACGGAATGGGAGCAGGCGCTTTTTTACGAAGCCGAAAATGCGGTTGCGCTTCGCCGAGTTCTTGATAGGGCCGCGGCGCATCCGGATGAGATGCACGCGATGGGCATGCGAGCCCGCGAACGGATGCTCGCGCTTCACCGCGCGCGGCCGGACGCCCGAACGTTAGAAAACGTTATCAGCAGATAGTATGAAAACATGGTTGCGGACATACGGATGGACGATTGCGCTGTTTGCGGTTGGCGCTGCCGCGCTGTTTGTCGGCATCACCGAGCGCGTCATCTGGACCGATGAATGGTATGTGTTCCAATATCTTGATAAATCATTTTTCGGATTTCTTCGCGAGTATTGGGCCGCGCCGGACAATCATCCGCCCGGCTATTACCTCATCGTTATGGCGTTCGTAAAATTATTTGGGCGGCACGACATCGTGCTGCGCCTTCCGTCCGTCATCGGCGGTGTCGCGGCGCTGTTTATGACGTGGCGCCTTGCGCTGCTTGCGCGCAACGATGATGAACGCTGGCCGCATCTTGCGATGCTCCTCGCGGCTTCGGCGCCGTTTCTCGTGATACTCTCGCAGACCGCGCGATTCTTTACGCTCTCCGCCGCCGCGGCGCTTTTCACCGTCTATGCGCTCATCCGATGGACGCAATCGTGCGAACGGCGATGGCTGCTTTGGCACGGATTCGGATTCGTGCTCATGGGGTATTTGGATTATCCCACCACTATCTATGCGGGGCTTGGCGCGTTCATCGTGGTTACGGCGGACGCGTTGCGGCATCGCGCGTGGAAAACGGCGGCACACTGGGCGCTTGCGATGCTTGGCGCTCTCGTGTTGCTTTCGCCGTTGATCCCCATTGCGCTTCGCGAGGCGGGGGCGGAAGGCGCCTACAACGCTGACGTTTTTTCCACTGGCCCGCTTTCGTGGCTGCTGCGGTTCGGCAGTTACGCGTACGCGGTGACGTACGGATACGTCAGTTTTCCGTGGGATTGGGAAATTACCGTTTCGCTTGCGGCGGCTGCGCTGTTGCTTGTGTACGCCGCGTGGGCGGGACGCGGGAAGCGCGGCGCGTGGTGGGGTATGCCGATGAGAGTGATTGTTACGATGGGCGCCGTTGGAATTGTTGCGAACACAATACTGCTTGAACTGTTGCCGCGCTACACGCCGCCCGCGTTTCCGCGTTATGTCAGTTTTGCGTTGTATCTGTGGTTTTTGATAATCGCCGCATTCGTGTGGTGGCTCACCGAAGGGCAACGCCGCATCCGCATCGCCGTGATGGCGCTGCTGCTGTTCGTGAACGCGTGGGGGCTCTTCGCGCATTTCGGAAAACAATCCATTGACCCCACGCTGTTCAGCGGCGGCGACCGCGCGCTGTACACCGTTATTGCGCAAGAGGCGCGGCCGGGTGATTATCTCTTTTTGAACGACGATTTTCCGTTGCTGCTGGTTGATTGGTATCGCGAGCGCTATTTCAATACCGTAACGCCGCTCGGCGACATCCCAACGGCAACGTTTTTTGATGAGCATGCCAGCAGCCGCATTTGGGTCATCGGTTACGGCTACGATGACCGCGACGGATTTCGCGCGCCCGCGGTGAAGGCGCAGGATGTGACTGCGAACCTCGGCGAACGCGCGCGTATCGTGGAAAAAGGCTACGCTCGCGCGGTGGCTCCGCGTTTCCGGACATGGAAAGAGCGGCTTACCGGCCATCCCACATACACGCACAAAGTCGGATTGTTTCTGATTGAATCAGCCACCTAATATGGAAGAATCCTGCATCGTGTGCTGGGGGAGCGCGCATCGGAAATATCACACCAAAAAATCGTTTGACGTCTGGGAGTGTACGCTCTGCGGACTGTTGCGTTTGTGGCCGCTGCCGACGCCGCAGGATTTGGAGCGCTGTTATGGCGAGGGTTATTTTAACGGAGACGCATCGTGCGACGGGTACATGGATTATGAGTATGAAAAAGAGGTGACGCGCCGCGCGATGGAGAAGCATCTGGAGTTGATTGAACGTCACGTGCCGCGCGGTTCGCTGTTTGAGGTAGGCGCGGCAACCGGTTATTTTTTGTCGCTTGCGCAGGAGCGCGGATGGCAGATTGCCGGCGTTGATATCTCGCATTACGCCGCCGCGCAGGCGCAGGCGAAAGGATTGCCGGTCGCGCAGGGCGGGACGGAGGCGCTGGAGCGCGGAACCGAGCGCTATGACGCCATCGCGCTCTTTGATGTGATTGAACACTTTTTGTACCCATTAGAAGACATACGGCGGATGGCGGCAGCGCTCCGGCCGGGTGGCGTGCTCGCGTTTGCCACGCCGAATCGCGGGAGTTTGTTCGCGCGGCTCATGGGCAGGTTTTGGCACGCCATCGTCCCGCCGCAGCACGTGTTTTTGTTCAGCCACGAACATCTGGACGCATTGCTGGCGCGGTTTGGGCTTCGGGTGGTTGCGCGGCGTTCCGCAGGCAAATGGTTCACCGTGCAGTACCTCTTTCGCGTGCTCTACACGTGGCTCGGCTGGCGGCCGCTCTATCATTTCGCCGAACGCATCGCCGGCACGCGGCTCGGACGGCTCTCGTTCCCGCTCAATCTCGGCGATACCATGTTCATCATTGCCAAGAAAAACGAGTTGTAGTACGATGATGGCTCACCTATGTCTGCCTTAAAAAACAAAAAACTTGCCGTAATGGGCGCCGGAATGGTGGGCGGCTCGCTCATTAAGTATTTTGAGAAAAGAGGATACGGTTTTGTCATTTACGACCCGCCGAAAGGATTCGCCGATGTGGCGGCGTTGAACGCCGCAGAGGTGGTTTTTGTGTGCGTCCCCACGCCGTTTGAGGAGGAGAAGGGGTTTGACCTTTCCTATGTGGAGAATGCGCTCGCCACGTTGGCCGGCGAGAAAATCGTGGTAATAAAATCCACGGTGGTGCCGGGCACGACCGCGCGATTGCAAGAGGAATTTCCGCAGCACCGCCTGTGTTACAATCCGGAGTTTTTGACCGAGGTGACGGCTGACCAGGATTTTGCGTTTCCCGACCGGCAGATAGTGGGATATACGGAGCGCAGTTTTTCCGTGGCAAAAGATATTATGTTGCTCATGCCACAGGCGCCGTTTGAGCGCATCGTGCCGTCAACGGCCGCGGAGATGATTAAGTATTTCGGCAACACGTGGTTTTCCACGAAGGTGGTGTTTGCCAATCAGATGTATGATTTGTGCCAAAAGCTGGGCGTGGAGTATGACACGGTGAAAGACGCGGTGGCGGCGGATAAACGCATCGGGCCGACCCATTTGGAAATTTTTCACGACGGCTATCGCGGTTACGGCGGCAAATGTTTGCCCAAAGATACGCGCGCGCTTATTCAACTGGGAGACAAACTGGGCGCGGAGTTGGAACTGCTGAAAATGGTTGAGTATATCAACAACCGGCTGGTGAAACAGTCGGAACTTGACAGGGATAGGTAGTTGTGGCATTGTATTTTTGTTGTCCTGCAAGGTGCAGGAGAGCCGTGCGCGGCGGGTTCCGCGCAATACCGATGACCTGTTATGTATCCGTGACATCCCGGGCCGGGATGAGCGGTGGATTAACAGGTTGGAGGATAGGACATGGGAGACGCTCCTTTTCAGCAGATTACCGATAGCGAGCTGGTGGAGCTCATTGAACGGCGCAGTCCGCACCACAAGCGGTGCATCAGTCGCGGGGAGTTGCGCGCTTTCATGGACGGCCGCCTCGTCCCTCGTGACGCGGCAGCCGCCGCGGCTGGCGAAGGCAGGGTCATGGACATCTCCTCGCTCGTCGAGGCGATGATCCAGCATGGCGTCCACAAGGTGACGGACAGCGGGAAGAGTGACGGTAGCCGGGGCATGGGTGCGGCGAAGTACCGCAAGCTCTGGCCGAAGACGGTCTCCCAGCCGCCGGAGTACATGGGTCGGTTTGACCAGGTGCTCCTCGTGGACACCACGGTGGAACTGGCCGCTTTGGTGAAGTGCGGCAATACGGTGGTCTACACGGACCCCGCATCCTGCAAGGACGTGGTGTCCTGTCCCACCAAGGAAGACGGCACCCCGCTCACGCGGTACGCCATCTTCTTCCAGGACGGCGTCAGGAACAATGGCCGCTCGGTGGAGGACTGTCGCGATACATTCACTCCTGATGAGGTTGGTCTCGTGACGGTGGAGGGTCTCCACCTCCCCATCCAGTACGAGTCCGTCCTCCGTGACCACGGTGTGGACCTCCCCGGTTCGCGGAGCGAGGATTGGAGCGCGCCGTGCGTCGTCTGGTTTGGTAGCGGTCGGCCGAGGTTCGGCACCGACGGCGTCCGGTACGGGGATTCGGGCTCTGGTTCCGCGTCCCGCGGGAGTGTAGTCATTCCTGTGACCTAACAGCCCGCAGATTCATTCCCCACGATTGCTCATGCAGTCGTGGGGAGTTTTTTTTGTTGTGTCATTTCATGTTATTGCGAGTATAAATGTCATTGCGAGGGCCGATGAAATCGGCCCGAAGCAATCTAATTAGATTGCTTCGCAGGGCTCGCAATGACGTTAGATTGCTTCGTCGGGCCCCGAAGGCCTTCTGGGCTCTTCTCGCAATGACAAACACACATTGACGCTCAACAAACCAACTGTTAGAATAGCCGCATTATGCAGTATCTCGTAACCGGCGGGGCTGGATTTATTGGCACGAATATCGTGGAGGCGCTTTTGACGCGCGGCGATAGTGTTCGCATTCTTGATGATTTTTCAACCGGCAAACGCGAACGCGTGCCGGCTGCCGCGGAATTGGTTGAGGACACTATCACCAATCTTGAAACTTGCCGCCGCGCATGTGAAGGCATTGACGGCGTATTCCACACCGCCGCGCTCGCGCGGATGCCGCGCTCCATTGAAGACCCCATCGGCACGAATGACGCCAATGTGAACGGAACGCTCAATATGCTTGTTGCCGCGCGCGACGCCGGCGTAAAACGGTTTGTGTTCAGCGGTTCGTCATCGGTGTATGGCGTGCAAGATACGCTGCCATTAAAAGAAGATATGAAACCGCGGCCGGGCAATCCGTACGCGCTTCAGAAACTCGCGGGAGAAGAATATTGCCGGCTGTTTTGGGAGTTGTATCATTTTCCAACCGTGACGCTGCGGTATTTTAATGTATATGGCGGGAAATATCAGACGACGGATGGCGCGTACGCGTTGGTGTTCGGCATTTTCATCCGGCAGAAACGCGCGGGCGAACCGCTTACGCTCTGCGGCGACGGCGAATATCGCCGCGATTTTACGCATGTTGATGATGTCGTTCGCGCGAATCTTTTAGCGATGGGGAGCGAAACGGTTGGACATGGTGAGGTCATCAACATCGGCGCGGGAGATAATCACACGGTGAAAGAGCTGGCGGCGCTCTTGGGCGGCCCCACCACATTCATTCCGCCGCGTCCGGGCGATGCGCGGGATTCACTGGCTGACCGCGCGCTTGCAAAAGAACTTTTGGGCTGGGAGCCATCCGTGCCCTTTGAAGACGGCGTGCGCGGGACGCTCAAGGAATTGGGATTATCGTAATCGCCATCCAATGCGAAGTCCTTCCCATATCATGCGGCGATTCATTTTTGAATGGCCGTTGTAGCGGTCGCGAAAAACGACTGGTATTTCTTTGAATCGCGCGCCGGCGCGATGCGCGTGATGCTTCATTTCAATTTGGAAACCGTAGCCGTCGGATTGTATGGCGTTAAAGGGTATCGCCTCAAGAATGGGACGGCGATATCCGACGAAACCGGCCGTGATATCACGAACGGGCAGCCGCGTTAGGGTCCGGGCATAGATATTGGCGGCGTGTGAGATGAGGCGGCGGTGCCATGAAAAGTTTGAAATGTCTCCGCCATGCACATAGCGCGAACCGATAACCACATCGTGCTCGCGGAGAGCATCAAGCAATGCCGGCAGGTAGCGCGGATGGTGTGAAAGGTCGGCGTCCATTTCAAACACCGCTTCTGTTGCGGGGTCGGCGAGCGCGGTCCGGAATCCGTCAAGGTACGATTGCGCGAAACTCCGCGGGCCGTGCCGTTCCAGTACGCTCACGCGCGGATGAGTACCAAATGTGTTCATCACAATCGCGGCCGTGCGGTCAGGCGATTGGTCATCCACCACGAGCAGACGCACATCTTCTGGGGCGTATTTAAAAATTTCCTCGATGGTTTGTACGATGGATTCCGCCTCGTTGTAGGTTGGAATGACGATGACCGTTTTCATGTTGTTCGTTATTTATTCCGGGCTCGGGAGCTATTTTGCTCGGTATTTCGCGCCTCTCGGGCATGCACCGCCGAGGACCGGTAGTCCGCCGCCCAGCGGGCGGC
>ERZ1292629.2110-Hain-H43-01um-R1-2110-length-17582-cov-4_pt1 | contig 17582 bp, 18 predicted proteins | sample MGYA00564399_ERZ1292629 | MGnify/ENA primary metagenome ERZ1292629 (study PRJEB36523, sample SAMEA6512636) | groundwater metagenome | collected 2019-01-08 | study: AquaDiva: Metagenomics assemblies of 32 groundwater samples
AAATTCCGGCAGATCATATGCGGGCCATAAAAGCCGGAGCCGGCGGCATAACGACGAAATCATTAACGATTGAACCACGAGAAGGAAATCCATTGCCGCGCGTGGCTAAGTATGCAGAAGGATTTCTTAATTCTGTGGGTCTCCGTGGCCCGGGCATTAAAAAAGGGAAATCACTCATTAAAGAATTTTTAGCGACTTCACCCGTGCCGGTACTCGTGAGCGTTTTTGCCACCAACGTCCGGGATTTTGAGCGGTTCGCCAGTGAATTATGTCCCCTTGCACCTCATTTTTTGGAATTAAATTTGAGCTGTCCCAACGTGGAAGACGATATGGGGAAGCCTCTTGGTTTAGGAACTGAATCTGCCGGTGCCGCGGTTTCTGCGGTGAAGAAAATTGCAGGAAATGTACCGGTGTTGGCTAAACTGACTCCCAATATCGCAAACATTGCCGAGGTTGCCCGCGCGTGTGAGGAAGCGGGTGCAGATGGCATCGTAGCGATCAATGCCGCAGGTCCGGGCATGCTGATTGATATTATCAGGAAAAGGCCTATTCTCGGCGCCAAACGCGGTGCCGTTTCCGGCCCGGCCATCCGGCCGATTGCCGTTCGGTGTGTGTATGATATTTATGAAACAGTGAGGATTCCTATTATCGGCATGGGCGGGGTGACGACTTGGCAGGATGTCGTAGAAATGATGATGGCAGGCGCGACACTGGTAGGCGTGGGCTCTGCGACATATTTTAAAGGATATGGAGTGTATGAGGAAATGAAAAAAGGATTACAGGAATATATGGATAAGGAAGGAATGAAGAATTTGCAGGAGCTGGTGGGGGCGGCACACTGATATGACCTTCCAACAAAAACTCGATGCGATAGTAGAACAACAGAATTCTCTCCTCTGTATCGGACTTGATAGTGAGTTAGCCAGGATACCAGCGCATCTTCAAAATAAACTGAATCCGCAGTTTGCTTTTAATAAAGCAATTATCGATGCGACGCACGACCTCGTGTGTGCATACAAGCCCAATACCGCGTTTTATGAAGCACAAGGAGCAGAAGGAATTAGCGAGCTGAAAATGACGTGCGATTATCTACGCGAGAAATATCCGGACATTGTCATAATCCTTGACGCAAAACGAGCAGATATTGGCAGTACTAATCAAGGATATGCGCAATTTGCCTTTGATTATCTTGGCGTTGACGCGATAACATTGCACCCTTATTTAGGGAAGGATGCGATCCTTCCATTTCTCGAGAGAAAAGACAGGGGTTGCTTCATTCTTTGCAGAACATCCAACCCCGGGGCCGGAGAACTACAGGACATGAAAGTCACGCCTGATACCGGGAATCAAGCAATCAAACTATATCAATATTTGGCGAAAAAAATTACGGAAGAATGGAATGAAAACGGCAATTGCGGATTGGTGGTGGGTGCCACCTACCCCGGGGAACTTGAGATTGTACGACGCATCGCGCAACATATTCCGTTATTAATTCCCGGCATTGGCGCACAGGGAGGCGATATCGAAAAGACGGTCAAAGCAGGTGTTGACAGTGGGGGCAAAAACGCTATCATCAACTCATCACGCGCTGTTATTTTTGCCGGAAACGGCAGTAATTTTGCACAGAAAGCAAGAGAGACAGCATTAAAATTAATCAAAGAAATTAATATATATCGATAGAGTACGGACCGGATTCCCGCCTTCGCGGGAATGACAAAGAATTATGGCATACGATGTGATCGCAATCCTCAAAAAAGTCGGTGCAGTTCTCACGGACGATCATTTCGTCTATACATCCGGCAAGCATGGTAGCGTCTATATCAATAAAGACGCAGTGTACCCACATACCGAAGAAACCTCAAAAATCGGACAGATGTTCGCCGGGAAATTTAAGGATATGGATATTGATGTCGTGGCGGCGCCCGCATTGGGCGGTATCATCCTGTCCCAGTGGACGGCCTACCATTTATCCAAGCTAAAGAATAAAGAAATTTTGGGCGTTTACACAGAAAAAACACCGGAAAAAAATCAAATTTTTACCAGAGGATACGATAGATTGGTGAAAGGAAAAAATGTATTAGTGATTGAAGATCTCACAACCACCGGCGGTTCTGTTAAAAAAGTAGTTGACAGCGTCAGGGAAGCCGGAGGGAACGTCGTTGCCGTATGCGTCATGGTCAATCGGGATCCTAAAAATGTCACCAGCAGCACTGTGGGCGCGCCATTCTCATCACTGGGAGAATTGTTGGCCGATGCAGTGGATGAAGGCGCGTGTGAACTTTGTCAAAAAGGAGTGCCGGTAAACACGACTGTCGGGCACGGGAAGAAATTTATGGAGGAGCACAAAAAATGAAAAACGTTACCATTGTTTCGCACCCATTAATCGATCATTCCCTTACCATTCTCCGCGATAAGGATACCAAAACCGAAGAATTCCGGCGCCATGCCGATGTGGTATCCAAGCTCATCCTTATTGAAGCGACCAAACAGCTGAAGTTAATGGATAAAAAAGTTGGAACCCCGCTGGCTCCGTTTACCGGAAAAGAATTAAAAGATGACATCATTGTTGTGCCGGTACTCCGGGCCGGGCTTGCTATGCTGATCGCGCTTAGGGATTTTCTCCCCGCCGTATCAGTAGGATTTATCGGACTGGAACGGGATGAAAAAACTGCCATCGCCCGTGAGTATTACAAAAAGATTCCTCAAATTTTTTCGACACACATTGTGCTCGTCATCGACCCCATGCTTGCCACCGGCGGATCCATGGATGACACGGTGTCTGCGGTGAAGGCGAAGGGCGCCAAACGGATCGTAGCCGTGAGCATCGTGTCCGCACCGGAAGGCATCAAACGTTTTACCGAGCACCATCCCGATGTACCGATTGTGACGGCAGCCATTGACACGCACTTAAATGATAAAGCCTATATCGTCCCGGGCTTGGGCGACTTCGGGGACCGTTATTTCGGGACGTGATTGACGAATCTTTTTGTTTTTGGTATCTTGAACCATGCCAACCAAATTTATCTTTGTATCCGGCGGCGTCATTTCAGGACTTGGGAAAGGCGTCACCACGGCCTCTATTGCCCTCCTCCTCCAAAATAGAGGATACCGTGTTACCCCCGTTAAATGCGAAAACTACTTAAACATTGATGCCGGGCTTATCAACCCCATAGAGCACGGCGACCCGTTTTTGTGCGAAGACGGCACGGAATCGGATATGGACATGGGTACGTATGAGAAATTCCTGGATAAAAACATGGAGCGCCACAACTTTATCACCATGGGCCAGATCTATAAGACGGTTATTGACCGCGAACGTAATTTTGAATATGACGGCGAAGACGTGGAAGCGATTCCGCATGTAACCAATGAGATCCTCAAACGCATCAAATTCGCAGGCGAAAAAGAAAACGCGGATATCGTCGTTGTGGAACTCGGTGGAACTGCCGGGGAGTATCAAAATGCCCTGTATTACGAAGCATCGCGCATTCTTTCACGGGATAAGAAAAATGCCGTGATTCATGTTCATGTCAGTTACCTGCCGACGCCCTCGCATTTAGGAGAGCCAAAAACCAAGCCGACGCAATTATCGGTCCGGATGCTCAATTCTATGGGTATCCAGCCGGACTTTATCGTGACGCGTTCGGAAAAGCCTATGGACGGGCGGCGGCGCGCACGGTTTGCTCTTTTTTGCAGTGTAGAGCCGGAAAACGTGATTGACAGCATTGATCTTCCCACTCCCTATGAAACGCCTCTCCATTTGGCCCGCCAACAAATGGATGAAAAAATATTGACCATGCTTGGACTTCCGTTCAATACGCTTCATATCGGGGAATGGGAAAAGATGGTCAACACGGTAAAAGTGAAGAAAGAAAAATCTATCACCATTGCTATCGTGGGCAAGTATTTTGCGACCGGCGAGTATCAGCTTCGGGATAGCTACGCGGCGCTCATGGATGCCATAGATCATGCGGCATGGCGGTTGGGGCTAGATGCGCGGATACAATGGATACAGGCAGAAAAGCTTGAAAAGGGCGATATAGGGGAACTAAAAGAGGCAAGCGGTATCATCGTCCCAATCGGATGGGGACCACGGGGCGTGGAAGGGAAAATCAAGGCAATTGAATACGCCCGCGTGAACAAAATTCCCTACTTGGGCTTGTGTTACGGCATGCAGTTGGCAGTCGTTGAATATGCGCGCAACGCACTGGGCTTGAAAGACGCGCACACGCTGGAGTGTGACGCGGACACGACGCACCCGGTGATTCACATGATCTCCGGCCAGGAAGAATTGTTGAAACGCCGCGCGTACGGCGGCACCATGCGGCTGGGTCGGTGGGAATGCCAGGTAAAAGAAGGAACGTTAGCAGATGAATGGTACAAAAAATGGAACGGATATGATGATCCCAAGAAAAAAATCATCGGCGAGCGCCACCGGCATCGGTATGAGTTTAATGATGCGTATGCGAAACAATTCGAAGAGGCAGGATTAGTAATATCCGGTCGATCTGTTGTGGAACATTTAGCCGAAATTATTGAATTACCAAAGTCCGTTCATCCGTTTTTCTTGGGTACCCAATATCACCCGGAATACCGGTCTCGGCCGCTTGCACCTCACCCGTTATTTTTAGCCTTTATCACTGCCTCAAAACACAATGATTAGCTGGGAAACATCAGATCCGCTGTTTGCCCTCACCCATTTGGATGGACGCAATAGCCGCAAGCTGACGCTCCTTCGGCCGTACTTTTCTGAATTTGCCTGGATGAAGAACCGTTTAAGCGTGATGGTCGATTATCTTGCGGCTCTTTATGAATTAATAGAAGACAAGCACATTTCTTTTACACAAGATTTTTCTGTCGCTGATGCGCGGACGATAACCTCTTTAGAGCGTAAAACTAATCATGATCTCAAAGCGATCGAACAATTTTTAGTACTCCGCCTACAAAAGAAAAAACTTGGCTTTGTCGTGCCGTATGTAAATCTGGGAATTGGCTCTGAAGATATCAATTCCATTGCGCTTGGCCGGTTGATAGGGGAGTGCCGGGAGACCGTTTTATTGCCGTGCTTCCAAAATATTGCCTCGGCATTGATTGCCTTAGCCGAAGCGGAAAAAGACACAACCATGGTGGCCAGAACCCACGCACAAGTAGCAAATGTCACGACGTTCGGCAAAGAAATAGCCAATTCCCTCTTGAGATTGTGCGACGAGTTAGAACTATTTACTTCACTTAAATTTTCTGCAAAATGTACGGGTGAAGTCGGCTCATTGCACGGATTTCTTGCAATTGGCAAAGACAAGGATTGGCTTCAGTTTACTGATAATTTTATCCGCGGCTACGGTCTCGTTCCGTCTCACGCAGCAACCCAGATAGCCCCGTATGACAGTCTGGTCCGGTTCTTCCAGAGTTTGGAACGGATCAATACCATCCTTTTGGATTTTGTCAAAAATATGTGGCTGTATGTACTGGTCGGATATGTACGGATTACCAAAGTGGATGCTGAAGTCGGCTCAGCAGGTATGCCGCACAAAGTTAATCCAATCTATTTTGAAGGAGCAGAAGGCGGGCTTGCGATGGCAAATGGCATGTTGGAAACGCTTTCCCGTACGTTGCCCGTCAATCGCCTCCAAAGGGATTTTTCTGATTCAACCGCTCGAAGAAGTATGAGCATGCCCATAGGATTATCTGTTTTGTCCTATCAAAGCATTGTTGAGGGCATCAAACGATTATCAGTGGATAGGGAAGTGATTGCATCCGGTCTTCATCCTCATCAGGAGGTATACCTGGAATCGGTAAAAATATTTTGTCTGCGGCATGGCGTGAGTGATATCTACGACTGGTTGAAAGATAAAACGCGGGGCAAAACTTTGAATAAAGAAGAATTCCATCATCTTCTCGCTGAACTTCCATTGGATGTCAAACGAAAGGACGAGTTGCAGGTCATGCTCCATTCAGTTAATCCGTATCCGGCAAAAATAGTTTCGGAAGCAGTACGTCGGGCAAAACGTATCTTTAAACTATGAAACCCACAGTGATGATTGGCGCCCAATGGGGAGATGAGGGGAAAGGAAAGCTCGTCGATGCGCTCGCCGCTGACTATGATGTCGTGGCCCGATTTAACGGAGGGAACAATGCAGGCCACACGATTATGTATCAGGGTGAACAGTGCAAACTCCATGTCTTGCCATCGGGAATATTTCAGAAAAAAAATTTGCTTATCGCCCAAGGCGCTGTTTTTGATCCGAATGTCATGCTTGCCGAGCTTGAGTTTTGTAAAAAACATCGTTTGAAGCTTGATCTTCTTATCGATTACCGCGTCAATCTTGTCATGCCGTATCACAAACTATTTGATGGAGCACATGAGAAATGGAAAGGGGGAAAGGCAACCGGTAGTGTTAAAGTGGGTGTTGGCTATTGCTATGAAGACAGAAATAATCGATCCGGCATCCGTTGTGAAGACTTGCTCCACCCAAAAATTTTAGAAGAAAAAATTGTCATGCTGTTGCCTCTGAAAATGGCAATCTTAGAAAAAGTATACGGAATCAAAGCAAATCTGAAGGTAAAAACTATCGTTGCTGATCTTCTCGCCTCTGCGAAAATCATTGGGCCATATATCGGTGACGTGAGTATGTATGTGGCCAACAATTTGGATAAGAAGAAAATATTGTTTGAGGGCGCCATGGGTACAATGCTTGACGGACAGTTTGGCACCTATCCGTATACGGTGGCCAACAATACCATTGCTTCGTCAGTATTTACTTCCGTTGGAATGCCGGAAGTTCCACTGAACGCCTTAGGAGTGGTAAAAGCCTACACTACCAGAGTCGGCGGCGGCCCGTTTCCCACGGAGCAAATCAATGCTAATGGCGAAAAACTTCAGACCATAGGGCGGGAAATAGCCGCTACATCCGGAAGAATCCGTCGTTGCGGTTGGCTGGATTTACCTATCATTCGTTTTGCCCATCGACTGAACCGTTTTACTTCACTTGCGCTAACCAAACTTGACGTGTTATCTGGTTTTTCAAAAATTTCGGTATGTGTCGGCTATCGGTACGGGAAAAAATTATATCGAGAGTATCCGGGAAATTCCCATGAATATGCTGGATGCAAACCCATCTACAAAGTATTTGAAGGTTGGAACACGTCGCTTGGCGGGATCAGGTCGTGGACGGCTCTGCCCAAATATGCGCGAGCGTATATTCGTTTTATAGAAAATGACATTGGTGTTCCGGTAAAATTTCTCTCGCTTGGCGCCGAGAGAGACGCGCTTATCCGACTATGAATCAACAGATCATGCCACTGGGTTTGGCCTATGACGATGTACTTCTGATACCGCAAAAATCGCGGATAATTTCGCGCAAGCTCGTTTTAACCAAAACAAAAGTATCCCGGAACATTGACATAGCCATCCCCTTTGTTTCTTCTAATGTCGACACGGTCACGGAATCTGCTATGGCAATTGCAATGGCCAAACTCGGCGGTATGGGCATCATCCACCGTTTCATGACGATTGAGCGGGAGGTAGCCGAAGTGCGGAAAGTAAAACGAAGCGAAGGATTTATCATGGGAACCCCGTTTACGCTTTCACCCAAACAAACCATTGCCGAAGCGCGCGTACGTATGAAACAACACAATGTGAGCAGCGCCATCATCGTCAATGACGAGAATAAAGTTTTGGGATTGGTTTCTGATCGCGATATGTGGTTTACCGACGAGGCGACGATGACGATGGATAAGCTCATGACACCCAGAGAAAAACTCATTACTGCAGGAATACAGGTAACGCTCGACGAAGCGCGCAAACTTTTCCGTAAGCACAAAGTGGAAAAATTGCCGCTTATCCGCCGGGACGGAACACTTGGCGGGTTAATTACCTCCCGTACGGTTCTCAATGTGGACCGCTTTCCGTACGCAACGCAAGACAAAAGCGGCCGGTTACGGGTGGGAGCAGCGGTCGGTGTTGTTGGAGATTATTTGGAACGTGCGCAGGAACTCATGAAGATCGGCGTTGATGCACTCGTTATTGACATTGCCCACATACACTCGACACACGGTTTATTGGCGATAAAAAAACTTCGCAGGATTGCCCGCAATACCGATATTATTGCCGGCAATATTGCTACAGCTGACGCGGCCAAAGAGCTCATCGGTTTGGATGTCGATGCTGTTAAAGTAGGCATCGGCCCGGGAGGTATTTGCATAACCCGCATGGTTGCCGGAGCCGGTGTGCCGCAACTGACTGCGATCATGGATTGCGCAAAAATTGCCCAAAAAGCGAAGATTCCCTTCATTGCCGATGGCGGCACCAATTACTTGGGAGACATGACCAAAGCACTGGCCGCCGGAGCATCCTGTGTCATGATTACCGGTTGGATTGCCGGTACCGACGAAAGCCCGGGGAGTATCATTTTGCGCAAAGGTCAAAAGTACAAAGTGCATCGGGGGGCGGCGTCATTTTCTGCTGTTGCTTCGCGGATCCTTGAAGGCGTCAACGGCCAGGTACGAAAAGAGTTAAGCGAAAAAGAGCTGGATAGCGAGCTGGAAGAAATCGTACCAGAAGGCGTTGAAACGTTTGTTCCGTACAAAGGAGCAGTGAAAGATGTCATCAATCAGCTCGTTGGTGCGGTCCGTTCCGGCATGAGCTATAGCAACGCGGGGACGATTCCGGAATTATGGAAAAATGCCCGGTTTATCCGCATCACCCCGGCAGGATTTCGGGAAAGCAAACAACACAACGTTGAAGAAATGTGACCTCCGTGCTACAATACGTCATCTCTCTATGGCAAACTCTGTTACCTGGCCTTCAACTCCCTCTGACACAATGAAATCCGTCACCTTGCACATCGGCGATACGCTTCGCGTTCACTACAAACTTATTGAAAAGGAAAAGATAGCAGGCAAAACCAAACGGGAAGTGAAAGAAGAAACCCGTGAACGCACCCAGGTATTTGAAGGCATTCTGATTGCTATAAAAGGCAGTGGACCCAATAGCATGCTGACGGTTCGCAGGATTGGTGCCGGCGGCATAGGTGTCGAAAGAATTTTTCCGCTCATTTCTCCCTGGATAAAGAAACTTGAAGTGAAGAAATCAGGTCGTGTTCGCCGGGCAAAACTTTATTATCTGCGCGGTAGGACGGGAAAAGCAGCAGTCACTATCCATGAAGCCACTGTCCCAAAACCCGCAGGAGCCTAAGACGACACCCACGCACAAACAACTTCTCGGCAAAAAAGGAGAAGATCTCGCCGCTTCCTATCTTGAGCAACACGGCTATCGGATCATTGATAGAAACTTTAAAGCACGCTACGGAGAAATCGATATCATCGCAATCAAGGACGCAATATTGATATTCATTGAAGTAAAAACGCGCGTGGGCAGAGCGTTTGGGTTGCCGGAGGAAGCCGTGACGCCCAAAAAATTGAACGAAGTCGTCGGCACTGCAAGGTATTACAAACTTCTGCATCCGGAACTGCCGGACGCCATGCGGATCGACGTCATCGGCATTGAGCTGGATTTCGATGAAACGCTTAAATATTTCAACCACATCCCAAACGTCACGCAGTGATCGCCAAAAATATTTCAAAACCTACAAAGTCCAGCTATAGCGAGAGTTTGTAGGTTTCCGGATAGCAGTTTGTGAATTTGTTATAATCAAACCATGAAACTGATAGATACCCCAATAACAAAGAAATCTTTACACGAGATGGCAAAAGCAAGTTTTGGAAATTTTGTGAAAGCGGTCATCGATAGTAAGAAAGCTATTATGGTAATCGATGCCAGCTTGCATGCAGATGAAGAGACGTACCTTCTCTCTCACGGATCGATACAACAGGATTTGTGGGGTATCAATCTTTATCCCGAATTCGATGGTGAAGATTTTATTGAATTTGACTCCATGATTAATGTACGGCCTGGCCAGGGAAACATGACCCGCGGCATTGATGATGCACGGATACAAAGGAAAATTCGTTCCATTATTGGTCAACTGGTCACGTAGTATGCAACACCGCGATTTAGAAGGGAAGAGATGGTCTATGATGCCGCTTATGGAGCAAATGGCAAATATCGGCAGTGAGGTCGTACGGGCTATGAAATGGAAAGAGAAGAATAATCAGGCGTATGCGCACCTTGCTACCCTGCGCGCGCTGGAATTATTTGATCTTACGCTTGCCGCCAGGACGGTGAGTTCGGAGCTGCAGGAGATTGCCCGGGCGCGTGAGTTGTGGCTGGATTATAGTATGGGTGATAATCAGTATAAGCAAACCGCATCGCAGTGGGAAAAATATTTTACCGCCTTTGCCTATGCCGCGAGACGTTTACGATGATCTTTCTTTTTGTATAACGTTTTACAGGAAAAATTGCTATAATATGGTGGCAACGGGTCGGTAGCTCAACGGTAGAGCAGCAGCCTTTTAAGCTGTTGGTTCTGAGTTCGAATCTCAGCCGACTCACCAATTTTGTAAAGTATCTAGTTAGAGCGTTTCGGTGGCCCATCCGAGGTCTGACCCCGATACTCAAGGAACTTCTTCCGGCTTTCGGCTACGAGGAACATGATGCTGGAGGCAATCGTTGCGATGCCAAGAAGATAGATGGGCGGGGTAGCAAGGGAAAAAAGCGGGTTAAAGAGCGGCACATACATAAGGCTCACCTGTACTGCTATAATGACGATGGGCAAAAGAATCCACGCGTTTTTCAGCGTGTGTTTGGTAAAAAATGACCGATCGGCCACAGCGACGTCCCAAAAAATAAACTGTTGGGCCAGGATGATAACGCTAAATGCAAGCGTCCGGGCAAGCATTGTATCGCCTCGCTGCCAGCCCAGCCAGAATGCGAAAATTGTCGTGACTGCCGTAAGGGAGCTTACTTCAACAATCCAGCGCAGGTCAAAGCGGGTAAAAAGATTGGTATCCGTACGGGGTTTTCTTTGCATGATGGCATGATGCCGCGGGGTTAATGCCAGGGCAATAGCCGGCAGTCCATCGATCACCAGATTCATGTAGAGTATGTGGATCGGTGCTAAAATAAACGGCCAGCCGAGCAAACTCCCGCCCACGATGGCAATCACTTCCCCCACGTTGCACCCGATCAAATATTTGATGGCAGACTTCATGTTGTCATAGATCACCCTGCCTTCGGCAATCGCCTCTACCAGCGTGGCATAATTATCATCAGTGATAACCATTTCTGCTGCTTCTTTGGCTACATCCGTGCCGGTTAAACCCATGGCCACTCCGACATTTGCCTGCTTGAGTGCAAGCGCATCATTGACTCCGTCTCCGGTGACCGCTACGATCTGCCCGGATTTTTGCAAAAGTTCTACAATGCGGAGTTTTTGCTCCGGCGTCGTACGGGCAAACACGCGGGTGCCGGGCAGTATTTTTAGAAACGCTTCGTCAGACAGTGTATGTATTTGAGTACCGGTAAGCACCGTATCGCGAGCCTTGAGAAGCCCGATTTTTTGGGCTATGGCTGCTGCCGTCAGTTCATTATCACCCGTGATCATAATCGTGCGGATTCCTGCGTCTTGGGCCATGCGGATTGCGGCCGGCACTTCCGCCCGGTGCGGATCGGCAATACCCACAAATCCTACAAAGGTGAAATCGGCCTCTGTTTGTTCTTTGGATAATCCGTTTTTCCATGGGGTTTTATGATACGCAAGAGCCAGCACGCGCAACCCCTCGCCCGCAAATTTGGAAAACGCGGCTCGGATGACTTCGCGATTCTTTGCAGTCAATGGCTTTTCCCCAGTTTTCGTTAGAAACCGTTCGCTTCGGTCCAACATGGATTCCGGTGCGCCTTTGGCAAATACATGCGTTCCGGTGGCATCTTTCCAGACGACGGACATGGTTTTGGTGACTGCGTCAAATGCGAATTCTTCCAGCAGCGTGCCGTCATCCTTATACCTGTCGGGATTTATTCCACAATCTTTTGCCAACAGTAACAGCGAGCCTTCCGTTTGATCACCGATCACAGTATGACCGGAAAGGCTTGCGTTATTGCAGAGCGCCCCAATTTTTAAAAGGAGGGAAAGATTTTTAGAGCGTTGCAGTGTAGAGTCATGTGCGGAAAAGGAAGATCCTGCCAGCCATATATCAGTCACGCGCATTTCATTTTTCGTCAGCGTGCCGGTTTTGTCCGTTGCAATGACGGTGATGGAACCTAATGTTTCTATGGCGCTTAATTTCCGAAGCACCGCACCCTTTTTAGCCATGCGTTCACTGCCAAGAGCCAGGGTAATCGTGATGACAGCCGGCAAACCTTCGGGAACCGCAGCAACCGCGAGACTAATTGCCGTAAGTACAATTTCAAGGAAAGGATTATGTTTCAATATCCCGATAGTCAAAATTACGCCTGCGCTTGCCAAAGCGAGAAACCCTAATTGCTTGGCGACACCGGATAATTTTTTCTCAAGCGGCGTTTCTTCTTTTTCTATGAGTGCAAGTTTTGCCGCAATAGAGCCGAACCGGGTCTGCATGCCGGTGGCGGTTACACGAGCGGTCACTCTGCCTCGAGCGACCACCGTGCCTAAATATAATTCCCCGTCTGCATGCTTTTCTATCGGCATGGATTCGCCGGTGAGGCTCGATTCATTCACTTCCAAATGCATGCTTTCCAATATTTTGCAGTCTGCAGGCACCTTGTTGCCCTCTTCCAAAAACACCAAATCGCCGGGTACAAGCAGGGTGCTATCTATTTCCTGATGCAAGCCATCTCGGAGTACCCGGACGCGGGATACTGCCATGCGCTTGAGGGCTGCAAGGGCCTTTTCCGCTTTAAATTCCTGGGCAAAACCAAGCATGGCATTGAGAATTACGATTGAGAGAATGAGTCCCCCTTCCAAAAAATCACCAAGCAGGGCCGACGCAGCAGTGGCGATAAGGAGGATGATGACTAAGGGGCTCTTAAATTGACCGAGGAAAATGGTAAGCGGTGTGGTCTTGGATTGTTGGATAAGCTCATTGCGGCCGAAGCGGGACAGGAGTGCTTGTGCTTCTTTATTGGTCAATCCGAGTCTCTTCATTTTTTTATTATATATCCTTTTTATGCCAGGAGACTGAGGTCAGGATGGGCGCGTAGATATCGTCTTTTAGTGAAATGCAAAGCCCGTCAACTTCTTTTTGATCCGGCGGCTCGTTTCGAAATGCCACAAACGGCACATCGCGTATGATAGCAAGCGGCGTTTGCTCATTGCCCTCACCCATCACGGCTACCGCTGCAGCAGCAAGGCCATCGATCATGCTTGCTTTGGTCGCATGGAGGTGCCTGCCGAAAATATCCGGTGTATCAATGTAGTTTTTCAGGGGTTCAACCCCGCACCAGCTTATTGCTCTGCCGCGCGTACCCCACTGAAGCGGAGCAATGTGACTATCCGTGATGATAACGCCAAGCTTCGTTCGTCTGTATTTCTTCCGGAGATATTCCCAGATTAAGCTCGCTGATTTGAACGGCTGACGCGGCCACAGGATGAAGTATCCATTGCCGTTGCTTTCGTCTATGCCGGCGTTGGCGACCAGCTTGTTGTCTTTGATGGTTATGGTGACGCCATACGATTGAGAGAGAGGAATATCCAGATAAGAATCCGCTTCCCGTTTAATAAGATCAGGTTTATCAACCGACCCGTCATTTTTGACGATTGATCCCTCGCAGATACTGACAATTTTCGACGTAACCGCCACAACGTCGCCATTTTGTAGTGCGGGCAGGCTTGTATCAAGAATCGAAAAAAGATCATCGCTTTTAGAAATTTTCTTGGTGTGATAACTCGTCACGATCATGCCATCATTATACAATAGGCAGTATAATGATGGTCACCATGAAATCTTTTTGGGACAAGCTTCCGGTGCCGTTTGTGGCCCTGGCACCGATGGACGGCATCACGGATCCGGTGTTCCGGCAGATTGTGACGCAAGCCGGCAAGCCGGACGTTCTGTTTACTGAATTTGTAAGTGCCGACGGGCTTGTTTCGGCAGGCCGAGAGCGGTTAACCCGGCATTTATTGTTTCAACAAAACGAGCATCCGATTGTGGCGCAATTGTTCGGAAGTAATCCGGATCATTTCTTTGAAGCGGCCAAGCTTGTACAATCCCTTGGATTTGACGGTGTGGATATCAACATGGGCTGTCCGGACAATAATGTGGTGAAACGCGGCGGCGGAGCAGGACTTATGAAAACACCGCAGATAGCTGCAGCCGTTATTGGTGCGGTAAAGGAAGGCGCTGGTGGCCTGCCGGTCAGCGTAAAAACGCGCATCGGCTATGACGACGTACAGGTTGGCGAATGGATTCCGTTTTTGCTCTCTCAAAATATTGCCGTATTAAGCGTGCACCTGCGGACGCTTCGTCAGATGTATAAAGGCAATGCCCGGTGGGAATATATGAAAACTATTATGAATATGCGTAACTCTGCAGGTGTTTCGACGAAAATCATCGCAAGCGGGGACATACAAAATCGCCAGGATGTGAAGCGGCTTCATGCTATGTATGGTTGCGACGGGTATATGATCGGTAGAGCTGCATTGCGCAATCCCTGGGTGTTTCATACAAAAAGGGGCATGGAGGAAGTGCCGGTAAAAGAGCGGCTGGAGACATTTTTGAAACACATCCGGCTATTCCAGGCGACGTGGAAAGAGGAACGCAACCCATCAGAACTCAAGAAATTCTGCACGATGTACACACACGCTATGCCGAACGCCACGGCGTTTCGTACGCACTTCATGAATCTAAAGACACGAGAGGAATTTCAGGCGTTTATACAGGACTACTTAAGCCACTCAGCATACGTATAGCCGGGAGAAATCACAGCCTTGCAATTTGGCTGGAGATGTGGTACCATAGACAATGCAGTTGTATTGAAGCAATACATCTGCTTAATACGTCTAGTTCACGAAGTGTAAGAGAAAAAACGCCTCAAGTTTATACCTATTTGCGTCTTTTCCCCATTTCAATACTTTTTCCGATTTAAGCAGTTATATTTTTTTAATACCTCTCATCTATGCAGTACAGTCATAAACCATTTCGCAGAAATCAACGATTTACGGGTAATCGTCAACGTCCAGTGAAAGCCGTGCCTGCGTATATGGTGCTCGCTGCTATTGCCCATAGCAAGCAGGCACAGCTTACCCAGCCGATTGTTACGCCGGTCATTCCTATAACCCGCGCATTCTCCGATTTTCCGTTAGACCGGCTCCTGCAGGAAAACATCAAGGCCAAAGGATTTACGACTCCCACACCGATTCAGGATCAGGTCATACCGGCCATTCTTGCTCTGCGGGACGTCATAGGCACGGCCAACACCGGTACCGGCAAAACCGCTGCATTTTTGATCCCGCTTATCCAGAAAATTACTGCTGATCGGGCGCAGCGCGTACTTGTGGTCGTACCGACCCGGGAACTGGCGGTTCAGATAAATATGGAGCTCCGGACGTTTGCCCGCGGACTTTCTATCAGAAGCACCATGCTTATCGGCGGAGCCAGCGAATGGCGGCAGATGCAGGATATCCGTCAAGATCCGCATTTCGTCATTGCCACACCCGGCAGGCTAAAGGATTTCATAGACTCCCGTAGACTCCGTCTGTCCGGATTCCGCAATGTCGTATTAGACGAGGCGGACAATATGGTGGATATCGGATTTATAAACGATATAAAGTATTTTATCTCGCTTATGCCGACGGCCCGACAATCATTGTTTTTTTCCGCAACTATTTCCGGCCGGGTCGGGGAGATTTTAACCGAGTTTGTGAAAAATCCAGTGCGTGTATCGGTGAAAACCCACGATGCGGCCAATACCATCGTGCAGGATGTCATAAAACTCACCAACAGCAAATCCAAAATCGATACCCTGCACGAACTGCTGCAGAAAAAAGAATTTGATAAAGTCCTGGTATTCGGCAGAACCAAACACGGCGTCCAGAAGGTATCCGATGAACTCGTCAAACGGGGAGTCAAAGCAGGCGCCATACACGGCAATAAGCGTCAGAACCAACGTCAATATGTGCTGAATCAATTCACCAGGAGTGAAATTCAAATTTTACTTGCGACGGATGTAGCAAGCCGGGGCTTAGATATTCCCAATGTATCTCATGTGATAAACTATGATCTTCCCGAAACCATGGATGACTACGTGCACCGCATTGGCCGCACCGGACGGGCGAATAAACAGGGAATTGCCCTGACGTTTATCGATTAATCCGGGGTATAGCTAAATCTTCTGGAATGGTGTATTATATATACATAATCCAAAAGTCCACTATCAGTAATTATTCCATCCAGAATCAGCGTGATATCTTCTTGGATACCGCAGAAAATCTCACTCAAATCGGCCAGTGGACGCTCAGTTCTTTCCACAAGGAACAACGCAGAATCGAGCTGTTTCTCACGCTTACCCGCAAAAACCTGAGGGCGCTCAACACGTTTCCGTTATCACCGGCACTGCAGCGGGATTTTAAGAAATTTTGCGAAAGCTTCGACAAACTTGAAGAAGAATACCGTACCGGCATCTTAGACCGGACGGTCTGGGCAAATGGCTTCCTTAAGTGGGGGAGTACTCTCAGCCAAAATGTGCATCTCCTCTAACCAGGATATCCACAAAAAAGCCCCCCGTTTAGCGGGGGACTTTTTTTGAAGGCTATTAGCCCCGTTTTACATTTTTTGCACTTTGGCCTTTTGGACCGTCTACTACATCAAAGGTGACGACATCGCCCACTTGAAGTTCATCAAATGTGACGCCGCTCAAATCCTTTGAATGAAAGAACAAGTCTTTTGTTTCTCCCTGTCGGGATATAAAACCAAATCCTCTATCTGTTTTTGTCTTAATTGTGCCGTTCATATAGGATATTGGATAGATTAAGTTAATCTAATCTATAGTATTTCCTTTCTATTGGTAGTAGTATACCACAACGCGAGGACAATTGCAGGAGCAACTTTGGTAATAAAATAGATAAGTCTTCATAGGTAAATTTCCAGAAGGATTATTCTTTTGAAGAAACTTGTTTGCCTTGCGGGTTACGTCTGCAAGAGTGAGACCTGATGGCTTTTCAAAAGTACCCGCTTTCCGAAAAATTCGAACCTATTTCAAGGAAAATTTTTGATTCGCTCTCGCTCCGGCGCGGCGGACGCCGCCACTATTTTGGCGGCCAAAAGACACCAAGCACAATAAACGTGGGATTAGGAAACTGCGTTCCTACGATAAGATATGAATCTTTTGAGGGTTGCCACATCTGTCCAAGCCACTTATCCTTCATTTTCTGGAGCACCACGTCCATGCTGTAATGATATTGATCTTTTAGATTTTGATACAACATGAAGATTTCCCAATCAAAGATTGCTTGCTTGTGTGATTTGGTGCACCGTTTATCATTACAACGGTAGACGTAACTGAATTTATACGGAACTTTATGTAGCTCCTTTGGTTGGTCACCAAATAATACAAGTTGATTGAGTACTTTTGTGTGAGATGCGCTCCAATTCTCGCTATCCGCTTCCATCACAAAATCTTCTATTATTTTTGGCTTAAAAATTCCAAGTGACACACTAGAAGATTTGTAGGCATCCTGAATCTCTTCAAGAGAGTTGAATGTTATTGTGGG
>ERZ1292629.790-Hain-H43-01um-R1-790-length-34527-cov-5_pt1 | contig 17560 bp, 25 predicted proteins | sample MGYA00564399_ERZ1292629 | MGnify/ENA primary metagenome ERZ1292629 (study PRJEB36523, sample SAMEA6512636) | groundwater metagenome | collected 2019-01-08 | study: AquaDiva: Metagenomics assemblies of 32 groundwater samples
CATAATTCCTAGGAATGCGGGAGATGGTTTGAGGCTGAGAGAATATTAGAAAAATTCTCGAGGCGATCAAGAACTTTGTTCTTGACGTTTGTGAGTAAGGTTTAGATGTATATTTATATAGTTGAAATGCTTTTGAAATCTGTGAAAATTGAAGATGTATATTCAATATCAAGAGAAGCACATGGAGAAATATCTGGGCCTAGAGAGGATTCTATAAATTTATATTCTCTTTCTAGTGGAGGGTTACAAGAAGTAAATTATCCAGTTACTAAAAAGCCAGTGAGTTTTAATTCTCAGGCACCCGGATGTAAAATAGGTTTTAGAATAGATATGTCTCTTTCCGAGTGGCGTTAAGTTTTTTCAGTAGCTTTTTATTAGAAACTAGTTTCACTAAGGAATCTGAATTTAGAAGATGAATTGCTTTTTTGTTCCGCTTCTTTAATTATTTGAGGCAAGGTTAATGAATTTGAATCAGGTGATTGTTTATATTTTCTAGTTCTTAATATGTCTAATGGCCAAGGGAGTAATGTTATTTTCCTTGCTTCTCTTAGCATAAGGTTTAGGCTAGTTATTTCTCTAGATGCCTGTCTAATCTCTAAGTAATCTGCAGCTCTTTCAATATCACTTCTAAGTAAAATATATCCTCCTATTTTGCTAATATAATTAATAGCTTGAACTGTGCAGAAACATATTAAACTTATACTAGTTATATCTTGTAGTTCCATATTTTTAGTTAGTATAATGTTTTAAATATCTAAGCATAAGCTAGATGTTCGATATAATGGTCTTTAAATTATAGGGTTGAGGTTTTGAAATTAGAAGTTTATAGTCGCTTTTTATAACTTCTTTTTTTATCTTGTTTAAATCTTGAAATTCTATACTTCGGTTTGAAGAAGAAATTATTTCTGCTTTTACTAGAATTAGAATAAATGAATGAATTATTTTATTTTTCTTTATATGTTCTAAGGATATCGATTTTATTTCTTTTGGAATGATTTGGATGTTAAATTTAGAGAGCATTATTCTTTTTGCTCCTTCTTGAACTGATTCTCCAATAATTAATCTTCCTCCTGGAAGACTGTAAAGGTTAAGATATGGACGCTTTTTTCTTTTATACAAAAATACTTTAGCATTTTTCTTTATTTCTATGAGTATTACTGGAAGAGATGACTTCTTTTCTGATAAATATGGAATTAGGTATTCTGCTTCATCTGAAAGGGAGTAGAGTGAATTTTCTTTTTTTAGAATCCCTCTATTTTTAAGGGAATTTAGATGGTATGCAATCTTGTTTGATCTTTGTTTTAGAGCTCTTTCTATATCTATAAATTTTAGTTTATTTGCACTTGTAAATAGATGAAGAATTTTTTCTTCCATTTAGTCAAACTTTTTGAGGAACTATTTAAATATAATCATAGTGGAAAGTTTTTATGGTAAATTATGATAAGAACAAAGCACATTATGTTGTTGTAACTGGAATTCTTATAAAAGATGGAAAGTACTTAATTGCTAAAAGAGCTGAATGGGAGAAGGCTTTTCCTGGAAAATGGACTGTACCTGGAGGGAAAATTGAAGTTATGGATTATGTTATGAAAAAGAAAGATACTAATGCGCATTGGTATAATATAATTGAGAATGCATTGAAAAGAGAAGTTTTTGAAGAGGTAGGGTTGGGAATTGAAAATATATGTTATGTTACTAGTTTGGTTTATTTGAGAGATGATGAGATTCCTTGTTTAATAATAAGTTTATATGGAATTCCTGTTGGTGAGGAAATTAAATTATGCAGAGCTTTGACTGAATATAAATGGGCTTCTTTGGATGAACTGAAAAATTACGACTTGGTTGAAGGATTATATGAAGAATTTGTTATACTTGATGAACATTTAACTAATGGTAATAATATGATTTGGAAGAAGAAGGATTAACCAAAAGTAGTAAAGTATTCTTTTGCAAATGAAACATATCTTTCTATTTGTTTTGGAGTCATGTGATAGTTTGAGTGCCATGATGTACTGAAAAAAACTCTTAGAACATCAATATCTAAATCAGTTATTCCTATCACATGCGCTGTTTTGGATGATTGATAACCTGGAATAATTAATATATCTCCTTTTCCTAGTCCTTGAACGACTTCTATATCTGACTCTAATACTCTAATTTTAGTTACTCTTTTTAATGTTCTTTTTGCTATTTGAGTTATTGATTCTAATGAAGGAGGGCTTTTCCATGAACCTTTTTTTGCCACGGCAAATTGTTCGAAATTAAATTGTCGATGCATATATCCTTCTCTAGACTCTGAAGGCTTTTCTGGAAATTCTAATTCTAATGCTGTTAAAAATTCTCTAGTCATATTTTTTCATATTTTTCTTGTTAAAAAGGAAATATGTGATTAAGTATATATTAAAATGGCTCGAGGGAGAATTGAACTCCCGACCTGTGCCTCATGAGAGCACCGCTCTGCCGACTGAGCTACCGAGCCTTACTGAAAGCACATAAAAAGTGTTTATAAAGCATTTGGAAAGCATTAAAAAGGAACGAAGGTTTCAGAGCTAATGGTTGTTGAGTTAACTGGTCAGGCAGTAGGAGGAGAAATAGTTAATATTTCTACAGGAATTGTTTCAGAGGTAGGAAGGCTAGGTCATTGGCTTGAGGCGATAGGAGTAGTTGTAGTATTAGGAATAATATTTCAATTAATTAGTATTTTATATAGTCATAATCGAAAGAAGAAGATTGAACAAATTGAAAAGGACATCGAAAGGATTGAAAAGAAGATAGACAAATTGATTAGATAGGATTTGATATTATTTGGAGGGATTGTTATCTGGTGTAGTATGTAATGATCAGAATAGAAGTAAGAAGATTATACTATTTATTATGAATGAATTAACTCGAGAAAAATGAAACAATATCTAAATTAATAAACGTCTGCTTGTAGAGGCTCGTTTGATTCTTCTTGAATCGGAGCGGATTTTGCTGCATTGGTTGCAACTAGGTATTTTGCTTTTTCAAGTCTTGCAATATATCCTGCAATCTTATTTCTAGTGGACTTACTAGGCATGGTACTACCAAGTATTCTTTTGTTTGTTTCAAATTTATCATTAAACTTATCAGTATATTTGGTTAACAGTTGTTTGGCTGCTCTCTTTACCATAAGTGATTTTATTCTACCCATGATGTTGATTTGAGAATGAGCTTTTTAAAGCTTTTTGCGTGGGACGAAAGATTTAAATAAGTGAGCTCACTTAATAACTCATGACTAATATTACTTTGTCTATTGAAGATAGTGTATATAGTAAGATGCGTATTTTTTCTGAAATTAAATGGAGTGAATTTGTTAGAAAGGCAATTGTAAAAAGACTTTCTGAACTTGAACAGTTAGAGAAAAATCCTGAAAGAGAAAGTATTCTAACTATGTTTGCTTCTGAAGCAGTATTAAGTAAGGAATGGGATAATGAATCAGATGAGAGGTGGGATAATGTATAATCAAAGAGAGATAGTGCTAATTCCTTTTCCTTATTCCGATCTTTCTGCTTCTAAATTGAGACCTGCTTTAATTATTTCTAATAAAAAAATAAATAAGAACGAAGATAGAATTTGTTGTCTTATAACAAGTAATCCTACTAATGATGGTATTTTATTATCAAAAGAGGATTTTGAGGGTGGAAAGCTTCCTTTTAAAAGTTGGGTTAAACCATATAGGTTATTCACAGTGAATTCAAAGATAATCAGGAAGAATCTCTGTTCTGTTAAAATAAAGTTTCATGATAAGATTTTAGAAGAAATTAATAGCTTTTTGAGAGTTCTGTAAATTAACCGAGTTTCTCGAATTTTACAAGATTTTCCCATTGTTGTAGAAGTGTAGATGTTTTCTTATCAGGCAGACCTGGAGCCATTAGCATAACAGGCATACGCTTTTCTTGTGCCTTTTGAAGTGCCTGAGGTATATCTGTCTCTTGAAGTTTCTTTTTGTCTTTAGCTATACAATAATAATCTTGATAGCCAAAGGTTGTTTTTGTTCTTATTATAGCTACAAATTCCTTCTTTTTTTCTAATTCTACATTTAATATCTCTAGTCCTTTTTCTTTGAATTGTTCTTTCACTGATTTGCTAAATGGAGTTTCCAGATTTTGAATTTCTATTGTCGGTTCGGATAGAATAAGAGAAAATGAGGGTGAAACAATATGTTTTTTGGATATTTTTATTTTTAATTTTTTTTCAGGAACTACTTTTTGTATTTCTTGCTGTTGAATAGGCTGAATTAGAGGTTCTTGCTTTACTACTTCTTGAACTTGAACTACATTTTCTTCTTTAGGTATAGTTGCCTGAAGAATTGATGATGCAATTGCAGGATTTGCATTTATATGAGACTGTAATTGCTTTTGAGACTGAGAAATTGAATTGATGTCTGCGGAGGAGAATGCATACTTCCAAACTATCTTTTCTTGTCCTTCTATTACTTGTTTAGAAGGAATGGCAAAATCTTTTAGTTCTCTAAGGGCTACACGGATTGCGGGAGGAATTTTTTCATCTTCAAGAGAAATATTATTTTTTAAAAGATGAACTGCTTCTTGTTCTTTTCTATTTAAATATTGAATAAAGTTTTCTAATTGTGCTTCTTGTCCTGGAACTATATAAAGGGGCGTGCTTCCTACTCGCATATGGCTCATTCTTACTTTTTGTTCATTGTAGAGTTCTGAAAGAAAAGCTGAGGCGAATAAGGGAGAGGTTTTTATATCTTTAGCTACATGAACTGGTAAAGAGGGTCCTCTTGATCTAATAAAAGATAAAATTAATTCTTTTGTTCTTTGAAGATTATATGTATCTATTGGCATAAAAAGGATAAATATAATGATGTTATAAAGATTATGTCATTTTGTTAGGTTTTAACCCAAGAAACTTCATAGTATGAAATATCTCCCTCATCATCTACGATTGCAATTAGAAGATTCTTATTTACGGAATGAGCAATTCTGTTTTTTGCTGCAAATTCTTGCCAACTAAGAATTAAATGAGCAGATGTAACAAATAGAATCCATTTAGCATGGGTTTCAGTTGGTTTTAATCCTTTATCATACACTCGAAAGTCTGCCCCGTATTTTAGTGCAGTTTTTATAATATACCCTTTTTTTCGCATGTCTTTAAAAACAGTATATTTTATTTCTAGTCTTTTGTCTTTCTTTTTAAAAATTTTAAAAAAGGAATCAAATGAAATTACTTTATTTTTATGAACTTGCATCTTTTTTGAATCAATAAGATAAAGTGATTCAACTGGAGAATATTCAATTTTGTTTGATTTCTTCTCTCCAAAAATTGATTTTTCATTAAGGGAAAATGCTTCTTCTGAATTGGAAGTTACTGAATCTCCCGTAAGGTGTGCAATTATCATTATTTTTAAAGGAAAAACAGGTATTTAAGATTGAGGGTTACTAATATCGATTTAAATAAATTTAAAAGCAAAGAAGTTTTGTAAGTATGATGGGTTTTGGAACGGCGATTTCAAGAGCGTGGAAAGAGTATAAACTTAATTTTGTTAGTATATTGACTCTGGTTTTAGTATTTTCTGTAGTTCCCTTGCTTATTGTAGGATTTATTGGGCATTATTTTGTACCTTCTGAATTGATAAATCAGCAAAAGGAAATGACTACGAAACTTCAATCTTTTAATGTTACTGAGGCAAATAGTTTAACCGATGCTCAGAAACAAGAGATAGAACAACTTTATCTTTCAAATTTTAGTCTAATGTTGAAAATGGTTCCCTTTTTTATAATTATGCTTGTACTTTACATACTGATGTTTTTGTTTTACTTTTTTGGTGTAATAGGATTGATAAAATCTGCTTTTAGGAGTAATTTTAACTTTTCCGATGCTATAAGAAATGCTAAAAGGTTGTATTGGAAAGCATTAAGATTAATTATTGTCGAATGCTTTTTTGTTTTGGTGATTGGTTTAGTTGTGTTATTGATTGCTGTAATTTTGAAATTAGTTGATACATCAGGGATTTTGTTAATTATTTGGATAATTTTGTCTATTTGCTTTTTTGTTTGGTTTTTGTTTTCTATTGCTTTTTCTATATATATTTTGGTTGATGAGGAGGGAAAGGTTTGGTCTACTCTAAAAAAGAGTTTTATTTTGTTAAGAGGAAAATGGTGGATAACTTTTGCAAAAACTTTATTGTTTGTTTTGTTTAGTATATTATTTTATACTATTGTAGGAGCATTAGTTTACTTCTTGTTTAATGAGCAATTAGTTATTTCTGTTTTAGGTTCTTTGATAGTATATCCTATAGGTATTTTATTTTATAAGAATCTCTATTTAGAACTTAAGAGTAAAAGTAGATAGTTTAAATTAATTTATCAACGCGAAGGTTTAAAAGATAGTGTTTTTTCGTATAGGCATGGATGATAAATTTGGAGATTTTGAAGAAGTTATTGATGATAATGGGTTACCTCAAACTCAGGAGAATGTAGAGGGATCAGTAAGGGTTAGACTTCCAAAAAAGGGAGAAGTTATAGGGGTAATTTTACAAAGATATGGAGGAAATAGAATGGAAGTTATAGGTACCGATAGAGTAAGTAGAAATTGTAGAGTTCCGGGTAGATTTAAGAAATCTTTATGGCTTAGACCTAAAGATACTGTTTTAGTTGAACCTTGGCCAGATGATAATAGTAAAGGAGATATAATTCATAAATATTCGGGTTCTGCAATAAATCAGTTGAGGAAGAGAGGTCTTTTGGATAGTATTCCTAATGATTTTTAAGACTCTAAGACATAAATAAGTTTGCTCTTAATTTTTTGAAAGTTTCTTTGGTAAACTGATCAAGAGGCATTTTTTCTAATTCTGTTTGAGTATATCCTCTAGGCGAAATAGGCATAGGTTCGGGAACTGGTTGCATCAATAGTGCTTCTTTTTCAGAGGTTGTATGAAATGGCAATGAACTTGCTGGAGTAATTCTTAGAGTAATCTCGCTTCCTTCACCGGTTACTTTTGTAACTAAGCATTCTTTTTGTTCAATTCTCGGTAGGCTCCAAGTTTCATTTTCTCTAGAGATTAGAAGGGTATTTTCTTTAATAATTATTGCATAAGCATTTCTATAATCTTCAGGCATGATTTTTGTTATTTTTTGATTTAAAAAGAATTGTGGTGCTGTAGAGCAAGGTTTAAATTTATTGATTTTTGATAGTATTATGGCAAAGGAAGCAAAACCAAAGAAGGAGGGATTTGAATCTGTGGATGAGAATAGGATTGATTTTTCTGCAATAGAAAAGAAATGGCAGAAGAAATGGGAAGAGAAAAAGATTTTTGAAGTTGAAGAGGATTCAAAGAAGGATAAGTATTTCATTAATTTCCCTTATCCATATATAAATGGGCATTTACATTTAGGCCATGGCTTTTCTGTTACTAGAGTGGATGTTTCGGCTAGATATAAAAGAATGAATGGATTCAATGTATTATTTCCCCAGGCTTGGCATTGTACAGGGACTCCTGTTTGGGCTGCAGCACAGAGAATAAGAGAGAAAGAGCCAAAACAAATAGCAATTATGAAATCTATGGGTTTTTCGGAGAAAGAAGTTCTGAAGTTTTCTGAAGTTAAACATTGGATAGATACTTTTGTTCCTGCAGCTAAAGAAGATTTATCAAGAATTGGAGCAAGTGTTGATTGGAGAAGGAGCTTTATCACTACTGATTTGAATCCTCCTTATGATAAATTTATTCAATGGCAATTTAGAAAATTAAAGGAGAAGGGATTTGTTGATACTGGAAAGAGACCAGTTGTATGGTGCGCTAAAGATAATATGGCTGTGGGAGATCACGATAGAGTTGAGGGGGAGGGAGTTACAACTCAGGATTTCATTTGGGGTAAGTTTAGAATGAAAGGTTCCGATTTAATAGTTATGGCCGGTACAACTAGGCCAGATGCATTTTATGGGCAAACTCATATCTGGATTGATCCTCAGGGAGATTATGTTGTTGTAAAAGTTAAAGGAGAAAAATGGGTGGTTGGAAGAAAGGTTGTTGATAAGATAAAAAATCAATTTGAGGAGAATATTGAGATAATTAGAGGAGTCTCTCCAGAAGAATTGATTGGGAAATTCTATAGAGGCCCAGTTGTGGATTACGATGTTACTGCTCTTCCTGCTTGGTTCATTGATGCATCAATTGGATCAGGTGTGGTTTATTCTGCTTTAGAAGATCCTTTTGATTATTTTGAACTTAAAAAAATACAGAATGATGAAAAATTACAAGCTAAATATAACTTGGATAGGGCAATTGTTGGAGCTCTAAAGCCGAAGTTCATAATTAAAGTTTCAGGTATGGGTGAAAATCTTGGAGATGATATTGGGAAGGAGTTTGGAGTGAAAAGCAGTGAAGACAAGGAAGCATTGGAGAAGGCAAAAGGCGAACTTAACAGAAGAGTATTTAGAAAAGGAGTTATGAGGGACAATTGTGGGGAATGTAAGGGTATGAGTGTTCCAGATTGTCAGAGTTTTCTGAAGAAAAATCTTGTTAAAAAAGGAGATGCTGTTATGTTTTATGAATTAGAAGATAAGGTGGTATGCCGTTGTTTGACTCCTTGTATTGTGAAAGTAGTTTCTGATCAATGGTTTTTGAAATATAGCAACCCTAAGTGGAAGGAGTTGGTGAGAAAGAGTTTAGATCAAATGAAGCTTTATCCAGACTTGGTTAGACAGCAGTTCAATTATGTAATTGGTTGGCTTAATGATTGGGCTTGTACTCATCATCATGGAACGGGCACTAAATTACCTTGGGACAATAAATGGGTTATAGAGTCTTTATCTGATTCTACTATTTATATGGCCTATTATACTTTTTCGCATTTGATTAAGAATTATCCAATTGATAAGATAAATGATGCGTTCTTTGACTGGATATTTTCTGGTAAGGGTAAAGGAGACAAAGAGATGCAAAGGATGAGGCAAGAATTTGAATATTGGTATCCTTTCGATATAAGAAGTTCAGGCAAGGATTTAGTTCAAAATCATCTATCTTTTTGTTTGTTTAATCATGTGGCAGTGTTTGATGAAAAATATTGGCCTAAAGGATTTAGTGTTAATGGTTGGCTACTTGTAGAAGGAGATAAGATGTCTAAGAGTAAAGGTAACTTTTATACCATAAGACAGATGCTTGAAAAATATAGTTCTGATTCTATCAGAGCAGGATTAATTCTTGGAGGAGAAGGTTTGGATGATCCTAATTTTGGTTTTGGTAATGTCGAAATAGTTGGTCAAAAAATTAATCAGTTTTTCAATTTTGTTTCCAAGAATTTCAAAAGAGCTGTTAAAAAAGATTTATTCAGAAGCGATAATTTATTGTTATCTTTTATGAATAAATATTTGAAAGAGGGAAATGAGGCTATGGAAAATATGATGTTTAGAACTGCATTTGATAAATTGTTTTTCCAAATGCAGAGAATTTTAAAGGAATATATGAACAGAGGAGAAGTTAATCAAAAGATATTAAATGATTTTATAGGTGTACAAATTAGAGTTCTTTCTCCATTTTGTCCGCATATAGCCGAAGAATTATGGGAAAAGATTGGAGGAAAGGGATTTGTTTCTTTAGCTGAGTGGCCGAAGGCAGATGAAAGCAAGATAGACATGAAATTGGAAGAAGCAGAGAAGAATATCGATAAAGTTGTAGGAGATGTGTTAAATGTTCTTAAAATTATTAAGGAAAAACAGGCGAAAGAAGGAAAAAAGGTTTATCTTTATGTTTTGCCAAATGAATTTGATAACTATAATACAGATTTATTGAGTAAGAGAATAGGAAAAGAGATTAAATTGTTCAAGGTTAATGACAAGGCAAAGTATGATCCTGAGAATAAGGCTGGAAAGGCAAAACCAGGAAAGCCCGGTATTTTTGTTGAATAATATATACTTTAGAGAAAAACAATCCTTTTAAGCTGATTATATATGCTTTTTTATGGAAGGGACTTTTTCTCGTGCTGTAGGTAGTAAAAAGTTGTTTCATGAAACTATCGGAGAGGTAGAGAAGGCTCTAGCTTATTTTGAGAGACATCGTGAAAAGTTTATCGATGGTGTAAGAACTGGATTTCCGGATATTGATGCGATGACTTTAGGGCTGAAACCAGGAGTTAGTGTTATTGGTGCAAGACCTGAAGATGGACTAACTGACTTTGCTTTGACGGTTTGTGACAATCTTGTGACTAGTAAAGATTATAGGGTTTTGTACTTTACTGGGAATCTACGTTCTAGACAGGTTGCTAAGAGATTATTATCTATCTCTTCAAGAGTTAGTCTAGCTTCGTTGGAGGGAGGAGTCTTAGTGAGTGAGAGAGATTTTCCGAAAATTACAGGGGCGAGTGGAAGATATGGGATTAGTGATGATATTTTAAATATTGTTGATGGAAAAATTGATGAGGATATTGTTTGTTCTGAGACAAGAAGATTTGTTGGGCAAAAAAATAAAAGAAAGCCGATAGTTTTTTTAGATAGATTTCAAGATATTTTACCTATGAACGATGAGAGTCTTTATCGTCCTTCAAGAAATATTGCAAGAGAATTGACTGATTTAGCTAATGATTTGGATTTGACAATGATTGTTTTATCGGAAATGAAAAAAGTTTCAAAAACTAAGATTCCTACCTGTGCTGATCTAAGAGATTTTGGTGCTTTTGAATATGATAAATTAGGTATGTTATTAAGAAAAGGAGATGTATGTGAACAGGAGGAATTAGGGCAAGAGGCGTTTGGGATGGATTGTTTTTTTACTAATAATCCATATGATAAATCAAATGAACCAGTTAGATTAACTTATTTACTAAGATGTGGAAGATTTGAAAGTTGTGCCAAAATTGATTAGGAGAATACACACTATTCTTAACTTCGCTTTAAGCATTTTGATTTTAGAGCATTGATTTATAAATAAAATAAAAAAATGTTTTGAAATAAAATGACATGTGACTAAAAAAAGTGACTCTGAACTATATCAAGGATTAGAAATTAATTTTTGTTACTTAGTTTTTGTTGCATCAGATTGTCTTTGAAAAGTGACTTGCTATATATTGATTTAGTTATATTAACATAGTTTTTGATTTTTCTATTTATATTTAAGTAAAAGAGTTTTTGAGAAAAGATAAGGAGGTGTTAAATGCTACAAATAAAAAATGAGTGTGCTTTGCCGGTCAGATGTTCGAGATGCGGGAATGTTTTTGATTTAGGCTATGATATTAGTATTGATGAAGCTATGTTCGAAGAGTTTGTACAGGCAATGAGGATGCGAAGTATGCAAGTAGGGCTTTTATGCTGGAATTGTAGATGACTATTTTTCTTTTTCTTATTTTTTTATGTTGTTGGAGGATGAAATAATGAGTGTATAATCTCTTTTAATAATAGGTCATTAGAATTATTTCTATAGTTTTGTTGCCTTAGTTCTTGTTCAAGAAGAAGAGGAAAACTATTTTTTCCTTCGGTGTCCATTACTATAACTCTTCTTTGATATCCTCCTACCCAACCAAATCCTCCAAATACGACCTTTCCTGATCCAGTACGTTCGGAGAAGTGAACTATTTTAAATAATTCTCCATTCTGATGTATTTCTCCACCTACCTTCTCCCCCATTGTTCTGCTTTTATGATGATAGGGAAAGGAATTTACTGAAAGCCATAAAGGAAAATTATCGTAAGAATCTGTTAATATTCTTTCTTCTCCTTGAGATACCATTTCTAATCTTCCTATTTGATAGATATCCTCAGAATCTCTTTTTACAAGTTCTGTTTGATATATTGGAGAATCAAATATTCTTACGTTCAATAATCCCATTTGATTTTTCGTTATTGGAAGTTTATAAGAATTGTTGTGATTAAAGGATACTTGTAAAAGTTAATGTTTAGACATTAGAGGAGTATAATTACAGAGAATTATATGGTCTTTTGTACGTAATTCTTAGTCTAGAGAATTCAAATGAAAAGGGATAAAACCTAATTCTCTATATTTATTAATATCATATTTTAAGCATAAATATGATTGAATGGCTTAAAATACTGATTCTTGCAGTTGTGCAAGGGATTACTGAATGGTTGCCCATATCTAGTTCAGGGCATCTTGTTATTTTTCAGAGGCTTTTAGATTATAATGCTTCAGTTATGTTTGATGTTGCATTACATTTTGGAACGTTGATGGCAGTGTTTGTTTATTTTGGAAGAGAAATAGTCGATATTGTTGAAGCATTGTTTAAAGGTAAATGGAACAGTGAAAATGGGAAAATGGGATTGCTTCTTATTGTTTCTGCGATTCCTGCCGCGGTTTTTGGGTATTTATTTAAAGAGGTGTTTGAAAGTGCATTTTCAAGTTTTTTACTTGTTGGAATTGGATTTGGGATTACAGGACTGATTTTGTTTATAGTAAGTTTTGATTTTAGAAAGAATGTTAAAAAAATGCCTTCTTGGATTGATTCTGTTTTGATTGGATTTGCTCAGGCATTGGCTATATTTCCAGGAATATCTAGATCAGGAAGCACTATATCTGCTGGCCTTTTGAGGGGAATGGATACTAAGAATGCTATGAAGTTTTCATTTTTGATGAGTATTCCAGTTATATTTGGAGCAGGAATATTGGAGATAGGTAACAATGCTTTGCCTCATGAACTTATATGGGCTACTCTTGTTGCTTTTGTTGTTGGGCTTGCAAGTATTCATTTCTTATTGAAGGTTATATCTAAAGATAGAAAAAATTTGAGATGGTTTGGAGTCTATGCTTTGTTGTTGGCTATTTTAGTAGTTGGATATTCGATTTTGAAATAATTAATTCGATTTATTAAGAATGACAAGTGTTAGGGAGATAATATAAAAAATTAACCCAGGTATTCCAATAAGAAAAATAAATATGGTCGTTATTTTTTCTCCATCCGTAGGAAGCGCTTCTAACAGGTAGGAGATTATCATTATTATTGCTCCAGATAAGAGCATATATACATAAGTATTTTCAAATTTTCTTTTACTTGTTAATATATACCATCCAGGCAAAATAAAAATCATAGATATTGCAAATAAAATTGAATAGTTGAAGTAAATATCTTTATAATAATTACTGCCTCTTCCCATAAGATATTGATCGACGAATTGGGATGCTTGTATTAGAGAGATAACGAAAGAATAAGTCACTAATATGAAAAAGATAATACCCATAAGAATCAAGAAAGTAGAAATCCAAAATTGAGATCTGTTTTTATTCATATAGGTATACTATTTTAGTATTATTAAATCTTTTCTTCAAGAATATGCCATTATGGAGAGCAAGTTTTAATCACACATAGCTTTAATACGACGTATTCCTGAGGCAACAGATTCTTCTTTGATAATTTTAAAATGACCTAACTCTTGGGTGTTTGAGACATGGGGGCCAGTGCAAATCTCTTTGCTAATAAATGATTTTTCGTCTTTACTTTGAATTGTATAGACTGAAACAAGTTCAGGGTATTTGGCTCCGAATTCTGATTGAGCTCCGCTATTTATTGCATCTTTTAGAGGAATTTCTTCTCTTTTTACCTCTAGAGATTGTTGAATTTTATCATTTATCCAAGATTCTATTTTTTTTATTTCTTCGTCTGTGAGTTTTCTTGGGAAGTTGAAATCAAATCTAAGACGTTCGGGTGTAATGTTTGAACCTTTTTGTTTTATTTCTTTGCTAAGAGTTTGCCTAAGGGCTTCGTTTAGAAGATGTGTGGCTGTGTGAAGTTTCTTTGTTGCATCTGAATTATCTGCAAGTCCTGACTTAAATGTTCCTGCTGATGCAGTTCTACTTAGGTCTTGATGTTTTTGGAATTCTTGATTATATTCTTCTAGATCTACTTTAATTCCTTGTTCTTCTGCAAGCTCTTCTGTAAACTCTATTGGGAATCCATATGATTGGAACAGAAGGAATGCATCTTTTCCAGTAATTAGTTTTTTATTTCTTTTTGCTAGTTCTTCAAATTTCTTAATTCCTTTTTCTAGGGTGGAATTGAATTTGGATTCTTCCTCATTCAATTGTTCTTCTATGAATTTATGATTTTGATGAAGCTCTTGATAGTCTGGATAGACTGGAAGAATTGCTTTTGCTATTTTTGAGATGAATGATTCATTTATATCTAGCATTTTTCCATATCTTATTGCTCTTCTGATTAATCTTCTTAGGACGTAACCTTGACCTACATTACTTGGCTTAATGGCTCTTACGTCTCCTAGAATGAATGTGGCTGCTCGGATATGATCAGCTATTATTCTCATTGCTCTTGTATCTTCTTTGTTTTTATTATATTTCTTTTTTGAAATTACTTCTATTTCTTTTATTATAGGTTGAAATATGGAAGTTTGATAGTTATCTCCTAGTCCATTTAAAATTGCTAGAGTTCTTTCTACTCCTCCTCCAAAGTCGATATTCTTTTGTTGTAATGGAATATAATTTTGCATATTTGTTTCTATAAATTCTTTTATTTGATTATTATTCTTATATACAACAGAGTTAATTCCTATTTCTTTAGCAGAGTTCACATAATCTTTTTTATGATCAAAATAAATAACTTCCTGAGAGTTTAAGTGATATTTTTCTAATAATAATTTAAAATATTTAGAATTTTCTTTATTTGGATTATTGTTTAATGAAAATATTTCAAAGTTATAATCTCCTAATTTTTGTTTTATTTCTTTTTCATCTGAATTTGATAAGACAATTATTATTTTATGAGTACCTTTAACTATTTCTGCAAGTTCATTATTTATTCCTTTTTTTGGATCAATTAAACAAAATGTTGCATCAACAAGAATTGCCTTAATTTTTGTTTTGTTATATTGCATTAGAACGTCATTTCCTATTTCTACCCAATTGGAGTCTTTTGGATCAAATGTCTTTGGAGCTCTCTTTCCTACATAGAAGAATTGTTCTGTGCATGGGCCACATGGACCTGTTTCTCCTGCTGGCCCCCACCAGTTATCTGAAAGTTGAACTATTCTTTCTTTAGGAATTCCTAATGATAGCCAGACTTTTTCTGATTCATTATCTCTTGGAGAATCTTTGTTTCCTTCAAATATGCTCACTGCATATTTTTCTAGTGGAATTTTCAGAATTTTTGTGTGAAATTCAAATGTAAACTTTATTGCTTCTTCTTTCCAGTAGTCTCCAAGACTCCAATTGCCAAGCATTTCAAAGAAGGTATGATGGATTGTGTCTCCTACTTCGTCTATGTCCTGTGTTCTTATGCATTTTTGAACATCTGTTAATCTTTTACCTAGTGGATGTTTTTGTCCTAGGAAATATGGAACTAGAGGATGCATTCCTGCTGTTGTAAACAATACAGTGGGATCGTTTTCTGGAATTAATGATGCAGAAGGAATATGATGATGCTCCTTCGATTTGAAGAATTCCAGATACTTGTTTATTAATTCCTGACGTGTTTTAATTTGATTCATACTTGCAATATAAGAGAGGATTATTTAAAATATCCGGTGAACCGTATTATTGAAGTAAAGAGAGTCTATTTTTTATTCTTTCGAGTTCTTCTTCAATAGCATCTCTTTTTGGATCAGGAGGTAGTTGATGATTAATAATTGATACCAATTCAGGTTTTTCTTCTTCTGTAGGTTTAAATGAAGTCTGAGGAAGCGTTTTGTCTAAAACTTTAAGTTCTTCATGAGTCTCATTTAAAAGAGTTTTTATTCTTATTTTAGATGCAAACTCTTCTGCTCTTGCTTTTTTGTAGTTTCTTAAATTTTTTAATGAATTAAGAATTCCAATTTGAGTAATAAGAAAAGTTTTTTCTATGTTATTCAATTCAAATCTATTAAATAAAATATATTCCGAGCTCATAAGTTTAGGAGAGCTTTTCGAAGAGGTTTTTTGATGCCTCTTCGATTTGTGTTTTTGCGCTCTCTACCTCTTTTTCCCAAGCGGTGAGTTCTTGCTCTTCCCGCATACGTGCTTCTCTTATTTTTTTTAACATTTTGTCTATATCCTGTACTTTTTGTTGAGCTGCGGAAAGCGCTTTTCTTGCAGAATTAAATTTATCAATTTTTACAAAAACATTGGAATTTGAAGAAGACTTCGACATCTGAATTTTTTGTACTTGAGGTGGTGGAAGAAATTGTGCTGAAGAATCTGATTCTAATTCTTTTACTTCATTTTCTCTGGACTCTTGGTTGTCAACGGCGTCCTTTATTGCTGATTGAGAGAATCCTTTTTTTGTAGGAGAATCTGGAAAAGAGGGTAATGGATGTTTGTCTATTGAGAAGTCACTTTCATTATCTTCTTCGTCTGTTTCTTTCACTGGAAGAGTGGTCAATTCAGGCTTTAATGGAGGTAAGTCAGGTAACTCCCCTTTGTTTTCTTTTTTATCCCAGAACATGATTATTATATTTTGTTTTCGTTTATATAGGTTTATATAAATTTTAAAGTGACAACATGTCTACGAAAGATTTTTAATAGTTCTTTTTGACTGAGTTGGATGAAGACTAATCCATTGGTAGTACTTTTGAGAAATATTTTAACTCCTTACATTGGAGGTAGTTCGATAGGATTAGTTGAAGTTTTGTATGACAAAAAAAATGTTAATGAATTTCTTATATCAAAGAAGTTAAAGCTTACTATTAATCAAACTAGGAATGTGCTCTATAAGCTTTCTGATGAAGGACTTGTAAGCTTTGTAAGAAAAAAGGATAATAAAAAGGGAGGATGGTACACTTATTTTTGGACGTTAAATATTGGAAGATGCTTGGAAAAATATAGAGAAAGTTTGATTGAAGGTTTAAGAAGTCTGAGGGAACAAAGAGACTCGAAAAAGAATTCTAGATTTTATAAATGCATTAATTGTAATATTGAATTTAACGAAGAACAAGCTTTGAATGCAAACTATACTTGTTCAGAATGCGGAGAAGTTTTGCAAGTTAAGGATATGATGGAAATTGTTGCTGGTTTGGATAAGGAGATTACTAAACTTGAAGTTATTTTAGTTAAGGTTAGTGCAGAGTTGGAAGTTATCAGAGAAGAAGAAACAAAAGCAAATCTTAGAAAGGTTAAAACTAATGAACGAAAGAAAAAACAAGAGAGAGATGCAAAGAGAAAGTCTAATGCAAGGGCAAAAGCTAAGAGCAAGGGAAAGGCGATTAAATTATCTAAGAAGAAGGGCAAGAAGTAATGAAAAATTCTGTTTTTGGACGTTTAGTATCTTTAGTTTCATATACTAATAGGCTGATTTTAGTTAATGTTGTTCTTTTTGTGGTTTTTTCAATTTTTATCTCCATTAATCCTAGTTATTTGAAATTTATCGAGATAAATGCTCAGAACTTTTTATTTTCTGGTTATCTTTGGACTTTATTTACTAGTATGTTTATGCATCAAGGATTCTTTCATTTATTTGTGAACATGATATCTTTATTTTTTCTCGGAAATCTAAGTGAACAAATTATCGGTAGGAAGCGATTTTTACATGTTTATTTTTTAGCTGGAATTGTTGGAGCATTGTTTTTTGTATTTGGAGCATGGTTCGGTAATTTAGTTGGATTGTCAAGTGTGTTTGGAGGAGTTGGAGATTTCGCAGCAGGAGCTTCTG
>ERZ1292629.2115-Hain-H43-01um-R1-2115-length-17552-cov-6_pt1 | contig 17552 bp, 18 predicted proteins | sample MGYA00564399_ERZ1292629 | MGnify/ENA primary metagenome ERZ1292629 (study PRJEB36523, sample SAMEA6512636) | groundwater metagenome | collected 2019-01-08 | study: AquaDiva: Metagenomics assemblies of 32 groundwater samples
GCGATTTCAAAACTCGCGCAGGCGGGCAATTTAAATATGGGCGGCGCCCGCCTTCACATAGGCGACCTACGTTTCGGCGAGGCAAAGGCTTCGGCGTGTTCGGCGAGACAGAGGCAGAAATTTCAAAGTTTATGAACAAGACGGTCGTCACGACCGAAGAGCCTGTATTCGTGCCGGAACACAGGTTTTCAGATTTTGACATAGGTGAACATTTGAAGAAAAATATCATTGCGAAGAAGTATGAGTCGCCGACCCCGATTCAGGACAAGATAATCCCGCACGTCCTCCTCGGTCAAGACGTCGTCGGCCTCGCCGAGACCGGGACTGGGAAGACGGCGGCATTTCTCGTCCCGCTAATTGATAAGGTGGTGAAGCAGAAAGGCGAGCGCATTCTAATAATGGCGCCCACGCGCGAACTCGCTGTGCAGATTGAAAAAGAGTTAGCCGGCTTCGCTCGCGGACTCGGCTTCCGAGGAATGGTTGCAGTTGGCGGAGCTAATATTGGTCCGCAGATTTCTCAACTGAAGCATAATCCGGCATTCGTCATCGGCACTCCGGGACGTTTGAAGGACTTGATGGAGCGTAAAGCGCTTAACCTCTCCGGATTCGGCACAGTTGTATTGGACGAGGCTGACCGTATGTTGGATATGGGATTTATTGACGATATGCGTTCTATTCTCGGCAAGATGCGCAAGGAGCGTCACACGCTATTCTTCTCGGCAACCATGGGCAAGGATATTCAAAAGCTTATAGGCGACTTTCTCGACCAGCCTGTCATCATCTCGGTGAAGACACGCGACACTCCGAGTAGCGTTGATCAAGATGTCGTACGTATCCCGAGAGGGAAGGATAAGTTTGAAGTGCTCGCCGAGATGCTTAAAGATCGCGAGTTTAGCAAAGTGCTCGTCTTCGGGCGTACAAAATTTGGCGTAGAGAAGCTCGCCAAGGCGCTCTCGCGTCTCCATATCCACGCCGAGAGCATCCACGGGAATAAGACCCAAGGAGCGCGCCAGAGGGCTCTGGAAGCGTTTAAAATGGGCAGAGTGACCGTGCTTGTCGCAACTGATGTCGCGGCGCGCGGACTGGACATACCTGCCGTCTCGCATGTTATCAATTACGACCTTCCGTCAACATACGAGGATTACATCCACCGCATTGGCCGTACCGGTCGCGCAGACTTAAAAGGCAAGGCCCTCACCTTCGTCCAAGGTCGCTAGGTTTCTTTGCGGTTAGAGAGGGCGGCACGGAGGGTCTCGGCATCCGAGTATTCAAGCTCGGAACCGGTTGCGAGGCCGCGGCCAAGCTCGGAGATTTTCAAATTATCGCGATAGGGAGCGAGAAGCTCGCGCACGCGGTCTGTCGTGTATTCACCTTCGCTGGTTGCCGAGAGTGCGAGAACTATCTCTTTGAGGGACGCTAAGCGTCCCTCACGAGGTGAAAGGCGTTTCTCCACTATTTTTAATAATTCTTTTTCGCGAATAGCGCCTTTGCCGGAGAGGGTAAGCACGCCGCCGAGGACAAAATATCTGCCTTTGTATGTTCCCGCGCGCTCTATCGCCGATAAATCCTGGTCTTTTTCCACCAACATGAGCAGTGAATCATCGCGAGTTTTATCGGAACAATAATTGCAAACAGCGGCTTTCATACCGTTGAAAAAACGCAAGCATTCATTGCACTGCCGGACGTTTTTGCCGAGCGATGCGATGAGCTCGGTGAGGCGCGCTCGTTCGCTTGCGGGAGATGAGAGCAGATAATATACAAAACGCTTTCCCTGCCTCGGACCGATGCCGGGGAAGTGGGCAAGCGCACGCGCGAGCTCTTCAATATGGTCCATTAAAATTCTTGGGCGAGTTCGCCGTAGCCGAATTTATCCATCGGCTGGAAGGTCGCGCGCTTCTCGTCAAAGTAGAGTTCGGTCTTGCCGGTTGGGCCGTTCCTGTGTTTCTCAATCAGAATCTCCGCGATGTTCGGTCTGTCGCTCTCTGGATTGCGCTTATCCTCGCGATGAATGAACATCACAACATCCGCGTCCTGTTCAATACTTCCAGAATCGCGAAGGTCGCTTAAGCGCGGCTTGCCGCCGCGCTGTTCCACTGCACGCGAGAGTTGCGAGAGCGCAATAACGGGAACCTTGAGCTCGCGCGCGAGCGATTTAAGCGAACGCGAAATTTCTGTCACTTGCTGAACCATTGAGTCGGAGACTTTTGTTGAAGTCGGAGCCATAAGCTGGAGGTAGTCAACAATGATGAGTCCGATGCCGCGATCGCGCTTGAGTCGCCGCGCGACTGCGCGCATCGCGAGAATATTGTTGCCCGGCTTGTCGTCAATGAATATCGGCGCTTTTGAAAGCGACTCAAGCGCGTCGCGGATGCGATTAAAATCTTCTTCTTCTTTAACTTGTCCTGTACGCAGTTTCCACGAATTGACGAACGATTCTGCGGCAAGCATGCGGTCAATAAGCTGTTCTGAACTCATTTCAAGCGAAAAGATTCCAACCGGAACGTTAAAGCGGACTGCGGCATTGCGCGCGATGTCCAGAGCCAGAGAAGTTTTTCCCATTGAAGGGCGCGCGGCAATTATCACAAGATCTGACGGATGAAAGCCAGAAAGAAGGTTATCTAAATCTGGAAAACCGGACGGTACGCCCCGAATACCACTTTCTCTTTTAGAAAGCGCTTCAATGCGGTCCCATGCCTCATGAATCTTATCGCCGATTGCTGTGAACTTATGCGCGGCAGACGCGTCGCCGATGGCGTAAATGCTTTTCTCAGCCTCATCTAAAACTTCCATCGTGTCGCGAGCCTCATCGTATGCCAATTCGCCGATATTATATGCCGCATCAATCAAAGAGCGCATAAGCGATTTGCGCGAGACTAATTCTGCGTAATGTGAAAAATTGCCGGGTGCTGGTGCGGAACCCGCAAGTTCTGCCAGATAAGAACGTCCGCCGCTGCGTTCCAACAATCCTTGGTCCTGCATTCTCTGCGACAGAGTTAGAAGGTCTATCGGCTCACTGCGTTCTGCGAGTTCATGCATTGCGCCAAATATGAGGCGGTGTTTTTCCGCATAAAAAGAATCCGGATGAATTAAATCCAGAACATCATGAATGGCATCCGGCTTGAGCAACAGGGCGCCAAGGAGGGCACGCTCGGACTCAAGAGATTGCGGCGGAACGCGGTCGGCTGTTGCCATTAACCGATTGTATCAAAGAGTCGTCCGAGTCAACACTGGTCCGTTCGGGCCGTCATCCACATGATATCCACAGTGTTTAATTTCGCCCCTTATGCGGTCAGCTTTTTTAAAATTCTTCGCCTGCCGCGCCGCTTCGCGGTTTGCCAGCATTTCGCGTATTTCCTGCGGGATATCCGCTTCTTTTACGGACCCGAAAGCAGGAGGATTTATAAGTGAAAGGCCCAGGTGAGCATCGGCATCTTCAATCAAACCCCATTTCTCTTCAGGCGCATAATCTTCGCTTTTCAAAGAATCCCAGATTACACCAAGCGCTTGCGGAGTTACCAAGTCGTCGTGCATAGCCACAAGGAATCGTTCGCGCGCCTCGGAAGGCGCGTTCTTCTGCTTTGATTCGTCCGAAACATCGCGAGAAATTTTCCACAATCTTTCAAGAGCACTCTCAGCACTTGCCAACGCTTCCCACGAAAATGAAACCGGAGTTCGGTAATGTGCCTGCAAAAAGAAATAACGCAAAGCAAGAGGACTAAATCCTTTTTTAACAACATCCGAAAGATAAATGACATTGCCAAGAGACTTAGAAATTTTTTCGCCTCCCATGTTGAGAAATGCATTATGCATCCAATAATGTACAAATGTCCTTCCGTTTGCCGCTTCAGATTGCGCAATCTCATTGTTGTGGTGAATGCTAGCCAAATCTTCACCGCCTGTGTGAATATCAATCTCTTGGCCGAGAAGTGCGCGAATCATTGCAGAGCATTCAATGTGCCATCCCGGATTTCCGCGACCCCATGGACTATCCCATTGTTGTAAATCATTCGGTTTTGCAGTTCGCCATAAAACGAAGTCAGCCTGATTTCGTTTCCCCCGGACAATTTCAACGCGCGCACCAGCCTCAAGTTTCGCTTGAGTCAAACCATCAAGTCTTCCGTATCCAGCGAATTTTTGTGTATCAAAATACAAGCCGTCTTTAATACGATATGCAAAACCTTTTTCTTCAAGTGTCTTCGCAAGCGCTATCTGCTCTCTGATATATCCTGTCGCACGCGGGAAAAGAATATTTTCAACGTCAATGTTTAACTCCTCAAGGTCTTCTATGAATAATTTTGAATAACGAGAAGCAATCTCTTCCGGCATTACTTTTTCCCGTATTGCTGTTGCTCCGACCTTGTCCTCACCCTGGTCGCCGTCGCCGATCATATGTCCGACATCAGTAATATTAATGACACGGCGCACATGATAGCCAGTGTACTTAAGCGTACGCGCAATCGTATCCGAAAGAATTCCCGGCCGTAGATTGCCAATATGCTGTTGGCTATAAACAGTCGGTCCGCACGTATACATTGTTACGATCCCCGGTTTTTGCGACATAAACAATTCCTTGTTGCCGGAGAGGGTATTTGTAAAAAATATTCTTGATGAGCGATTAGAAGATTCGCCGTTGCGTTTGCCGAAGATGCGCGCGAAAAAGTTCATAAATCAGGAAAGCCAGCGTCTCTTAACGAAAAACGTAATTAAGAATGCTGCGACGCAGAACATGATTGCGAGCACAATCCAAAAAGCGTACGGCGAATCAACAATAGGCATGCCTTCCGTTCGCATAGTGAATATCCAGCTTATGAGTCCGAGAGGAAGCAGTATGAAGTTAACTATAGTAAGTGTTTTCATAATTTCATTCTGGCGCGCTCCAAGAATAGCAAGATTAGTTTCTCGCAGTTCCGTCGCAACGGCACGATGTGTTTTTACCATGCGCGCCACGTTGGTACGTTCCGCTTTAATGCGCTGTGCGCGTGTTGCAAAAGAAGAATCAAAGAATTCATATTTCTCAAGAACATTCAGAAAATGCGCGAGAGGTTCTTCTTGATTCGCCATAGAAGCTTCAACATGAAGGAATTCGCGGCTAATATTAGAGATTGCGCGCACAGTTGTCCGTTCATGACCGTTAAACATTTCTTTTTCAACGCGGGCCAAACTGTCAGAAGCGTGATTTGTATGATCGCGCACTGAAGTATAGAGATGCGCGAAAAGGACCTCCAATAAAATGTCAGTTGTGATTGGAGCTCGTTCCGCGACTATATCCTGTGTTTCAAGAATCTTTTTCAATTGATGCAGCGAGGCGACTACTTCGTATCGCACCGTTATTATGAAGTTTCTTCCGACAATAAAATCAACTTCTTGGCTTTTTGTTTCTCCATCATCTATTCCGTGAGTAGGGAAGTGCAGAACAAGAAGTATCATATTATCTCCGCTCATCACAAGCGGTATGGGAGTAGGATAAAGAAGCTCCCTTTCTATATGTTCGCCGATTGAGAATTCTTCGGCAATCTGACGTATGTCATTTTCGCTTGGCTGTTCCAAATCCACCCAGACCCCATTTAAATATTCATGTCGGAATATCATACGTCTAGAATACCATACGTTACATAATCGGTGTGTGGTACACTATTATGGCATGGATTCTGGGGAATATTTTTATCGTGGGCGTAATGTAGTAACACGCGGGGTTTCGCTCGCCCTTGTTGCCGCACTTTCGTTTGGCGCAGGACTTGCTATTGGAAGTAGCGGTTCTACTTCAGCTATCGTTTCGCATATTCCGCTTATCGGCGACGGTCTTGACGCAACTCCGAATCCGAGTGCAGATTTCACCGATTTCTGGAAGGCATGGAATGCTCTTGAAACGCACTATGTTACTACAAACGCTTCATCAACACTTCCTTCTGTTGAGGAACGGGTACTTGGAGCAATTCAGGGTCTCGCCGCTTCATATAGCGATCCATACACAATTTACTTTCCTCCAAAAGAGGCAAAAGAATTCGCCGATAATATTTCAGGTAGTTTTGCAGGTGTTGGTATGGAAATAGACGTAAAAGACGGAGTCTTGACAGTCGTCGCTCCTCTAAAAGGAACTCCGGCAGAAAAAGCAGGAATAAAAGCTGGAGACCAGATTGTTACGATTGATGGAAAGTCCACAGATGGCATATCAACAGACAAGGCCGTTACCAAAATCAGAGGTTCAGCAGGTACGAAAGTGAAATTTACAATTATTCGTGATGGAAAGGCTTTAGATATTGAAGTTGTACGTGACATAATTCAAGTGCCAGAGACAGAAGACGGTATTGATGAAGCAAGCGGTGTTTACCACATCGCTCTTTACGAATTCACTTCCAATTCCGCAGATCTTTTTAATCAAGCATTCGTAAGATTTAAGAATTCTGGTTCAAATAAACTTGTAATTGATTTGCGCGGTAATCCCGGAGGATACTTGGAATCAGCAGTTGATATTGCCAGCCATTTTTTGCCGGAGGGGACGACAATCGTGACAGAAGATTTTGGAGGAAAGGAGAAAAACGAGGTTCACACAAGTCTTGGATATAACGATGCGCCTCTAGGAACAAAGATTGTCGTACTTATAGACGGAGGTTCCGCTTCGGCATCTGAAATTCTTGCAGGAGCTTTACAAGATGCAAAAAGAGTGACCATTATTGGAACAAAGTCATTTGGAAAGGGTTCAGTACAAACTCTAATAGATCTTAGTGATGGCTCGTTGAAAATAACGGTCGCGCGATGGATTACTCCGGCAGGCCATTGGATTATGGACAACGGCGTAACTCCGGACATTATCGTGCCATTCACGCAAGAAGACGCCACTGCTAAAAAAGACCCCCAAATGCTCCGCGCCATCCAATTTTTGACGACTGACAAATAATCGTATATTCTTATATCAGTCTGTCTACCCGCGCGGTTTTTTTGTTTCCACCATTTGCCATCTGTGTATAGAACCACTTTACCTTAACATAACCTATAGGCTACACTAAGGTAAAGTGAAAAAGGAACAAAAAAGAAGAGTGAAGATGAAAAATCTGCTTTTACGGACGCTTGCAGTAGCAGGAATGGTGAGTGTTGTGCTTCTTGCGCCGAAAATGACTCGATTATTAAAGCATTTGGATCGTCCGGCGAAGAACCGCACACAACTCTATCGGCGCATATCGCAGGGACTCGCACGTTTAGAGAACGATGGATTAGTTACTGTCACGGGTGAATATGCTAATCGCAGAGTCAAGATTACTGAAAAAGGAATTAAAATGCTTGAGAAAATAGAGTTTGGAGAGCATGTAATATCGGAACCGGCATTTTGGGATGGGAAGTGGCGCGTACTTATTTTTGACATCAATGAACGCAGGCGGCGAGTGCGTACCCAACTTCGCCACTTATTGGATGGTGCGGGATTCGTTCGGGTACAAGACAGTGTGTGGGTTCATCCATATCCGTGTGACGAATTCGTTTCGCTCGTCCGGGCACATCTCAAGAGCGGTGTGGGTGAGATGCGTATTTTCGTTGCGGAAGCACTTGAGTCAGACAAGGACTTGCGTGAGCACTTCCGCGTGGGCATCACGTAATCATAAAACAGAAAATAAGTTAACCTTAATTCGTCCTATAGGACGAATTAAGGTGAAGTGGGAAATTCAAGAAGTTGGCAGAGTAAGAAACGAAATTGGAACGGGCAAACAAAAAGTTGATTAATGATAAAAAATAGGGTAGGCTAGCACAATATGAAAGTCATTTTGATTAAGGATGTGAAGGGGATTGGTCGAGCGCATGATGTTGTGGAAGCGAAAGATGGCCATGCGCTGAATTATTTAATACCAAAAAAGCTCGCTATTCCTGCCACTCCAAATGCTATAAGAGAAGCTGAATTGTGCCGCAAGCAGGCGGAGGATCGTGCAAAAATTAGTTCAGAACTTCTTACACAAAACATTTCAACTCTTGCCGAAGCACGCATTGTGATAAAAGTAAAAGCAAATGAGAAAGGCCATTTATACGATGCGGTAGGGGAGTCTGATATCAGCAAAGCTGTTAAAGAACAGACGCGCATTGACCTGCCAAAAGATGCAATAAAATTAGAAAAACCGATCAAAGAACTCGGAACTTTTGACATCCCAGTCGCCACAGCCGACACATTCGGCAAGTTTTCTATCACAATTGAAGCTGAATAGTTTTTAAACGACGTCGGCAACTGTCTTTTGCATTATTCGGCCCGTAAATGAAGTTTTGCGACGTGAACGATAGGCAACAGTGCCTGTGGCGAGTGAAAACAGAGTATGGTCGCGACCTACGGCGACATTCTTACCGGCCTCAATCTTGGTTCCGCGCTGGCGGACGATCACCATGCCCGGGCGCGCCGAAGCGCCATCGGCTAGCTTAACTCCAAGGTATTTCGGGTTTGAAGTATTAAGATTTTTAGCGGAACCGCCCGCCTTTGTTGACGCCATAGTGTTATAGTTTTACTTGATGATTAGCCCAATGACTATAGCAGAAACGCGTGAAAAATGCAAAAACCTTGTCTCAAAAATCCCGAGAGACGCGCTCATTCTAGCGATTCTAGTACTGGCTTCTTCTTTAAGTTTCGGACTCGGCTATTTGGCAGGATTGGATGCAAGGCAGGAAAGTGTTTCAGAAATTAGGCAATTCACGACGCAAGAAGTCGGAGCGCCGACCGAAAGCGCCGGCGTTGTTGCTTCAAAATCCGGTACAAAATATTACTTTCCGCAGTGCGCGGGAGCAGAACGCATAACTGAAGCAAATAAGGTGTGGTTTATGTCAGCATCGGATGCAACTGCTGCCGGTTATACTCCTGCGGCGAATTGCAAGGGGATTTAAAGTGTTAAAATATCTCTATGAATGATGATCTAATTAATAGTGATGATTCAATGCGAGACACCGCAGAAAAATTAGCTCATGCCGTGCATGAAGGGCGTAGAACAATGCCAGACGATCGTCCATTGTTAGTCTGTAAACCAAAAAAGATAGAGTCATGGAGAGTATTTAAGATAATGTCAGAATTCATAGAAGGATTTGATATCATTCGCCGTTATGGGCTAGCAGTCACCATCTTTGGCAGTTCACGAGCATCAATTGAAGATAGAGATTATAAATTTGCAGAAGAACTTTCAAAACGACTAGCGAAAAAAGGTTTTGCTGTAATCACCGGAGGTAGCGCCGGCATAATGCAGGCTGCAAACAAAGGAGCATTTGAAGCCGGAGGTGTTTCTGTGGGTTTAAATATTAACTTGCCGGATGTGCAGACATATAATCCGTATCTTACGGAAAAACTTGGTTTCGATCACTTCTTCGTGCGGAAGGTAATGCTTACGTACGCGTCTGAAGCGTATATTTATTTCCCGGGCGGTTTTGGAACTCTTGATGAATTTTTTGAGATTGTGACACTAATTCAGACTAAAAAGGTTCGCAGAGTGCCGATTATTCTGTTCGGGAACGAATATTGGGAGCCATTGCTAGATTTCATTGAGCGCAAGATGTTTAAGGAAATTTCGGCGGTAAGCGAGGGCGACATGAGTCTTTACACAGTAGTTGATTCTGTTGACGAAGCTTATAATTACATTACCGCAAATGTTTCGTGCTAGAAGGGGATCCCTAGGAAGGATAGTCTCACTGGTCGTAAAAGATATATTGTGCGACACCCTACTCTACAGCCGACTCACATGTGCGACTATCCACTGCCACGCCTGTGATAGGAGGTGGAGAAGGTAGCCGAAGTTTGCTTGTCCAGCAGGAGAATTGATAATCGCCTGTATAGAAACGCCGAAAAATGAGAGCCCCAGAATAAGTACGAAGACCCAGAAGATGAAGTTCAGCATACGATGTATTATATACTACACTTCTCTCCCCCATCACCACGTCCAGCCGAGATTTGTATATCTTGACTTATAAATATGATAATGGGTTAAGATATGCTTCCAGGGTCGCTACGGGCATCTTCGCATCGGCACAACCTATGGTTGCGCCTCGGAATTGGCGCAAAGTCATAATCTGAGTGCCTTCCGTTGCGTACACGCCGAAGTGGACGTGCGGTCCGGTTGCGTAACCGGTCATGCCTGAAAGACCGATTATTTGTCCTGCGTCAACTGTCTGCCCTTTTGATACATCAATTGCAGAGAGATGCGAGTACAAAGTATTCAATCCGTTGCCGTGCACGACCATAATCCATTTTCCAAATGACCAGCACTGATTGCCGCGGGAATCATGCGCGAGATCTGTGTTCCCGATATCTAATACAGTACCTCCAAGCGCGGCCTGAATCGGAGTGCCGATTGGAGCGGCGATGTCTATGGCATTGTGCCCCTTCCCTTTATAGAGCTGCGGATTTGCTGTTGCGAACGCAGTGTTGCCGAAATATTGAGTTATGCAGAATAAATTGCCAAACGTTTTTTTACGTTGCGCGCAGTTAAGCATAAATTTATCGCTAAGAGGCCATGAAATGACTCCGGAGCCTACTTTTGGCAAAAGGTTTGGATTCACAATGAGTTTGAGCTGTCCCTGCAGGTTTAGAAGCTCCTGTTCAAACGCTTTTTCCGCGGCCTGTTTCTGTGCTATTAACTTCTGATAATTTGTTTCTTGATTTTTCGTTTGCAACAACAGTTGCTGCTGGGCTGCCTTGCTTGCATCAACAGAACGTTTCTGGAGCGCCAAATCATTTTGAAGAGCGACAAGATTTTCTTTTGTTGCGGTTACTTGATCGCGGTTTATTGCAAGCTCTGTGCGTGCCGTACGTAAATTATTTATCTCATCAGTCAGCGCCCGATTAAACTGCATGGCATGATCAGCCACCTGCCACGCGTCGCGCAACGAATGTGCTGAAATAATTTGTGTAACAAGAGAGGTCTGCTCATTTTCAGCGACACCGCGAAGCGTTTTGGCGATTGCATTTTGGTTTTCGGCAATTGTTGTTTCCTTGTCGTTGATTGAAAGCGTAAGCTCCCTGATTTTAAAATTAGCGGAAGAAATTTTGTTTTGAGTTACTTTAATTTCGCTCGCAAGTTTTTTCTGGGAAAGTGCGAGTGAATTAATAGTTGACTGGAGAGTATTTTTCTTTTCACCGAGCTCATTAAGCTCATTTTGAAATTCTGCTATTTCAGCCTGGAGCAACTCAATTTGTTTATTATTGGCATCAATTTGCGCCTGGAGGTCTGAAACTTCATCGGCTTGTGTAAATTTAGGTGCGACAAAAATAAAACTTATAATGAGTGCAAAAAAAAGAAATAAAAACCCGAAGCGGAAAATCATCCCTCGAGTATAGCAATAGCTTTCCGTATGCGCGAAATAGATTCTTCAGGACCAAGGATTGAAATGAGGGTAAATGGGTCTGGAGAGCGCTCTTGTCCGGATAAAGCATAGCGAAGCGGCCATAGTACAGCACCCCTGCCCCCCTTCATTTTCTCCTCCTCTGCGTTGGCAAAAGGCATTATGATCTCTTTTGTTTCCCCAGCAGAAATGCTCTTTTTAAGGGCATTTATAGGCTCTAAAAGGCCGTTTAAAGCCGTTATTGCCATCCCTGGACGCCATGGAAGCTCCTTTGCGAGAAGTAGGTCTTTATCAAGTTTTGGCTCTGTAAAGAAGCAAGAAAGCTCACCGGAAAGCATCTCTCGCACCTCTTTAAAGGTTTTCGCACGTTCTTTCAATAACGGAACAGTTTTTTGCAGGATTTCTGAATTGAAGGACTTCGTAAATCCTTCATGGGATTCTGGATTTACGAAGTCCAAACATGCAAGGAATTTTTCGTCAGAAAGCTTGCGCATCCAATGCTGATTTACAGATAAAAGTTTTACCTCATCAAATACGGCGCTTCCCTTTTGTACCCGTGAAAGGTTAAACTCTTTAATCAATTCATCTCGTGTCATATATTCTTGCTCATCTCCCGGATTCCAACCGAGGAACGCAACGTAATTGAGAAGGGCTTCCGGTAATATTCCGATGTCACGATATTCGGTCACCGCCTTTGCTCCCATGCGTTTGCCGAGTTTCTTATGGTCACTGTCAAGAATGAGTGGTAGATGTGCATACAAAGGAGTTGGTAAACCTAGTGCTCGTTGTATAAGCATTTGGCGAGCGGTGTTTGAAATATGGTCTCCTCCGCGTATAACATGCGTAACATTCTCATCTGCATCATCAACAACAACTGCGAAATGAAATACTGGCTCATCAAAAGAACGAGCAACTATAAAATCGCCAAGATCTCCTACATCAGTTGTTATCTCACCATGAATAACATCAGCAAAAGAGACGCTTCCGCCAGGATTTCTGAAACGGATAACCTCTTCCCTGTCGCCCGGGGCCTGCGGTATTTCTTTTGAAATATATGCCGTATCATCTGTGACAAGTTTTTCAAGCAGTTCGCGATGGCGCGACCTGTGTTCACTTTGACGATACATCTCATCTATCGGAAGCTGGAGCCACGCGAGCGTTTCAAGAATGTTCTCTTCGTATTCTGGTTTTGAACGTTCTTTATCCGTATCTTCTATGCGTACTATAAATTTTCCGCCTTCATGTTTTGCAAAAAGATATGCGAATACAGCAGTTCGATAATTACCGGCGTGTAGTAGACCGGTCGGTGATGGAGCATAACGAGAAACTACATTGCTCATGATTCGTGCGTAAGAGAAATAGAAAGTATCTCGTTTGCGAGAACGCGCGCCGCGTCAGGATCTGTGAATCCATGCGCGGAAGCACTCATACGTTTCCTCTGTTCAGGATCATCAATAAGGCGTTTTATTTCAGACACAAAAAGATGCGGAGCCAAATTATCTTCTTCAAGTACAACAGCTGCACCAGTTCTGGCATATGAGTATGCATTGGAACGCTGATCATGACTTACGGATTCTGGAATTGGAATAAGGATCGCCGGTTTCTTCCATAGGCCGATTTCGGCGATTGAGTTAGCTCCGGCGCGCGAGACGATAATGTCAGCAACTGCGGCTGAACGTTGCAATGCCATTTCATAAAGATAATTAAATGGGTGATAACGGCTTGCATGCGGATTCTTGGTCAACACGACGCTGGCAATTGCTTGGACGTCTTCAAAATTTACCTGTCCGGTCTGGTGAATGATGTTTGCTATAGATACCAAATTTGGCAAAGCTTGAAGAATAACATCATTTATTTTTACTGCACCTTGTGAACCGCCTAAGATAAGAACTGTGGGTAAATCCTGTTCAAGCCCTAGATACTGGCGCGCGCCCTCAGGCTCCATTCTCATAAGCGCCTTACGAATTGGTATGCCTGTACGGGCAATTTTATTTTGAGTTTTCTTAGGGAAATATTTCGCTGCATTTTCAAATGAAGTCGCGATTTTTACTGCCCATTTTGCGGCAAGCAGATTCGCGCGACCGGGCTTTGCGTCCGACTCATGAATAATTATTGGAATTCCAAGTATGCGCGCGGCGAGCGTCGTCGGTACGGCGCCATAACCGCCCTTGCTCATCACTACGTCCGGATACAAGCGAAAGAGCGTGACGAGTGAAGAAACCGTCCCGAGTGCAGTAATAAAAAAATCTGTAAAATTACGTATAGAAGAATAACGGCGTACCTTCCCTGCTGGCGTGTAGATATATGTGATGCCGTTTTCAAAAAGCGCATTCTCGTCAAACATGCTCGGAGCGAGATAATAAAGCTTTGGCTCAATGAGATTTTTTTCGCGCACAAGGTCTCGTATCGCCTCTGCAACGGCAATAATCGGATAAAAATGCCCTCCCGTCCCTCCCCCTGTAAACGCAATGGTCATAAAATACAGTGTAGCAGGCACTAGGCACTAGGCGCTAGCGAATTCCTTAGAGCCTAGTGCCTAAAGCCTATCTGGCTAGCTCCTGCTGTGGGAGGCGACGTTGAGAATAAGGCCGCACATGATTAGGACGGCTATGAGCGCGGTTCCGCCGTGCGAAATGAATGGCAGAGGCAATCCTGTAAGCGGAATGATGCCGAGCATCGCTCCGATGTTGGTAAATGCTTGAAGGATGATGACGAAGGAGAAACCAAGCGCGACAAGCCCGCCGAACAAATCAGCAGAACGCCCTGCTATCACAATACCGCGCGCCGAAAGTGCCAAAAATAAAGCTATTAAAATAATAGCTCCAACAAATCCAGTCTCTTCTGCAAAAACGGCAAAAATGGAATCGCCAGATGGCTCTGGCAAATAGCTAAACTTTTCCACACTTTGCCCGAATCCCCTACCGATAAGACCTCCGGAACCGACGGCTATTAGCGATTGTTGAATCTGATATCCGCTGCTTAAAGAATTTGCCGATGGGTCTATAAATGTTTTTATGCGCTCAAGTGCATATGGACGCACAGAAATTATGATTCCAAATGCAACAACAGATAAAAGCGCGAGAATGCCAAAATCGCGCCACGGTGCTCCGGCAGCAAAATACATCACGGCTCCAGTAACTAAAAGAAGAATCGCATTTGATGTATTCGGCTGTGCGAGAAGTAATGATATTGGAAGAGTGAGTATAGCAATAAATGGCAATAGCCCTTTTTTCTGGTCTGCCAGTTGTCGTGCATGCGGAGATAACCACCAAGCCAGCATCAGTACAAATCCAATTTTCAAAAATTCTGCAGGTTGCACAGTTGCAAATCCGAAGTCAATCCAGCGAGTTGCGCCGTTCGCTGTGTGTCCTAGTTCTGGCACGAATACGAGGGCTGTAATAAGAATTGTTAATAAATAAATATATGGAGATACACGCTTTATAAAGGTGAATGAAATCGCGCGTGCGGCAAAAAGAGCTATAAATCCGAGCCCGAGACCTAGTCCGCTTTGAAAAAATATATCTTTTGATATGGAACCGCTTTCACGAGCCAGCATACCAAGTGCCGCGGATGAAAATATAGCGAAGCCGGCGAAAATAAGTCCGAGCACTATCATGAAAAACATTCGGTCGCCTGAAATTATCCGCATGTTATTTTAAGAGCGCGATGGTTACGCCAAGAATCGCGCATACAACCGAAATAATCCAGTATCGCATAGTGATTTTATATGAGGGCCAGCCGATGGCCTCAAAATGATGATGTAGCGGAGCAATGCGAAAAACTTTTTTCCCGTACAGTTTCTTTGAAGCAACCTGAATTATATTTGAAAGAACGGTGACAACAAGCGGAAACGCAATAATCGGAAGCGCCATAACGCCGTACCCGTCTCCCGGAGTATCTGTCATAAACGCGATGACAGCCAGAGTAAGTGTTAGCCCCATTGTCCCAGTTTCTGTCATCCAGAAGCGCGCGGGCGGAATATTAAACCAAAGAAACGCAAGTATGGCGCCTGTCAATGTTGCAGAAAATGCCGCTAAGTCTATTTGGTTTTGGAAATAAGCGATGCCGGCGTATGCCATAAATGCCGTTCCGAAAACACCTCCGGCGAGTCCGTCTATCCCGTCTATCACTCCGCCAGCATATAGACCGATTGATACGAGCACAAATAGAGGGACGATAAGCGCGCCCAAATATAATGTACCGTCTCCGGGAATGCCTATGGCGACCATACCTAACTTCACATAGAACCACCAGCCGATAAATCCTGAAATGAGCAAAACTAGGAAAAGACGCGTGCGAAGACGCATCCCCCGCTCGCCTGACGGATGGATGTCCAGTATGTCATTTACAAAACCTACGAGAGCTCCAGCAACGAGAGAAAAAAGGGGAATCCACGTTTGGCTTCGGCTTAAGAAATCAAGTTTCTGCGTAAACGGTATCGGTACAAGTTGTGCAAGAGCCCATATAGCAAATGTTATTAAAATAACAGTAACCCAAATAAGAATTCCTCCCATACGCGGAGTTGATGTCTCCGTGCCAGTGTGAATCGTAGTCCGCAACTTTTCAAACTCTATAGCTGCATTGCCGTCAAGTGCCGTCTTTCCTGTTCTTTTTTTCCAGATCTTATATTTGAACAGATAGTGTGTTAAAAGCGGGGCCAGCATGATACCTACGACGAATGCGGCCGTCGCCGGAATAAAAACCTTGATGATACTGCTGGCAATCATAATGAAGAAATACCGGCAAAGTGCGCGTATGTGGCGGCTACGAGCGCGGTGCCGTCAGTAAATCTTTCTTTTAAGGAAGAGCCTAAAACTACGACGGCAACAGGATGCCCGATGCCAACATCAAAGACGAGGGCCAAATTCCCGCCGGCGAGCTCGGTATAACCGGTTTTAGACAGTAAAAGGTGGGGAATCAGATTTACCAAAGGGTCAGTATTTCTTACAGAAAAAGAGGTCCCGCCGGCGGATACGGCCTGCGCGGATTCTAGAGTTGTAGCCGCCGCGATTGACGGAGCTTTTTTAACCAGAGCGCCCGCGAGCCGAGCGACATCAAGCGCAGACCCATATCCGCCGGCGACTTCAGAATTTTCGTCAAGTCCGCTGCCGTTTATTGCATAGGTCTGATGCAGATTCAGGGCAGCTGCAGCGCCGGCGAGCATTTCGTTTTGTGAGCGATTTTCTCTTTCGGCTGTCGCGCTCGCAATCGCCATTGCGCCATCGTTAAGGGACGCCGTTAGGGTAAGACGAGCAAGGTCCGCGAGAGGCAGTGTTTGTCCGGCGTTGAAGGTGCGCAATCCTTCAACTGAAACAGCGCTTTCTGGAATAGTAATCGGCGTATCGGGAGATAATGTGATGAGCGCGGCATATACGGTGAGAAGTTTTGTAAGCGAAGCGAGAGGAAGTTGCGCCTCGGAATTTTTTTCATATAAAATTTCGCCTGTGGCTACATCGTAGACAACCGCCGCCTTCGCCTCCAACTGAATTTCCGCGAATGGGTCAGGTGCTGTTAACTGGTCTGAAGCCAGACTTACGGGATTTGTATTTGAAGGTGTATTTTCCGAAGCAAATGATACCAAGAAAAAAAACACGAGAATTCCGCACAACAACAGCAACGATACGCCGGCCTCGCGCATTGAGCGCGAATATTCGGCCAATTTTTGCAGATCAGATGAATTCATACCTCCTCTTCCTCATTTTCCTTAATGACTGCTTGCGCCGCAGCTCGTAATTCAGAAGCGCGCGGCAAATTTTCAGAAGAAGTAATCCCAAGGTAAGCGAGCGCTTCTGTTGTCAAATTATAAAGAACCCTTCTTTTATCGTTTTCATCTTCCCTTCCTTCTATAAGACCGCGAATAAGAAGAGTGCGGAGCGACGCCGAAGAATTTACTCCGCGAACCCAATCAATTTCTCCGCGAGTTGTGCCCGTTTTGTATGCAATAACAGCAAGTGTCTCCAAACTTGCCTTTCCTAAATCGCGCGATAATTCGTTCTCGCGGAGTTTTTTAACAATATCTGAAGCTTCGACGCTTGTCCGCAATTCAACTTCACTGTCAGTTTCAATAACGGATACTCCGTGCTCGTCAAGCTGTTTTTTAAGCGCCTTAAGCGCAAGTCTTAACTCTGCATCTTTGAGACCTAAAAATTTCGCAAGGCGCTTTTTTTCAAGAGGTTCGCCTGAGGCAAATAGCAGGGCTTCAAGTGCGGCTGGAGGAGTAAGCATTGCTCACATCATAGCTGTCTACCCTCTTATCGGCAACG
>ERZ1292629.2116-Hain-H43-01um-R1-2116-length-17536-cov-4_pt1 | contig 17536 bp, 10 predicted proteins | sample MGYA00564399_ERZ1292629 | MGnify/ENA primary metagenome ERZ1292629 (study PRJEB36523, sample SAMEA6512636) | groundwater metagenome | collected 2019-01-08 | study: AquaDiva: Metagenomics assemblies of 32 groundwater samples
CGGCTGATGAGTTTGGCCACCAGTTTGTGGCCATAAACCGGATCGGGTGCAATAATTCGCGTTGGTGCTGGTCCTCGTCTTGGCATAAAACCTCCTTATTGAAAATCAATGGCAAATGGAAACTGGAAAATGGAAAATTGCATATTTAAGCTGTTGGTGCTGGCTGGGCAACTGGTGCGGCTGTCTCTCTTCGTGGAGCGGCTCCCCCTCCCTCACGTCGTGTCCCATATTTTGAACGGGAAGTCTTTCTTCCCACGACACCAGCGGTATCAAATTTCCCTCGCACAATATGATACTTAACACCTGGAAGATCTCTTACACGACCGCCTCGAACCAAGACTATCGAATGCTCTGCCAACTCGTGTCCTTCTCCTGGGATATAGGCAGTAATCTCTTGTTTATTCGATAGTCTGACGCGGGCAACTTTACGCAGCGCTGAATTCGGTTTTTTGGGGGTCATCGTGCGGACAGCCAATACCACCCCCCGTTTAAAGGGGCTCGGTAGTTGGGAAAACCGTCGCCGTCTCGCGTTGAACCAACGCCGCAACGCCGTACTTCGGCTTTTTCCACGCCCTGGTTTCCTTCCTTTTTTGGTGAGTTGATTAATCGTAGGCATAAATCTCCCTAATTACGTAATTTTACCACAATTTTAACCTCGGGACAATGGTTGAGAAGGAAGCACTGCACGCTCCGGAGTCACGGGAATAAGGCGGCCAATAATAACATTCTCTTTCAACCCCAACAACTTATCTTCCTTACCAAGAAGTGCTGCTTCGGTCAACACCTTGGTCGTCTCTTGGAATGAGGCAGCAGAGAGCCACGATGCGGTAAAGAGGGATGCTTTGGTGATGCCCAAAATGACCACCTGGGCGGTTGCGGGTTCGCCTCCTGCCGCAAGCACTCGCTCGTTCTCTTCTGTAAACCACGCTTTATCAACCAATTCCCGCGGCAACAGGATGGTATCTCCAGGGCTAATCACCTGCACTTTATCACTCATTTTACGCACAATGACCTCAAAATGTTTGTCGTTAATAGGAATACCTTGACTCTCATATACCGCTTGGATTTCCGAGATAAGATACTCTTGAGCAGCAAGCAGCCCCCGAATATTCAAGACTTCCTTTACATCAAGCATACCTGACGCAAGCTGTGCACCCGCCGCAATAAGGTCACCATCAGACACCCGCAGTTGGGCAGTCTTGGGAATAATATACTCCCGTTCCTCCGGCGGTTTGACATCAACACTGCGTATTCTTATCTTCCAAGAATCTTCTCTCTCCACAATTTCAACTTTGCCTGAAATTTCAGAAAGTGGTGAGATCAACTTTGGAATACGAGTCTCAAAGAGTTCCTCAACTCGGGGCAATCCTTTGGTCACATCAAGTCCAACAATTCCTCCGGTATGTTTCACTCTCATAGTCAACTGCGTGCCTGGTTCACCGATAGACTGAGCCGCAACCACCCCTACCGGGGTACCCACTTCTACTCGCTTTTTGGTGGATAAATCCCATCCGTAGCAGACAGCACACATACCATATCGCGCAGCGCACGTGAGAGGGGAGCGAACTAACACTTCATCTATCTTCTCCTCCTCCTCAAGGTGAGCGAGTACCTCTTCTGTCATTTCTTCTCCCGCCCGCACTATGAAGTGTTTCCCATTCTTAAGAGGAATATCCACTGCTGCCGTCCTTCCTAAGAGCCGGCCCGTAAATGAAGCTGACCTATCCTTTTTCCGCATGACTACTCCTTCACTCGTCCCACAATCCTCTCCCCTTACAATCATATCGTGTGCGACATCGACAAGTCGGCGCGTCAGATACCCAGCGTCAGCAGTCTTGAGCGCCTGATCGGTCAATCCTTTACGTGATCCACGAGCGGTGGTGACATACTCAAAGATAGAGAGACCTTCCTTAAAATTCGATTTGGTCGGCAATTCTACCACGCGTCCCAACGGATCAACTACCAATCCCCTCATTGCCGCAATTTGTTTAACCTGCTCTCGTGAAGCACGACCAACCCCTGCATCAATAATAACCTTAATAGGATTCGTGGGTGAGAACCCTTCCCACGTTCTGTCTGCTAATTCCTCTGTCTCCTCAATCCACACTTCTTGTGTTAATCGCCTTTTTTCGTCTTCTGTGATTAAACCCGACCGGTAGTTTTCTTCAATTTCTGCAACTTGGTTATTTGCCCCCTCTATCATCTTGTCTTTCTCAGGTAGAATGACTGCATCGGTAATTCCAAACGAGAGACCGGATACTGTCCCGGCAGCGAATCCAATATTTTTGATGTTATCAATCATTTCTAAGATTTCCGCCCTTGACCCCTGTGCGAAGACTGTGTTAAAGAGACGTTTGAGCACCCCTGCCGAAACCGGCTCATTCACAAACCCTACCCATCCTGGTAAGAGCTCGTTAAAGAGAATACGACCAACTGTGGTGGTTATCTTTTTGCCCTCAAGAAGAACGTCTATCTCTTGGCGAACTCCAAGCTTACCTATTTGGTAAATATAGACTGCTTCATCCGCATCACACAGGACTTCCCGCTTGGCAAGTTCGGTGCTAACACTCGTTAAGTAGTACACACCGAGTGCCATCTCTTTTGTTGCAGGAATTGTAATAGGAGAGCCATCAGAGGGCTTAAGGAGATTGTGCTCCGGCAACATGAGGTTTCTTGCTTCCTCTTTTGCCTTCTCAGCGAGCGGTACATGCACTGCCATTTGGTCTCCATCAAAATCCGCGTTGTAGCCTGCACACACACACGGATGAATGCGGATGGCGTTCCCTTCAATAAGAACCGGATAAAATGCCTGAATACCCAATTTATGGAGTGTCGGAGCACGGTTGAGCAACACCGGATGATCCCGCGAGACCTCCTCCAAAATATCAAACACTTCGGGGAGCCGTTTCTCAAGCATACTCTTTGCACTTTTAACATTCGGTGCTATACCCTGCGTAATCATTTCTCGCAACACAAACGGTTTAAAGAGTTCTAAGGCCATCTCCTTTGGAAGCCCACACTGATGGAGTGAAAGCTCCGGTCCTACCACGATGACAGACCGACCCGAATAGTCAACTCGTTTTCCAAGTAAATTCTGGCGAAATCTTCCCTGTTTGCCTCGCAACATATCAGAAAGCGAGCGCAGGGGTTGGCGTGTTCTTCCGCGACGCATCGTTTGGCGCTGGCTTGCATCAATGAGCGCGTCGACTGCTTCCTGGAGCATCCGCTTTTCATTACGCAAAATAATCTCCGGAGCCCCGAGCTCCAGTAAATGGCGCAGTCGGTTATTCCTGTTTATAATACGTCGGTATAAATCATTCAAGTCACTCGTGGCAAATCTACCTCCTGAGAGCTGCACCATGGGCCGCAGATCGGGAGGAAGCACCGGCAATACCCGCAGCACAAGCCATGATGGAATAGTTCCAGCTTTCCGCATTCCTTCAACTAAGCGCAAACGTTGTGCGAGTTTTATTGCACGACCTCCTATTGATTCGTTAACTTGAGAACGAAGCTGGGCTGCCAACTCTTCTAAGTTAATACTCTCAAGAAGCTCGGCTATCGCCTCAGAACCCATTTTTGCCACAAAGAATGATGAGACCTCGTGGTCAACTAATTCTTGATATCCCTCCTCCGATAAAAAGGTTCGAGGAGCTACTCCTTTAACCAACGCCACAAGTCGGTCAAACAGTTCACGGGTCTGTGCCGCTGCCGCAGCTGCGGTCTCGGTCACTGTGGCTTTGCGCTTGCGGGCTTCAAGCTCTAATTCCTCAATTGCTAAACTCAGTTGTTCTTTTGTTTTAATTTCTTTTTTCTTTTTGGTAACCAACGTGTTAAATTCTTTCTCTATCACCGCAATACGTGAACTTAACTGCTCCTCATGGCGGCGCTCTGTTGACTGCCACTCCTTCTCGAGGTGGGTAATTGCAGCTTTGCGCTCCTTCTCATCAACTGAGAGGATTACATACCGTGCCAGATATATCACTTGCTCAAGTGTTTTGGAAGGTAATTCAAGAAGAACTGAGAGCTTAGAAGGGGTACCTTTGAAAAACCACACATGCGCCACAGGAGAGGATAAGGTAATGTGGCCCATCCTCTCTCGCCGCACCCGTGATTGTGTCACTTCAACGCCACATTTATCACACACCACCCCACGATATCGTATTCGTTTATACTTTCCACAGTAACACTCCCAATCTTTTGTGGGTCCAAAAATACGCTCGTCAAACAATCCATTTTTTTCGGGCTTCAAGGTCCGGTAGTTTATCGTCTCGGGTTTCGTCACCTCGCCACGGGACCACAATTTAATCTGCTCGGGGGAGGCAACCTTAATAACCAATGATGTAAAATCAGTAAGATTCTTGGCTTCCATATTATTTTGTTTCCTCAACTTCCATCGTTCCCTCGGGTGCAGCCAACTCGCTTGAGTCTGCAGCAACTGTTGCACCCGACGCAGCGGCGAGTTCTTCGGCAAGGCGAGCTGTCTTCTCTTCCGCAACAACTTCTGCCGCAATTACTTGCCCTTTCGGCTCAACAACCAGTCCAAGCGCATTGAGTTCACGCATGAGTACCTTAAATGAGTCAGGAATAGTTGCTTCAGGAATATCCGTCCCCTTGACAATTGCCTCAAATGCTCTAGCGCGACCCACCACATCGTCAGATTTGATGGTAATCATCTCTTGTAAGGTGTGGGCTGCACGATGTGCCTCGAGCGCCCACACTTCCATCTCACCGAGTCGTTGTCCTCCCATCTGCGCTTTACCACCCAAAGGCTGCTGTGTGACGAGTGAGTAAGGGCCGGTTGAACGCGCGTGCATTTTGTCCTCAACCATGTGAATAAGTTTCATAATATAACCTACACCCACCACCGTTTCTTGCTCAAAGGGTTGTCCAGTTCGCCCATCGAACAGTCGTGTTTTCCCAGACACAGGAAGCCCTGCGACTTTTAATTTCTCTTCGATAAGAGAGGTAGAAATACGCTCAAACACAGGAATCGCTAAACTCTCGCTCTGTTTGACTAACGCCCACCCCAAATGTGCCTCAAGTAGCTGTCCTAAATTCATACGGGCAAGAACAGACAGGGGAGAAATAATGATATCAACTGGTGTCCCATCAGAGAGGTAGGGCATGTCGCTTGCAGGCACAATTTTTGAAATGACTCCTTTATTTCCATGGCGTCCTGCAAGTTTGTCTCCTACAGTAACCTTACGAATTTGTGCAACTTTTATAATGACTTTCTTGAAGGTTCCTGGCTCCAGCTCATCTCCCTTCTCCCTATCTAAAATTGTCATTCCTATCACCGTTCCTCGCTCTCCGTGGGGCATCCGCAGCGATGTATCCCGCACTTCGCGTGCTTTCTCACCAAAGATGGCGCGAAGCAACCGTTCCTCAGGGGTGAGTTCTGTCTCTCCTTTGGGTTGAATTTTCCCCACCAAAATGTCATTTGGCCCCACTTCGCTTCCCACTATCACAATGCCGTCCTCTCCCAAATTCGCCAGATCTGTCTCGGCGACGTTGGGAATATCGCGGGTCAATTCCTCAGGACCAAGTTTCGTCTCAACCACCTCTGCCTCATGCTCCTCAATATGAATAGAGGTCAGTATATCCTCCCTCACGAGCCTGTCAGAAATCACGATTGCGTCTTCGTACCCCAATCCTTCAAATGAACAGTACGCAATGAGTAAATTTTGCCCGAGGGCAAGTTCACCATTTTCCGTTGCCGGGCCATCGGCCAATAAATCGTCTGGTTTAACTTTCTGCCCTACCGAAACTTTGGGAACTTGATGATAGCAGGTAGATTGGGATGTGCGTTTGAAATTGGTTAAATGGTACACCTGTTTTTTACCTTGAGTGTTCACCGTATCGCTCTGGAACGCGGCCTTCGGGGGCACTTTATCAAGCGTCACCTCGATGCGCTGCGCATCCACATAGGTTACCTTGCCGGGATACTGGGCACGTACCACCCACCCCATAGTGGAAGCAACCAGCGATTCCATTCCTGTCCCTACCAGCGGTGCCGCCGGCTGAACCAGCGGCACTGCTTGACATTGCATGTGGGTACCCATGAGTGCCCGGTTCGCCTCATCATGTGCTAAGAAGGGGATAAGAGACGCACTGGTACCCACCACTTCGCGGAGATTGACGTCAATAAACTCAACCATTTCTGCAGGCCCTTCAGTAAATTCTCCGCGGTATCGCATTGGTACCCACTCTTGAGCAATAAATCCTTCTTTTGAGAGAGACACGCCCGCATGGGTGATATGGTACTCCTCCTCGTCATCTGCTGCCACATATACAACCTCGTCAGTCACTCGAGGTAGAATCTTTCCTCTCACTTTCTCCTTCACCACTTTGCGGTAGGGTGCTTCCAGAAATCCGTACTCATTGATTCGTGTATAAAGCGCCATGTAGGTTACAAGTCCAATGTTGGGTCCTTCTGGTGAACGAATCGGGTCAACCCTTCCGTATTGTGAAGTATTAATATCGCGCACTGAGAAGGACGCACGCTCCCGCGAGATTCCACCTGGTCCTGTCACAGTCAAACGGCGCAAATTATCAATTTCTGAGAGGGGATTAGTTTGATCAAGGATGGCCGAGAGTTGGTTGCTGCGGAAAAACTCATTTAAGGATGCAATAACGGGGCGTGCATTGACAAAGAATGAAGGAGTTATCCTCTCTTCGGTTGAGGTTAAACTCATCTTTTCCTTGACAGACCGCTCAAGCCGCAACAGTCCCACACGGAACGCATAAGTGCTTACCAACTCCCCCACACGTCTAACCCTCCTATTTGCTAGATGGTCAATGTCATCCACTCTCCCCTGTCCATTTTGAAGTCCTATGAGGGACCGTAGTGTCCCCACGATATCCTCTTTTTTGAGTACCCAATTTTCTTTTGTATTGGAAACAGCAACACCCAACTTTTTATTGATTTTGAATCGGCCCACCCGCGAGAGATTGTAGCGACGTGGTGCAAAGAAAAGATTGGTAAAGAATGTCTTTGCTGTATCAAGCACTGCTGGTTCTCCGGGGCGCAACCTTCGGTAAATTTCTAAAATTGCCTCATCGGTACTCGTTGTTCCATCCTTCTCAAGGGTCGCTACAATGTAGTGATGTCGCTCCTCTATATCCACGTCCGCAAAGAGCCCCCGTATCTCTTCATCACTCTGAACGCCCACTGCACGCAACAACGTAGTTGCCAACACACGACGGCGTCGGTCGATACGTGCCATAATCACATCGCCTCGTCCTACTTCAAACTCAAGCCATGAACCGCGTACTGGCCGAATTTCTGCTTTATATAACATTCTGCCCGAAGTCGGATCTTCCTCACCCGAGAAGTACGCACCGGGCGCCCGCACTATCTGACTCACAACTACTCGCTCAATACCATTAATAATAAAAGTCCCATGCTGCGTCATTTGAGGGATGTCTCCCAAAAATACTTCTTGAGAGATTTCTTTCCCTGTTTTTTTGTTGCGAAGTGTTGCGGTAACTTTGAGGGGTGCGCTGTAGGTTAATCCTTTTTCTTGGGCTCTCGCGGGAGTAATCGAAGGGGTGCCGTGGGAGTGTGTACCAAAGGAGAGTTCCCAATTCTTCCCAGTAAAGTCTTCAACAGGGGAAATTTCCTCGAGTGCTTCGAGAATACCTTCTCGCAGAAACCACTCCCAGGACTCCCGCTGCACAAGAGTAAGATCAAGTGGCGGTTCTACATGGGTACTGGGTGGGATGAGAAAAGTTCGTTGGGATTTCGTCATCGGATGCTATTATAGTGCGCAAAAAAAGTCCCTCTTCGGGACGCAAACGAATTGACGTATCCTGTACGCCTACACTGCTTATAGCATACATCTAATTTATTTGTCAAGAGGAGAAAACCCACCTAAACTTTTTGCGAAGTATTACCTGCTGCAAATAATTCTTAAATTCGCAGAATCAAACTTATTTCGAGCTTGCGAGAAACAAATTTATTCCAAGCCTAGCGCAGGAACTTGTTTATATTCTCTGCGTGTTCTTCGGCGGTTGGTGCATAATGGATTCTTCCTTCTCTGTCATGGAGATAAAACCAATAGGGAGAGTTTTGTGGATTTGCTACTGCCTTAATTGATGATAATCCGGGGTTGGCAATTGGGGCAGGCGGCAATCCTCGATTTGTATAAGTGTTGTATTGTGACTTAATCGTCTTGTCTCCTGTCGTAATAATAGGCCACCACTCACATTTCTGACTTGACACTTGACACTTGACACTTGACACTGCGTATTGGAGCGTCGCATCCGCTTGCAGTGGCCATCCAGCTCGTAAGCGTTTCAGTAATATTCCTGCAACAATCGGCCGCTCATCATCCGTTCGTGTTTCTCGCTCGACAATTGAGGCAAGCGTCACAAGCTCCCGAAGTGTTAAATTTTGTGTACGTGCTCCTTTTTCTATCGTTTCATCAACCCTTTTCTCAAACGTGTCTGTGAGTTTCATAACTACCGCAGAGGGGGTGGCCGTTTTCAAAAATAAATAGGTATCGGGAAAGAGAAATCCTTCTTTATTTTTTGTCAACGCCATAAACTCATCAATAAATAAGGTTTGAGAAGATGCATCAAGCCCAAGTGCATCCACTACCTTGCGCACAATTTCTTCTCTGCGCAACCCTTCAGGAAGGGTAACCCATACCGCGATAGGTCCCTCCACAAGCTCGTTGACGAGCGTTGGAAGCGATAAGTTCTTGGTAAGTCGATAATCGCCTGCTTGGATACTTCCAGACTTGCCAGTAACCTGTACGAAGGTACGGAACGCAAGTGGTGAGCGAATGAATCCTTCCTTTTTAAGCTTTTCTGCAATTTGAGAGGCAGTCATGCCACGAGTAATTAAGAGTGGATAGGCAGTAGTGTCAGTGGTAGGGGGGGCAGCTGCATTTTGCCACCAGAAAAAAACGACGAGAACAACAAGAATGACAAATACGGGTGGCCAAATAAAATGCTTCATTAATTAAAAAGGGTACCACGAGTCAGGAAGTTTTTAAAGCTCATGATACTCTTTGTTACACGTGGTACCCTAAAAATTATACTTCGTGGAAGAGGGCGCGACGATACCTTCCGGTTTTCTTATCTTTTAAGAAGATTCTCCCACATGCGCAGGTTACCTTCAAAGAATTTGACACCTTTTTGCTCTGTTCTTGTTTTTGTCCACCAAGCTCCCTCCCGCATCCCACACACCGTCCTTGAGAGAGAAACCATGCTTGGACTGGAGCAATCAGAGTTTTAATCACAATAATAATTTACACCATTAGTAAGAAAAAACGCTGTAATCTCGCTTAAACTATTTCTGTAAGCGCGCTTACAACGCGTTCTCTTTGTGCTTTACCTTCCTCGTACTTCCTCAATTTAATGATACTACAAAGCTTGTGTCAAGTCTTACACTCTGTGAGCGTCAATATAGGATTGGAGCATAACCGCCGCCGCAAATGCATCTTCAAATTCTCTTCGCTTCTTACGGGGAACACCCGCCTCGATACTCAGACGAATGGCATCCTCGGTCGTTAGTGTCTCGTCCCAAAAGACCACACGAAAACCCAGCTCTCTCAGACGCATTCCCAATCTTTTTGCAACAGCGGCAAGTTTCCCCTCTGGCATACCGACTACGACAAGCTCTGTCTGATTTTCCCGAGCATGCGCGCGTATTTTCTCAACAAGCTTGCTCTTATCCATCTCACGCACGACCGTGAGGGGCTGCGCAAGGTTGCCACTTGAGCGCGCAATGCCAGTTTTGTTGAGTCCTACATCAATACCAAGGAATGTTGTCATGTGTTCGGTGGAACAAGCTTTGCCTTTACCACCAACCGCCGTAAATACGTACCAGGCGGGACACAGGTAATAAGCGTCAGATATGAACCATCATTTGGTTGTGCAAGCACTTGTATATCAGTAGGAGCAACCTCAAACATTTCTGAAACGACAAACCTGTAGGTAACACCATCATAGTCAGCGATAATTTCGTCCCCAGCTTTCAGTGTCGGCAAAGTTGAGAATATCGTGAGATAATTTTTAGGATTGAAAAAGGCAGGCAGTACCGAATGGCCAAAAACGACTGCGTTTCCTGCCCGTCCTGGCAGACCTGTGCCCTGATAGTGAATAAGACTCTTACTTAAATCCTCCCCCCCAATGTCTACCGTTGCTTTCTCAATCCGAAGTTTCGGAATAGACAGAGTGTAATAGCGAACTGCGGGGGTGACGGTTTGTGTCGCGACCTGCTCCGCTCCCACAAACCAATTAGACGCACGGGTAAGGTCAACGACCTGACCGGATAAGACGCTGCCACGGCCAAGAGGAGACAAGAGGCGCTCGTCGTGTGTTTTAAATCGAGGAGCAGTGAAAAGCTCATAGGAGGCAATAGGGAACACAGCAGCCAGCACCAGTGTTATACCTCCCAGTATCAAGAAGAGTGCGAGTATTCGATACACAGTATTCATACTCTATTTCTATTGCTCGGGAGAGACGGTAATCGTAATATTACTGGCTCTTTGAGGGAGACGAGCAGTGAGTAGGGGAAAAGATGGAGAAAACTTCACGCTGCTTCGAGAAAAACCAGGAATCAGCGTAAGTTGCTCGCGTGCTCCCCCCAAACTCTTCCCACGCAGCGTTCGTGCTAAGCTTGAAGCATCAATGACAGGAAGGAGATTGGCCGTTACGGTAGTTTCGAAACGCACAATACCCTTATCCCTCTCTTGCCCATCTTCCTCATTACTCGGAGGAGTAATACGCGCTGAGAGTTGGTCCTCGTTTAGCGAAAACCCTGCGGGCACTTTATCCTTCAGAACTGCAAGAAGTGCCGCGGTAAGATCGCCCTTTGCAATAACGAGTGCCTCACCCACTCCCGTAAGAGTAAGTCGTAAGGTCTGGGCTTCACTTCCTTCAGTGGCAGAAAACTCCCGTTTTGTCACGCGCAGTGTAACCGATTCTGCAATGACTGTTTCATCCGCTCCCAATGCTTGAGTAATTTGAGAAGCTGCTTTCTCTCTGAGCTCAGCAGTGAGTTCTTTCTCAAGACGCTCTTGGTCTCCTTTGGAGACCGCGGGTACCTCCCGAGAACTACCGCCCGTAAACGCACTCCCATTTCTCGCAGAAAAAGATGAAGTTGCAAAATTTGCAACCGAAAAAATACTCCCTTGCTCAAGATTGTATTCAGCACCAATGTCCGAAGCGGTCACTGCAACCTTTGCCTCTCCTGGTTTGTACTCAGGTGCTCCTGATTCGGATGCCACTCCTACCGCGGAATCAAGCGTAAATTTTAGGCCATTTGGACCGGTCACGACCGTACCTTCTGCAAAGGTACGTGTCTGCGAGGTATTGTTGAAGACAGTTACTTCTCCCTTTGCCCTGTCTCCCACCGTTTTACTACCACTCGTTTGAGTCGTCTTTTCTCCACTTACATCACTAGTTACCACACGACCCGCAACAATACCGGGCGGTGGATTTTGCGGATGGGTCGGGTCGACCGAAAGTGTCAGCGTCTCTTGAATATTCTTAGGGCTTACATAGACCGTGACCGCTGCATGGGGCACAAACCAAAATAAGGCACCTATACCCACTAAGAGGAATACTCCCACTACCGCAATCACTCGACCACTCGAGGGTAACGACAAAAGACGAAAAGGAGCAAACAGAGTATGGAAAAAGGAAGCTATACGTACTTGCCATTGCGCTACTGTGTTCTCACGGGGAGGTAATTCGGAGGACGGGAGTGGTTCTTGCGGGAGTGCTACTTCTTGAAACCCAAATGCAGCTGCCCCACCTTGACTCTCTTCAGACGAGACAGGTTTTTCGGGGGGGTGCGTGGGTACTTCCTCAGTCTCACGCTCGGTGAGGAGCGCTTCGGCGGGACGATTTTCCTGCTCTTGTGGAACATGCTCAACTTCTGCTTCACTACGTATCTCACTCACTGGTGACTCGGCAACTTCTCCTTGGGTTTCTTCCTTTGCTTCGCCCCCTGTTCCCCCTCCCAATTCAGAGGCAGCAGCATACGCGACTGCCGTAATAATCACTTCATCGCTCGCTGACTCGACCCTAGGTGTATGAAGAAAAAAAGAAGATGGCCACTCCCAGCTTAACAACTCTTGTGATGCTTCAGAGAGCTCATGGGCATTCCGATTATAAATAATAATTCGGGCGGGAAGAGGTTGTGCAATTCCAAAACGAGAAAGTCCCTCGGTAATATCATCGGCAAGAGAAATACTACGACTCACTAGCTGTGTCCCAACAAGCTTGCCTCCTCGTACGAGTATCACCCCTATCTCTTCTTCTTCCATTCCAACCAAAATACAACTAATGGACGCGCTTTCTCTCCCTTTTAAGAAATGAATAATAGCTTCAGTAACGACCACAAATCCTGCGGGTTTCAGTTCTAACCGCTCGCACAGGGTGCGTAGCCGTGCAAGATGTTCCGATGTTACCACACCGTTTTCTACCCAAGAACTTGGCAAACCGAACACTACCGAGTGTACTTCTTCAGGAGGGGCAGTTAACTTCCCAAACGCAGCAGACAAGCTATCATCCGCTGCCTGAACAAATGACTCACTATCATGCCACGCGTCGGTCGTCCCAGTGGCAATTACTTCTGCTTTTTCGTCTACAATGTGCCACAATCCTCCCTGCACCCAGTTTTTTCCAATAACAAACGAGATAAAAAACTCAGGTATTTTTTCTTTCTTACCGATGAATTCCGCAATATCAGGTAGCTTCATATATTCCTCTATTCCGGGCTGGCGTTAGTGGAGCTTTATATAGATACGGCGCACTCCAGACCCCGCCGACTCTTCCTTCACTATTCTAACACGACCAACCTCACTGGTTTTGCTAACATGCGGGCCACCACAAAATTCTTTTGAATAGTCTCCGATAAAATAAACTTTAACCTTATCTTGATATTTCTCATCAAACAATCCCAGTGCACCCACTTTCTTTGCTTGCCCAATGGACATAATCTCAAAATGCACGGGTAAATCCTTTTTTATTTTTTGATTAACAATCTCTTCTACCTGTTTAATTTCCTCATCCGTCATTTTTCTATCAAATGAAAAATCAAAGCGCACGCGTTCTGGCGTGATATTTGAGCCAGTCTGATGAACCTGGTTGCCTAATACATCCCGCAAGGCTTGATGGAGTAAATGAGTTGCAGCATGTCCACGAATTGTCGCTTCTGAATGATCAGCCAACCCACCACTAAATCTACCAACTGCTGAAGTTCGAGATTTCTCTTGGTGCTCTTCCATCGCCTTTTGAAACCCATCCTTGTCATACTCAAGCCCTAATTCGTGAAGGATATCTTCCGAGAGGTCGGGTGGGACACCATAGGTTTGAAAATTTTCAAATACATAACGCCCTGAGGCTAAACCGTGTTTTTCAATAATAGGAATCTCGCCAATTTTCTTGACTATGTTTTGATTAACTGCCACTTCCAGATCTTGTCTGTATTGCTCAAGCCAATCAATCGGTTGTTGAAAGCGCTCTTCTTCCTCATGTAACGTGTTATATATTTCTTGTTCTTTTTGAGAGAGTAAATGATATACGGAGGAATATGTTTTAATTACCACTTTGGCAATATCTGGCGTAAATCCCCACGGGATACCACTTCTATGAGCACTTCGTATAGCACGTCGAATCAAACGCCGCACTATATAACCTCGCTCGACATTTGAAGGTTTTACGCCGTCCGCAATTAAAAATGTTGCAGCTCGGATGTGGTCTGCAATAACTCGTGTAAAACGGATTTCGGATGTTGCCATTTTCTTTTCAATTGCAGAGCACATCTCTTCGAATACATCCGTTTCGTATACACTATCCTTCTCATTAAGCACCATCAGGATTCTTTCCAATCCCATTCCCGTATCAACATTTTTTTGTTTTAATGGCTCGTATACACCTTTTTTTGTCTTGTTATATTGCATAAACACATCGTTCCATACTTCGACCCAGAGAGGCTCTTCATTTGGTATTCCATGGGGTTCACCCTTTCCAACCCAAATAAACATCTCCGTATCCGGCCCACACGGCCCAGTCTCACCAACCGGCCCCCACCAATTATCTTTTCTGGGACGAGGAAATATTCTGTCATCACTAATCCCAAGTTTTTTCCAAATCTTTATCGACTCGTCATCGCGTGGCGCATCTTTATCTCCTGTAAATATGGTAACTGCTAACCGCTCAAGAGGAATGTTTAGTTCTTTGAGCAAAAGCTCAAAACTCCAAGAAATTGCCTCCTCTTTCCAGTAGTCACCAAACGACCAATTGCCTAACATTTCAAAAAAAGTGTTATGCGTTGCGTCTCCCACCTCATCGATATCATCAGTACGAAGACAGCGTTGCACATTAACGAGTCGTGTTCCTTGCGGATGAGGTTCACCTAAAAGGTAGGGAATAAGAGGGTGCATCCCCGCGGTTGTAAAAAGCACCGTTGGATCATGTTCGGGAACAAGCGATGCGCTTGGAATTTCCTTGTGTCCCCGCTTAACAAAAAAATTTATAAATGCACGTCTTAACTCGTGTGCTGTCATGACCAGCTCATTATAGCTGTAGAAGATGAGTTATGCCAGAGGTTTGCCCTCCGACTCGGAGGGTGTGCCTTCGCGGTAAGCAGAGCTTGTCGCTCCGTCAAACCAAAGGTTTTCCGTCGCGATAAGAACCACTTCGTGAACCTTGTCGCTTGTTAAGCCAGAGGCTTACCTTCGCGGTAAAATACTCTGCGGCCCTCCGGGCCAGGGGCCCATCTCTCCGAGCCAAGAGGCTCTCCGAGCCGGTGGCCGGACCGGCGGCCACGCTCTTGAAGGGCGGTGATGTGGTTGAAGTCATCACTCGTTTGGGGTTTCATAACATCGTCCGTTTGACTCTTATTCTCTCCTGCTTGCGCAGGCAAGTCATATTCATACGAGCTCATCTGCACACCAACAAAGTCATCGGTCAGAGACTGGTGTTTTGTAAATAGCTGCGTGAGAAAACTAAAAAGAGTGAGTCCGGGAAATCTGCGTGCTGTGGAAACGAGCGGGTAAGAAGGGAAGAAAGCTCCATTATGTTCTTTTGCTAATAGCTCATGCACTCGTTTTACCACTGTTCGAGCATCACGGAGAATAAGAATTACTTGAATGCCCACAAAAAAGAGCAGTGCGGTAAGAATAACAATAACAGCCCCTAGTAATAGTTGAATTCCTTGCATGGCAGGAATGAATTAGTGATTAGTCAATCATTAGTTTAAAAAAAAATACCTCATCCGTCAAGAGGACCATTTTCAAGGAACAACTATTTCTCTTTTCGTTGTTTTTCCACCTCTTGAGCGGGCTTCAATGGTGAGTGATTGACCGGAGTCGGCAGTAATGGTCAGCTGGAACGTTCCATTTTCCGTAACGAGTACTGGCTCATTATTAACAAGCACACTTGCTTCCTTATCCGTCTTCCCGCTAACCTCTATTGCATTCCCTCCATTCTTGTGCATCCGCGCCGAAAGAGGGGGAGGGGCCACATAGGTAAGGTATTGACGCACCAAATAGAAGGTAAGCAAAAACACCGTGACAAGCGACAGGAGTATAAGTGTGGTTTTAGGTGTCCACACGACTCGAGGAGTACTCACGGAATAAGACGCCTGCCGTGGTTCTTGAAAATCGCGGCGGAGTAATGCAACCGCGTGTTCCGTATCAATCTCCAGCGCACCTGCAATATTGCGCACAAACCCCGAAGCAGTGACGAAATTAGGAATTGTCTGCCACTGCTCCTTTTCAATCGCCGCAATGTAGCGTGATTTAATTTTCGTCTTTTGCGCAAGCCGTACAAGAGAAAGTTTGCGCCGCTGCCGCGCTTCCCGTATAAAATATCCTACCGTTCTCATATTAAGAAGGTTGTGCAAAAGAACTTAAGAATTCCTCTGCGTTCTTCACCAATACTTCCCGTGGCTTGGCACCTTCTGCCGGACCAACCACCCCTACCTCCTCCAATTGGTCAAGAATGCGTGCCGCTCGCGCATACCCGATAGAGAGCCGGCGCTGGAGCAGTGATGCCGATGCCCTGTCATACTGACAAATAATGCGCACTGCTTCGGGAAACAACTTGTCTTGTTCCTCAATAGTTCCTGCTTTTGCCACCTTTGTCGGCATAGCAGTTACTTCTTCTGTATATTGTGGCGCGACGCCTGAGTGCTTCAAAAAATCAATAACTTTTGTTATCTCGCTGTCCGATACATACGTCCCTTGAATACGAGTGGGTTTTGCTTGGTCTGGGGGGATAAAAAGCATGTCTCCTCTTCCCAGTAATTTCTCCGCTCCTGGCACGTCAAGAATCACGCGAGAATCAACCTGCGACGCAACTGCAAACGCCACGCGGGCAGGAATGTTTGCCTTAATGAGTCCCGTGATAATATCAACAGAAGGTCTTTGGGTTGCCAAGATGAGGTGAATACCCGTTGCCCGAGACATTTGGGCAATCCGTGTTATTGCATTCTCAACTTCAGAAGGTGCAAACAGCATTATATCCGCAAGCTCATCAACAATTAATACAATATAGGGCAATGCTTGAAACCCGGAGAGCTCGTTGAAACCTTCAATATTTCTCGCCCCCACTTGTGCAAACAATTTGTAGCGGCGGTCCATTTCAGCCATGGTCCACTTAAGTGCCGATACTACTTTCTCTGGATCGACAATCACGGGAGTAAGTAAGTGGGGAATACTGTTATACCCGGTAAGTTCAACCCGCTTTGGATCAACCAGAATAAACTTTACCTCTGCGGGCGAGGCACGAAAGAGGATTGAACAAACAAAGGAATTGATAGCAACCGATTTTCCGCTCCCAGTTTGGCCTGCAATGAGCATGTGAGGCATGCGAGCAAAATCGGCAACCACTGGAGCGCCCGACACGTCAAGTCCCATGGCAAGCGCAAGTTTTGATTTGGTGTGACGCATTTGGTCGGACTCTAAAATCCGTTTGAGAGGAACGAACTCGGGAGAACGATTCGGAAGCTCTATTCCCACTAACGATCGGCCAGGAATGGGCGCTTCAATTCGAATTTGTCCAGTGGGTGCCGCGAGTGCTAGCGCCAAGTCACGATCAAGTGCCGTAATTTTCGAAAGTTTTGTCCCTAATCCTACCTCAAGGGCGTATTGGGTGACAGCTGGTCCTAAGTTTACCTCAACAACCCGAGCGGTAATCCCGAACGACTCAAGGGTGCGCTCAATGATAGCGGCATGTTGTTTAATATCACCTCGCTCGGCTTTTCCTCCCACGCTATCTGCGAGAAGCGAAAGCGGTGGATACTGCCACACTCGTGTTTGCCCGGGCACATTGGTCACCAACTCCTCTGTTAGTTCTGTCTGCTCAAGGAGCGACTTGGGAGAGGGCTTTGCTTCTCCGCCAGAAACTCTTAAAGAAGATTTCGCAATGACTGGCGTCCGCCTTCCAAAGATGCCCCTTAAAAAGCCAAATCCCGTAAGGATAACAGAGATAACCTGATCAAGTGAGGTGTTGAAAAGGACTAACAGACCGACCACTACGCCAGCAAGAAAGAGGAGAAACGCACCAGGGG
>ERZ1292629.1600-Hain-H43-01um-R1-1600-length-21348-cov-30_pt1 | contig 17528 bp, 17 predicted proteins | sample MGYA00564399_ERZ1292629 | MGnify/ENA primary metagenome ERZ1292629 (study PRJEB36523, sample SAMEA6512636) | groundwater metagenome | collected 2019-01-08 | study: AquaDiva: Metagenomics assemblies of 32 groundwater samples
GAAAAACATGATTGAACAATATGATTTTGCCGCTAGAAACTATTCCGTCAAATAGTAGCGCAGCCAAAGCTTTCATAAGAACATTGCATGCTTAAAAAGCAACACTTGACTAGATTTTTTCAAAGCAGACAATGTAGCCACCATCACGCGAAGGGGCGGGTGGATTATTAAAGCTAATTATAACCATGCTGTTTCCATGAATAATTTTATAAATACCGATACATACCGCGGAGTAGCGCGATATGCGCTTGCTGTGTTTACCGCCTTCGCTATCGCAGGCGGTTTTTTTGCGCCTAACGCGAATGCGGTGGTTTCTAGTATTAACTTAACTAGCCCGGATGGTAGTGAACACTGGAACGGAACGCATGACATCACCTGGACCGCGACAGGCGACCCGGGAGATACCGTAGGCATCCTTCTTTCTGACAATGATTTTGTAACCAGTGCCACACTTGTTGTGGCGATTGCGTATGATGCGGGGTCTTTCGCATGGGACACAGCTACTGTGTTGGATGGAACAAACTATAAGATTAAGGTGCAAAGCCCGCTAGGAGTGTTTGATACATCAGCCACTCCATTCACTATTGATAATACCGCGCCGACTATTACTTCGCGCGTTACCCTAGACACTGACGGCAATGGCAATGTAGACCGACTCAACCTTACCTTCAGCGAACCGGTGCGCGATTCATATTTTTCAGCGGCAAGTTTTGCTATTGATAGCCAACCCGGAACTTCAATAGATACTGGAGGAACTGCCGATGATAACACCTTTTCTGTTTTATTTGATGGAGTAGTAGACACTGGCCAGAAAAACGTTACTTATACTGCCGGAACCGGAACCGATATGGCTACGCCGGGCAATTTGTTAGCCACTAACACCGCTTTAGCTACCGATTCCGCGGCACCGGTTTTTCTTTCCGCCCAGACACTAACTACAACCACAATTCGCGCAACATTTAGTGAGGATCTCAACGGCTCAACGGTTAATCCAACTGGTACTGATTTTACCGTCACGGGCCATATTGTTGGTAGTGCCGATGAGGAACCAAACGACAGCGGTATCGTTGTTATTACTCTCTCTGATACGATGACGACCGATGAAACACCAACAGTTAATTATGTGGGTTTGATTGAGGATTTGAACGACAATATAGCACTCAATGTTTCAAAAATCGCGACCGATGGCGTTACTCCTGTTTTAGCAGAAGTTACTCCTGTTACTACTCCCACAATGGACAACACGCCTGATTACACTTTCAGCTCGTCTGAAGCGGGAGCGATAACTTACGGCGTAAGTTGTTCAAGCGTAACAGCTGCGGCTACTGCGGGTAATAATCCCATTACCTTCAACGCGCTGGCGGACGGTACTTACAATGATTGCACTATCACAGTCACTGATTCATCTAGCAATGTAAGTACTCCCTTATCTATTAGTCCTTTTCAAGTGGATACTACGCCAGTAGGGGTTATTAATATCACCGATACCGAACCAGATGCGCTTCAAATAGGATTAAATCCTCCATTTTCTCCAGCCCTCGGAAGCTCACTCTTGAGAACGGATGACGCCTTCTATGCCGTTCGGGCAATCTCAATTGTTGACCAGTCCATTCCGAATGTGCAATGGAAAATCATAATTGACGGGCCTTCAGCGCTTACGCCGGATATGGTTGACCTTGATGAAGTCGGATGGCAAGACCCAGACGAGACTTCCACGCAAGTATTTCACTATCCCTTTACAGTTGTAGGAGATGATTTGGTGGCAACAGGTTCGTGTGAGGTCGCAGACCTTCACAACAATGGTTGTGACACCGACAGCTTTGATGTTGACCCGACAGATAACTTCAAAAATGTTGACCGCGTGAATTTTGCCGCGACTGCGCCTCTCGGGACTTACACTATCAAACGGCAATTAATTGAAGGTGGTACAACGCCTCGCTCCAATGAGCTTATGGTTGCGACATTTACAGTTACCAATAATCCTCCGCTTCTTGATGTGATTGACGAAGAAACAGTTGATGAATTGACTGAACTTGCTTTCCAAGCCACGGCGAGCGATATAGAAGGCAGTATTTTAACCTTCACTTTGGAGGACGCGCCCGCGGGAGCTTCTATCACTTCAGGCGGCGATTTCACTTGGACACCAACTGAAGAACAAGGAGGAAACCCGAGTACTCTTTATTCCTTTACGGTGATAGTAACTGACGCTGACGGCGGAATCGATTCGCAACTCGTTACTGTAACAGTGAATGAAGTTAATGTGGCTCCGGTGGCGAATGACGGTGATTTAGAAACTGATGAGGATACGCCTCTGTTGATCGAACTGGATTACACAGACATAGATTTACCGGCTAACACGGTAACTTTTTCCATTGTTGATGAACCAGAGGATGGTACGCTTTCCGGTTTTGATCCTGAAACGGGCGAAGTTACTTATACTCCAGATGAGAACTACAACGGGGATGACTCTTTCACTTTCCAGGTTAATGACGGAACAGTTGACAGCAACATAGCCACCGTGAATATCACAGTAGACCAAGTGAATGATGCTCCAGAATTGGCGGCTATTTCAGATCAAGCCGTGGTGGCAGGAAATCTACTTAACTTTACCGCGAACTCAACTGATGTTGATGGAGGGGCACCGATGTATTCGCTTGATGGAAACCCGCTTGGCTCTTCAATTGATTCTTCAACGGGTCTATTTAGCTGGACTCCTACTATAGCCGATGTTTACTCTTTTGACGTTGTTGTTTCTGATGGGAACGGAGGAACTGATAGCCAAACAGTTCAGGTTACCGTAAATCATGCGGCAATCGCAAAAGTTATTGTTTCCGCGGCACCCACAAATCTTTCAGTGGAAGATGAGAGTACAATTAGCGTAGCCGGGAAGGACCAATTCGACAATGTAGCAACAAGCGATAATAGCACAATAGTTGTTCTTTCGGCAGATAATGGCGGAAGTTTAGGAACTACATTACTCACGTTAAGCAGTGGCCTTGCGGAAACAACTCTTTCTAAATCATCCGCGGGAGATGTGCACGTGAATGCTTCGAGCGGAGTCCTCACTCCTTCGCAGGTAACGGTAACGTTTAATGCCGTGCCTGGCGATGAAACTACTCCAACTATTCTAAGTCATAATCCAGCAGACGATTCAACTGATGTGTCAGTCAGCGTGACTCCTTTCCTAGTTTTCTCCGAGCCGCTTAAATCCTCAACGGTTAATTCCACGAACATCCAGCTGAAGAAATACAGCGACGATTCGGTTGTTCCCGCGACCGTCTCGCTTGTTGAGGGCGGTACCCGAGTAAACATTGACCCAACGAATCCGTTGGAGAATAACACCCAATACTACTTCGCCGTATCCACTGGCGTGCAGGATGAAGTAGGAAATGCCTTGGTTGAGGCATTAGACGAGGACACGAAAAGCGACCATGAGTTTACCACAGTGGCCGTTGTCCCGATTGTTGTTGACGAGGTAATAGCGCAAAATAGCACTGCCGCCGCGACTGATTCATATCTTGATGGTTGGCACTACACTTTCCGGATTACAGTAAATACAAATGAAACTGACCTCTCCGTAAAGTTTACTGACTGGATAAATAGCGCCGATCCAGATGAAATTGTCGCGGCAAACGGCAATATGCGGCTGCTCTTCAATACCGACACCGGCAACGGTCTTGGCTCTATCGTTGGACTTACCGATGCAGATATTATTAGCGGCGTTGGTCCAATCGCAAGCTTTGCCATTGGCAACGAATATACAGACCAAACACCTGGCGCGATTGACATAAGCGCGCTTGATATCAGTACTGACTCGGGACGGCAGATTAAGTTTGATGTCTATACCAAGCTTCCAATTACCACTGCCCCTGGCTTCTATACTACCGTTTACGGCATCCAAGCTAACTAAATCTATCAAAATGAATGCTTCAAAAATCAGTTTTTTGGTGATTCCACTTTTGTTGCTTGCCTGGTCGGTGAATGCTTCGGAAATCACTGGCGGATTGAGTAATCAAGGAGTTATTCCCATAGCTCCATCAAATGTGACCGCACCCAAGACGGGGGATAGTCAGATAACCATAACCTGGAGCGCTGTCACTGGAGTGGATGGCTACAAAATTTACAGAAAGAAAGACAGCGGAAGCTTTGAGCTAGTTGCCGGAAATATTACGGCTTTAAGTTATGTTGATTCCAGTTTGAGCGATGGCAACTATTCTTATCAGGTGCAGTCGTTCTCGGGGACATTAAGTCCGAATCTAAACGATATACTTCCGACGACACCCGTAAGTATTGTTACTCCAACTCCTAGTTCAACACCAACTCCAACTGGTGGCGGCGGCGGTGGGGGAGGTGGTGGCGGCGGCGGAGGGGGAGGAGGTTTCGTTATCACGGCACCTATCCATGGCGATGTCACCAGCGACGGCAAAGTGAACTTCTTTGACTTCAGCGCGCTTCTTGTGGATTGGGGAAAGACGAATCCTTCCACATTTATAAACTCGCGCTCGGACATAAACGGCGACAGCAAGGTGGACTTCACCGACTTCACATTATTGCTCGTCAGCTGGAGCATTTAATCCTCGCGTATTGAATATGACTAAAATAAAAACAACGTTTGCGAGCGCAGTGGCTATTGCCGCATTCGCGATCGCGCCGCTTGCGTACGCTTCCACGATCTCGTACGCGCCCGCATCAGTTTCGGTTACAGAAGGACAGACTTTCTCTGTAGGCGTTTCCGTTGACCCGGGCGCAGAAAAAGCTTACGGAGTGCAGTTGGAGGCTACGTTCCCGTCCGATGCGATAGAGGCGACTGGCATGACACTTGAAAGCGGATGGATATCTCCCGCTTCGCCGTCCATCACGGCGGGGAAGCTGACGCAGATGGCGGGAGTCGGCGGCGGCTTCAGCACAAAGAAGATGTTAGGAACGATTTCATTCAAGGCCAAGAAAGCCGGCACGGCGACCATCGCCGTCGCAGACAGTTCAATTGTGAGCAATGCGCAGGGCGCCAATATGCTCGCAGGGTCGCAGGGAACGTCGGTCGTTACGGTTGCCGCGATAGCCGCCGCGCCCGCTCCGGCGCTTGTCCTTGTAGCTCCAGCGCCCGCTCCGCAGGCGCCGAAACAGACGACAGAAAACGCGGTCACCGCGCCTGCAACAGGTGAGAGTGAGAGCGCCGGTAGCCAGGCCACTGCTATTCCCGAGGTTATTCCAGAGGGAGTGATCGCCCAGCCCGCGGCCGCCGCTCTAGCGGATGTCGGAAGATTCAGCACCACTAGCATGATTCTTATCGGGCTTACACTCCTAGTCATTGTCGGCGGCCTCTGGTTCTGGCGTCGTGAGCGCAGTCAGATCTGATACGTAATCCAAGGGGCCAGCTTGCTCTAATTGGGAGTACAATGCGGGTATGAACAACAACAAACTATGGTTTTTGCCGGGATACGTTTCCTGGCCCACTATCGCGTTCGCGCTTATCGCAATAGTCACGTTCTTAATTATTTCTAACCCAAGCGCTGGATACCCCGTTCCCATGGGAGTTCGAGTTCTGGAATCCTCCGTGCCGATGATGGACAGCGGCGTAACGAGCGGCATGATGCGGCCGGATTATTATCCATACCCGTATCCGAGTCCTGATGTGCCGATTACCGACACTCGCGAATTCTTAAAGATTTATTACAACGCGTCTATGCAGGCGCGCGACGTACCGGCCCTAACTCGACGAGTAGAAACCACAGTTCGCGGATACGAGGGCCGCATAGACAACGAGTCCAGCGCAGAGAAATATGGGTACGTGAGTTTCGCTCTCCCGCAGGCTAAATATGACGCCTTCCGCGCTGAACTCGAGAGTCTCGTCATCGGCCGATTCCTCAAAGTCAACATCTCGTCGCAGAATCTCCTCTCGCAGAAGGTGAGTATTGAAGAACAGCAGAAGCAGGCGGATACAGCGCTCGCAGATTATAAGACAGCGCGACAGAAGATTGTTAACGCGCACGCGAGCACCGTACAGTCGCTACAGGCCCTGATTGACGCCACTTCAGCGACCTCAAGCGAGCGCATATCGCTCGAGCTGCGGCTCGCGAACGAGAATGCGTCGTATGCAAGAAATTTAAGCAACGCGGATGCGAATGTTAAATATGCGGAGAATTGGGTCAAAGGTATTAAGACACAGGATGCGACGCTCCTTGCGAATGTCGCGACGGTGACAGGCACAGTCTCTGTACAGTGGATAAGTCTCTGGGGTATCGCCCTTCTGTATCTGCCCGGTTACTGGATTCCAACCATCTTCGCCGTGCTCGCTGGGCTCTCGTTCTATCGCGACCGAGCGAGAGCGAGGAAGTACTGAGCTCAGCAGAGCGAATGTGCACTCTAATCCAGCCGCCAATTTTGTCAAACGCAATCAGGCTCCGCTTGGTGGAAGAAGTTCGAACCTATGTAGGGTAAAAAAACAGACCCCGTCGGTGAAGACGGGGTCAAGACGAGAGCGGCTTGGCTATTTCGTGCTGAGCTTTACGCCGCCAAGCGTTTTGAGCTCAATGAGCTGTGTCGCGCAGTTTCTGGCAATGGTGCCGGCGATGTCAGTGGAGTCGAGTTTCTGGCCAGGTTCGGCGATCCAGCCGCCTTTCTCAATGACTTCGCTCCTACCCCATTCTTCGGTTTTGTTGAGCGTTTTCCAGGCAGCGACAGCATTCGGCTGCCGTTCGAACCGAGCTACACAAGCGGGTGTTGCGTAGGCAACGACGGCATCTTGCGTCTTCTGCGCAGACATCTGCTTCGCGGTGCCGGCGCTCACCCACCCAAAACCAGACGACAAGACAATCCACCATACGACAGCGCCCACTGCAGAGCCCCATAAGGCTGGCTTTATCCAGACAGGTACTTCAAAGGACTTTTTCATGCCTATCTCCTTCGGTTCCTAAGAGAAAGGGATTTCCCTCCTAGTTCTGCCATAATACAAAAAGTCACGCGCTTGTCAAACGCGTGAATTGAGCTTCGACCCTCACGGTTCGGAGTTTTACAAAAAACCCCGTCATGTGACGGGGCTGATTTTCTGGCTCGCACATCCATTATTTAAGATTTATAATTCCCACACTCTGTCGGCGGCGCACTTGAGAGCAAAGGCCAGAAACATTATCTGCTCTCTTGATGGGGAATCATAGCCGATATTCTTCAGAATTTCTTCGGCATTTCTGACCAAAGATTTTCTTCCGTCTCTTATCGACTCAAATATTTCTCTCGCCTTATCTCCGGCGTTTCCCGACTTTTTCTCCGGCCGCTTCACCAGAAGCGTTTTCGCTCCGTCCTTCTCTGTACATTCCCACTCTTCGCAGAGAAGAACCATTGTTCCACTCGAATCGGATAGTCCGGCACAGATGTCATCCCAAAATACGTTTTTTTGGTATTCCCCAAGATTTAGAAGTGTAGAGAATCGCGAGAGCTTAAAAAACAGTCGTCCGTATTTCTCGTTCCGTTCTAGTACCACAGAGTACAACTTCGCATTATTTCTTTTGGCGATGATTAAATCGCCCGGTATAAGTCCCAACATAGAAGCCTTAAATCGCGCTTCAATGACTTGACCCATAACTGCCTCCTGTAAAGAACTCCGCGTCTCGCGGCAACATTTCTACCATACTCTACATAGTCCGAATGTCAATTTTTACCCGACCCGCGCCGCGGAGCGGCGCGGCCATAGAAACCTGCGAGGAAGCAGAGATGTTTAATTCAGTATATGAGCCAGAACCCATTTATAAACGCACTCACCGCGACGGTGTATATCGCGCTCGTCGCACGCCTGCATCACTGGTGCGATCCTAATCGCGTGGCTCCTCCTCAGCTCCACCCTCGCCTAGTTCATTGTAATGTATTTGAATAGGTAAGTTTGTAATAGACAGAATACGGGTATATAGTCGTTGACATGCATACGGAGAAAGACACTGTCAGGTTCACAAAATTTTTGGCGGAAGTGCCGCTTGCTGTTTATCGTGCGCGTTATGCTCCAGTAAAGATCGTGGAGATGGATCTATCCAAAGATATTCATGCACTCGATCTCTTGTATGAGATCTACTGGGCGCAGAAAGAGTTCATCCCATTTGAAACATTTTACGATCGCTACAGTCATAAGTATTCGAAACATTTAGAGAAATTTAGGAAAAAAATCGGTATGTGCAAGAAGTGTTTTTATAAAGGACTGCCTGCCCGTATTTACCGTACATGGGCGAGTATAATTACACAGATTCACGGAGGCTACATGGCTGGCGAAGTCTTTGGGTATGAAAACATTGCCATGTCAGGTGATCTTGATCACAAGGGTGCTGATTTCCGAATACTATACGACACTCCTATCAATGTTCAGGTGAAGAAGGAGACTAAGAGTCGAGAGGTGCGCATTGAAAAAACATTTCAGAAAAAACTAGACGGTGTTTTTGTCACGATTCGTTACTTTGTCCCACAACTAAAAGTGATACAAGAACCGAAAAAGAGAAATGGAAATTTAAAAAAGGCCTACTACGAATTTCATAAACAATATCTAGAGCCAAGATATCTAAGTGTTCTTCCAAATGGATTCGTAATTTTTCAACTGCCGACACAGGTGTACTCAAATCTTAATCCTCGATAAAATTCCGTTCGCAAGTTTTACATATTCTGGGTTGATTTCAATGCCAAGATAATCGGCACTAAGCGACCGAGCCATAGCACATTCAGAACCGGTTCCTGCAAATGGAATGAGTACCATCCCGTCCTTTTCGGGTAGGCATGATTTAAGCAGGCGCCGCGTTATTTCGAGCGGTTTTTGCGTCGGGTGCTTCATTATCTCGTGTCCCTCGTGCTTTTGTAATCGTCGTGGTTCACAGACTTCGTCACAAGTCTTACAAAGGAACCATCTTTCAATCATTCCTGCGCCTCCAGCTAGTGCCGGTACTTTTATGACATCTCGCGGCAGTGCACCGCCTTCATGCGCCTTGTAAACGGTTTCTTTTCCAACCCTGTTTCTGCTGAATCTCCCTGGAGTTCCTTTTCTTATCTTGCCAGCCGCTCCGTTTAAAAATCCTTCAGTATAAGGTTCTCTTATGTCGTCTCGATTGAACAGTGGTCTATTTTTCCATGCACAAATTATCGCCTCATGACTACGCTGCCAGAAATTTAATGAAGCCATGTTTTTGTTCGTGTAATGCCAAATGAGCCATCTTTTTTGAATGGGAACTTCTACAGAGAGGTGCGCAAGAATTTCACTGAATCCATAAATAAACATCGTTCCAGTTGGTTTTAAAATTCGTACGCTTTCATTAATCCAACTTTTGCACCATGCGACATACTCTCCAATCTCTCGCTTGTCTATATTATTTCCAAAGTCCTTGCCAATATTGTACGGAGGATCAATGATGATGACGTCGCAACTCTCACTTGGCAGCTTCTTAAGTTCTTGCACAGCGTCACCCAAGATAATTTTGTTGAGAGGAAGCTTTTTCTCACCCCTATTCTCTTTAGTCGTTATCTCCTCCAGCTGCCCTTCGTTAGTATGTTTTATTACATCAATAACTACTCCTTGAATCTTAAGGTCATGATTCCTTTTAATTATTATCGGTTCAAAAGAATCATTTGCGGGCTGAAGCCTTATTTGTCTCTTTTCTCTATAAAACTTCTTTACTGTTGCACCTTCATTATCTATGAGAGCGACCACAGTTTCTCCATCTTTGGCGGTGTCCTGTTGATTGACGACAATTACATCGCCGTCATGAATGTTTTCTTCAATCATGCTATCGCCTTGCACAGTTAGTGCAAACAAACTAGCAGTAGTAGGTACCCTATTGGCTGGAAAAGCGATCATTTGTGTTCTGTCCTCTATCGCATCAATGGGTTGTCCAGCGGCAATATATCCGAGAAGTGGAATTTTAATCATAGTTCCCATGCCACTTGCATCTATACTGCGAGCCTTACCATCTTGTTTTGTTATATAGCCACCATCCTTCAATTTTGAGACATGAAAATGCGCAGTGGAGACCGAAGCAAGCTTTAATTTTTTTTGAATTTCCTGCAGGGAAGGGGAGTATCCATTTTTCTTCAGATACATTTTCATGAAATCCAGAACCTCTTTCCGACGTTTTGTAAGCATTGTGCTCATTATCGCACGGAATAGAAAATAAATAGAAAGTTATCCACAACATGAAATTAAAGACCCAACGGCTCGTTTTCGTTGAAATGAGAAATATGTTAATATGCCCGCATATGTTTCTTAGCAAGAGTAATGTTGGGAAAATTGCTGAAAGGATCGTTATGAATGAGCTCGAAGCTCGTGGATTTCAAACTACAGACCTCAATAAAGATGGACTGAGAGCCAATGCAGACATACTTGCTTCAAAAGAAGGGAAGGTTTGGCAAATACAAGTAAAAGGTGCGACTAACAAGCCATCAGACAGATGGTGGATTCAGTATGGTCATTGCAACTTTGAAATTATCAATCGAAGAGCCAAAGTATTCAACAGAAAAAAGTCTTTCTATTCAGCAGATTATGTAGCACTCGTTGCGGTCCGATCCCCCTCGGAATATCGATGTTTCATTCTACCTGTAGAAAAAGCTGAGAAGGTAGCTCAACTTGGTCTAGATAGAGGTTATCGTGAACCAAGGCGTGACGGCGGTATACATAAGCCGGGTAAAATGTGGACTGTTGTTGAGAAAACCGATAGACAACGGATAAAGGATTCTCGTTTGGATAAAGAGCGTGAGATTTTGCTAAAGGGAGAAAATGCTTGGGACCTAAAATAATTTCGTGGCCAACAATTACGGTATTCCGGAGGAGATAGAGAAGAGGATCAGAGATAGAGATAAAAAGTGTGTTTATTGTCATAAGGATATGATATATCCGTGCGTGGGCGAGAATAAACGCGACTGGGCGACGATAGAACACTTGTGCGAAAGTCCGCCATTTTATTGGAATGATGGGTTGAAGGAAGAAGGTCTGGCGATATGTTGTGCGAGCTGTAATTCGAGCAGAGGTAAAATGAAAATAACAGATTGGTTTAAGACTTCGTATTGCGCAGCGAATAATATTAACGACGAGACAGTCGCGAAGCCGGTTCAGATATATATTAAAACTAACGAAAATAAGCACGTAATGTGACGCATTACGGAACATCGCACGATGTGGAGTACAATGCCCAGATGATTAGGAGGCGATGCGGGTGGGCAGAAGGAGACGCGCTTATGGAGGCGTACCACGATAAGGAGTGGGGGACTCCACTTTATAACGATAATAAGATATTTGAATTCCTCTGCCTAGAGTCATTTCAGGCGGGGTTAAGTTGGCGCACGATACTGCACAAGCGAGAGAATTTTAAGAAGGCGTTTGCCGGATTTAATCCCACGAAGGTCGCGAAATTTGATAAGAGAGATTTCAGTCGCCTTATGAAAGATGCCGGCATAGTGAGGAACAGGTTGAAGATAGAAGCCGCAATAAATAACGCGGCGCGGTTTCTAGAAGTGAAGAAGGAATTCGGCACGTTTTCTAAATATATGTGGTGCTTCGTCGTCGGCGAGTCGGCGCGCGGTGCGTCGGTAGCGTGGTCGCGAGACTTAAAGAAGAGGGGATTTAAGTTTCTAGGCCCGACGACGCTCTACGCGCACATGCAGGCGACGGGGATGGTAGACGACCACGCGCTCGGATGCTTCAGACGCGCGGTGACAAACGCTGGTATATAAGTTCAGATATGAAAGAACACGTACGAGTAACTTTCATTCCATTCCAGTATTTTGCAAAAGACTTGAACATTCGAATATACCGCGGGGAGGACGTTGTATACTAAACGACAATGGCCATGAACTATAGAAAGATTGAAAGGGTCGTGAAGGGATTCGCCAACCATCGGCGAATCCAGATTATGGAACTCCTGCACGAGGAGCCCGAGCAGTCGGTGGACGACGTGGCGGAGAGGTTGCGCATAGGATACGAGAATGCGTCAGACCACATCCGCAAGCTGGCTATCACTGGGCTGGTGCTGAAGCGCAATGAAGGAACGAGCGTCCGCCATAAACTCACCCCTCGCGCCGAATCTATTCTAGTGTTTTGCAAAAAACTGGAACAACCATGAGAATAATATTTCTGGATACTGAGACGACTGGGAACAGCGATAAAGACCGCTTAGTCCAGCTCGCGGTGAAGGAGCGATTTGTGGAGGAGCCGCTCGTGAACGCGCTTTACAAGCCGCCGGTCCCGATATCCATAGAATCTATGGCGATACACCACATCACAGAGAAGATGGTGGCATGGAAGCCGGCGTTCGCAGATGCGGCTGAATATGCGGGACTGAAAGATTTGCTGGAGCATAATGAAACGATAACTGTCGCGCACAACGCCGCCTTTGACACCGCGATGCTCGCGCGCGAAGGCGTCGTGCCGAATCAATGCATTTGCACCTATAAAATCGCCTACGCTCTCGACCCGAACGACCAGTTACCGAATTATCGGCTCCAATACTTGCGCTATCTTCTAGACCTAGATGTGGAAGCCGAGGCGCATGATGCGTTCGGCGATGTGCTGGTATTGGAAGCTCTTTTTGAACGACTTATGCAGAAGATGAAAGAACGGCATGGGACAGAGAAGTCTGCGCTGGAGGCAATGCTCGCGATATCTGCGCGCCCCCTTCTCTTTACTACGCTTCGCTTCGGGAAGTACAACGGCAAACGGCTGGAGGAAGTCGTAAAAATAGACCGGAAATATCTCGAGTGGCTTCTCTCTGAAAAAGAAAAAACGCCTGAAATAGAAACGGATTGGATATATACGCTTAAGCATTATCTGGCGGGCGCATGATGTATCATTAGAGCATTAGCAATAACAACATCGTTATGAATCACCTTAATCCTGCTAAGACCGGGCTCGCAGTCGGGAAGCTATTCGGCGGCGTCCACCTCGTCTGGGCTATCCTCGTGGCGCTTGGCTGGGCGCAGGTGCTCGTCAACTTCAGTCAGTGGGCGCACATGGTTAGCGTGCCAGTCGTTGTCGGCGCGTTCGACCTCACCGCCGCGATTACCGTCATCCTCGTCGCCACGGCCGTAGGGTATGTTCTCGGCTATGCATTCGCGCATATCTGGAACTACCTGCACCGCCATTAATTCTGGTATCATCGTTGGATGACACAAGGCGAGGCGCTCGCGGTATTGAAGACCGGTGCGAATGTTTATCTGACCGGCGAGCCGGGAAGCGGGAAAACGCATACGATAAATGAATTCGTCAGCTGGCTTCGCGCCTCCGGCATAGAGCCGTCGGTGACGGCGGCTACCGGCATCGCGGCGACGCATGTTGCTGGGCTCACTCTCCACTCCTGGAGCGGTATCGGCATAGCCGAGCACCTCTCGCGCGCAGACGTAGACCGCATCGCGAGCAAGGAACATATCGCGAAGCGCATCTCTAAGGCGAAGGTGCTGATTATAGAAGAGATTTCAATGCTCTCCGCAACGACATTTGAAATGGCGGACAAGGTCTGCAGAGAGGTGCGCAGAGAGAATAAGTCGTTTGGCGGCCTCACTGTAATTCTAGTTGGCGACTTTTTTCAGTTACCGCCTGTATCAAGAGGACGCGAAGTGAAGTTCGCGTACACGTCGCCAACATGGCGCGACCTTAATTTAGTTACGTGTTATCTAACAGAACAATATCGGCAGGACGACAGCGACTTCCTGAATGTGTTATCAGCGATACGTTCTGGAGAGGTTGAAGAGATGCACCACGAACGTCTCATGACGAGGTCTGTGAGGCTCGCCGAGCTCCCGTTTGATGTGCCGAAGCTTTTTTCTCACAATGCCGATGTTGACCGCATCAACGCCGGCGAGCTCGCGAAGTTGAAGGGACACGCGAGAAAATTTCACATGAGCTCAAAGGGGAAAGATTCGCTAGTGGAAGGGCTTATACGCGGATGCCTATCGCCCGAAACTCTGGAGCTTAAGGAGGGGGCCGCGGTAATGTTCACTAAGAATTCTTTTCCGCAGGGGAGGTTCGTCAACGGCACGCTCGGAGTGGTTAGCGGGTGGGGAGCAGACGGGATGCCGATTGTTAAAATAAAAGACGGCTTGAAGATAACGACCGAGCCGATGGAATGGCGCGTGGAAGAGCTGGGGAAGGTGAGGGCAAGCATCTCGCAGGTGCCGCTTCGCCTCGCGTATGCGATGACCGTGCATAAGAGCCAAGGGATGAGCATGGACTCTGCGATTATGGATTTATCAAAAGCGTTTGAATACGGACAGGGGTATGTCGCGCTCTCGCGCGTTAGAAGACTCTCTGGCGTGTACCTCACCGGCCTGAACGCGCGCGCGCTGGAAGTGCATCCGGAGATTTTAGGAAAAGACAGAGATTTTCGCGCCGCTTCAGAAGCGGCGCGGAGCGCGTTCGGAGAAATGCAGGTGTCAGAAGTGATAGATATGCAAAAGAGATTCGTGAAGGCTCTCGGCGGAGCATGGACTGAAGGTGTAAGAGGAAAGGTGCAGGGTGCAAGTAAAAATACAAATAGATTGCCGGGACGACTCGCAGAAACACTCCAGACCGTGCGAGATGCAAAAAGTTTAAGAGACGCAGTGAAAGCGCGAGGGCTCGTCGCGTCAACTATCGTGAAGCATTTGGAAGAGCTTGCCGAAATAGGCTGTCTCGCCCGCGCCGACTTCGCGCACCTAATCCCGCTCGCGGTAATCGACGAAATTCATTCGGCGCTCGCAGCCTCTGGAAGCGAGCGCCTCTCGCCCGTCTTCCACTCCCTCGGCGGCCGCCACTCTTTTGAAACCATCCGCCTCGTGCGCCTTATGCAAAAGTAAAGAGGTTAAACCTCTTTACTTAGGAGTTTTTCTATCAAATGTTCGGTGTCGGCGGGAGTGGCGACGGACTTTGTTTGGACTGAAGTTTTATATACGGCTTCGTCGTTGCCCCCAGATTCTAGCTCGTCGCCGACATAGAGAGCTTCGGATTCGTCAATGCCGAGGCGCTCGCAGAGTTTATGAATGCCGTATGCCTTGTCAACTCCTTTTTTCGTCACGTCAATACTGGTAACGCCGCCGATGCTTACGGAATATTCAGGCAAGCGTTCGGCGAGAGCGTCGCGAAACGCGTGGCGTTTCGCGTGGTCTTGGTCCCATGCTTTTTTCAGTTTTATTGGAGCCTGTTGGCCGAGCGCGGAGAGAGTCACTTGGCCTCCGCGATACTCAATGCGTTCGCCCCACGACCTATCGGAGAAGTTAATGATGCCGGTGTCTTTTGCGGCCGAGGTCATAGCGGTCTCTATGATATCTTTATCTTTTTCCGACAGGCGTTCTTCATAAATCTTTTTCCAGTTGTCGTCGCGGAATTCATAGAGCGCGGCGCCCGAAGTCGGGAGAATATACAGATTCGCGAGATTCACTTCAACCGGCAACTGTGACACCACCTGTTTTAAAAACTGAGAGAGTGCGCCGCCGGAGATGACGGCCACACGAGTGGCAGCAAGAAGCTTGGCAACAAGCCCCGCCATCTCTGCAGTAAGCGCCAGCTTGCTCTCCGCGAGCGTGCCGTCCAAGTCAAAAATGATGAGCTTCATGAGAGTGCATCAACAATATGAGCGAGCGAGGACGTTGCGACGCCGACTACCCTGTCGGCGCCTCCGTAATACATGATTAGATTATCGCCTCGCACGACGGCTCCGCAGGAGAATACGACATTTGACACCTCGCCTTTCAGTTCGTATTTTTCCAACGGTTCAAATATCGGGTCTGCCGTGCGCGAGAGAAGAGTCGTGCCGTCTCCGGCTAGGAGCGCGGCGCCGAGACGATACTTTCCGTGGCGCGATACGCCGTGGTAAATCATCAGCCAGTTGTGGCCTTTACCGGGAAGGCCAACCTTGATAGGCGGCGCCGCGCTCCCGACCTTCTCGCTGTCCCACATCCCCTTGCGCGGTCCGAGAATTTCTATACAGCGCGTTACATGCTTTCCGGAAGTTAGGTCTGGCAGGAGGTCGGCGCAGAGACGATTATTGATGCGATGGTAGAGCAGATAATTCCCTTTAATCTTTTCAGGAAGGAGAGAGAGGTCCTTGTCGTCGATATTTTCCGGAGTCAGGAGAGACGGAGTACTCCACATATCAAAGCGCCTCGCTAGGAAGTCGTCTACTCCGATAGAAGAGACCGCGCCTGAGGGCGCGCGGACGCCGTCATAAGCCGTGTATGTCATATGAAGCTGATTGCCGATGCGTACTATGCGCGGGTCCTCGCATCCGGAGTTTCCTGTCGGACTGCCTTTTTTCTGTTCAAAGTCTGCACGAGGCTTGTAAATCGGCTCCGACAGCCGCTCGTCAATATGTATCCCATCGCGTGAGACCGCGAGGCCGATGGTAGAGGTGTTCGCTTTATCCATCGCGCGGTAGAGAATATATATTGAACCGTCAATATCTATCGCACCCGCATTTAAAACGTCATGACTCTCAAAGCCGTCGCCGCGTGGAGAGAGAATCGGATTCTCCGGCGCGCGCAGGAATGTGCGCGCAGGCCGCTCGGGGTCGAGCGCGAACAAGAGGTCGCGGAGCTTCAGGACTACCTTCGCGCAGACGGTGTCTGCCGCGCTGTACCAGATTTCCAACATTCCGCGCTCGCCGAGCGTCGCTCCGCTCGGGAATACGATGTTCGGCACGATGCCGTACTCTTCATAAAATTCCTGAGGGACGAGAATCGGTTCGGTGCGCGAGATAAGCTTCTGCGGATTGTCGTGGTCTAAGAGAGCCACTTCAATTGAGAAGATTCGTTTATGCTCGTCATAATAATTTTGTATATAAGAATAAACGAGCAACCACCCCTTTTCTGTAAAAAGCGGGGAGGCGCCGACTTCAATGTGGTCGCCGTCTTCTCGACGCAGTTCGGGCAGAGCATGGTCCGAGAGATGTTCGTGCCAGCGTTGCCAGTATTTTGGGTCATAAAAGTCCTCAATATGCTTCGCGCGCGCAAGCGCGATAGTCGGGCGCGGATGCTCGGCTGTCCAGTCGGTGTGCGCGGTGAGCAATAGCACAATATCGCCATCAATTCGGCCCGGAAAAAGAGTTGCGGCTTTTGCATTAAATGGCGTGATGAGATGCCGTTCCGTAAAATTATCGGGTTCATCGCCGACAGCGAGCGCGACTTTAATATTATCGGGGCCGAACGGGTATCCGCCGAGCGCGGTGTAGAAGCAATACCACTTGCCTTCAAAAAACGTTACGCGAGGGTCCTCGCAGCCGAATTTGTCCCACTCTTCATTCGCGTGAATAACTTGTTGGCGCGAATGAAAATGCACTCCGTCGTTAGAGAATGCCGTGCCGATAGAGGAAAGGCCGGCGTGCGGAGTCTGTAGCGCGTCGGGGTTCCCGATGGCGCGATAAAAAATCCTCACGCCGTCCTTCGTTCTGACAGCGGACGGATTATAAGTCGCAACTGCTTCCCACGGCCGTTCCCTCTGCGGTGCGAGTATCGGATTATGCGCTTCTCTGCGTATGACGAACATAAAAGTTTAAGTAGTTTGAGCTGGAATTGATTCCAATACCGGTCGGCTGCCTTTGATTAGA
>ERZ1292629.2118-Hain-H43-01um-R1-2118-length-17510-cov-5_pt1 | contig 17510 bp, 23 predicted proteins | sample MGYA00564399_ERZ1292629 | MGnify/ENA primary metagenome ERZ1292629 (study PRJEB36523, sample SAMEA6512636) | groundwater metagenome | collected 2019-01-08 | study: AquaDiva: Metagenomics assemblies of 32 groundwater samples
CGGGCACCGGCTGGCCATTGAGCCCAACGGGAGCGTGAGCGCGAGGGGTGAGCGACTCAAGTTCAGCGAGTACGTGCCCTGGGCGCAGTCGGCCTTCGGGGAGTACGACCCGGAGCGGGTAATCGCCGACATGATCGACGCTAACCGACTCAAGGCCGTCTCAGTGATCTCCTTCGATAACAAGAAAAAGGAGGTCAAGGAGTTTCCTGCCTGGGAGGATTTCTGCGGCTGGCTCGGGAAGCAGTCCGACCAGATCGACTGGCGAGATTGCCAGATTACGAGCGTCTACCTGACCCGACCGCTCTACATCGCGGTGCTGGAATTGGTCAAGGAGCACAAGACCAGCATGAGAAAGATCGTGCTGGAAGCGATTGAGCAATACCTGGAGCGCCAGGGGAGAGGAGGCCCAAGTGCAGGATGATGGAAAGGCTCCGCCTGCTGCGGAGACGACAACGGCTCCGCCTGGGAACGGCGGGGCCAAGGAAGAGAAGGCGGGGGTCAAGCTCGGCGAGCCTGAACTGTTCGCCAAGCTCGGCCCGGACGGGAAGCTGCTCGCGGTGCGTGGAGTCATCACGCTGAAAGAGAAGCTCGGGCAACTTTACTCAGTCCAAGGCAAGCTCTCGATCAGCGCGGCGGGCTACGCGGCCCTCAACCAAGTTGCTGGCGTCAACGTCATCACGCCGCTGACGCTGCGGCCAGGTGAGTCGAACCCGAATCTGATCACGGATGATCTACACCGGTTACGCGCCGTCGAAGTGCGGAAAATCGCCTTCGGCCTGTCGCCGACCGGCAATGTCGTCGTCTCGGACTCGTTGGTGCGCTTTGATCTATGGTCCTACCGACTGCATGAGATGGCGAACCTGATCAAGAACACGCCGTCTGCCGGGACGTTCCTGCACCAGGACGAGATTGCCGCGCACGAAGCGAAGTTGAGCAAGGATCGCTCGACGCCGGAGAAGCCGGTCGTGGTCAAAGGCTGGTTCCTGCTCTATGAAGCCCCGCTTGGCATCTGGCTGGACCTTTCCCACGCCGACGTGAAAGACAAACTTGTCGCGGCGATCCAGCGGCAGAAGTTTGCCGAACGCATCGCTACGACAATCGCGTGGCGGAACTGCATGAAGCAACACCCGGCCATCGCCAGGGCGATTGTCGAGACGGTGCGGGGGGACGCCGAGCGAAAGAACCGCGAAGCGGTGGTTACCGTCTTCGGCTTCCGTCACGATTTCAGCCAGACGCAGATGGAGCGGCTCTCGACCCTGATTGCCGATGGGAAGATGGACGACGCGAAGGAAGGCATGCGGGCGCTTTCCAAGGGCGGTGAGGTTGAGACGGTGGAGGCGGCGACGGTCATCGATCCTGAGAAGGCGGATGATACCGGAGTGGTGGCGGCGACTATCGCAGAGGAGGCCGATGAGGCTGCCGGTGAGGTTCGGCTCGCGCAAGCGCAGGAGCTTCCCCTAGACGAAGCAAATACACGGCGCGATCTGATCCATGAGGTCTCGTTGGGCGTCGGAGCCCTGGGCGATCACAAACGATATTCGGCGCTGCTCAAGGAATTGCACATCGAGAACGTGAGTCTGGCACCCCTGGACAAGCTGCGCGAATTAAACGCGGCCATCTCGAAGGAGGTCAGCGAGCGTGAGATTGACAAAAGTAAGCCTGCGGGGATTCAAGGGGCAAAACCGAAGCCTTAACCTTGCGCCGGTGACGGTTCTCTGCGGCCCGATGGGGTCCGGGAAAACCGCTATCGAGCAAGCGATCACGGTGGGCATGCTCGGCTATGACCCGAAAGTCGGGAAGTCGCTCGACGGGTTGCGCTCGCTCTGCCTGGCCCCGGTGACGGAGATCAATCTCGAAGACAGCAATGGGTTCACCGTCCGGCGGCGCATCCTGCAAAAGGGTGACGGGCGCATGACGGCGGATATTGCGGTCTTCCCTCAGAGAGGCGAAGAGGGGTCGCGGGCGGCCACGGCACGTATCGGCGCGGAGTGGGGTCAGGCTCCCATCTTTTTCGATCTCAATGAGTTCCTCACGCTCTCCCCGGATAAGCGACGGGCCTTCATCTATTCCCTGGCGGCCAGCACTGGCATTGCCTATACACCCGCCGAGGTCAGGTCTCTTGTGTTCGCGGGTGCCGCCTGCGATCTGGCGGTCTTCGAGTTGCTGTGGGGGCCGCTGGCCGAGCACTTCGAGCGATTCGATCTCCAGCAGGCGCTCAGCCGAGCGCTCGGGGATATCACAACGAAGATCAATGAGTTGAACGCCGCGAAGAAGATGGCCCGGCAGATGGCTGATGGCGTGACGAAAGAATTGGAATCCTACCAAGCTGGGCCGCAGACGACCGGCGACCTGCAACGTCTCCTCGATGAGTCACTAGAAGAGTTGCGGCTGGCGGACTCGGCGCTGGCGACGGCGCAGGAAAAGAGGGAAGTCGTTCAGAGAGATGCGCGTCGGCTTGGCGTCCTCAAGGGCTTGCTAGCCGAAATAGATAAAGCCGCGCAAGAGCCCATGCCTGATCTTGCGCCGCTTGAAACGAAAGTGGCTGAGGCCGAGAAGGCCGTTGACGATGCGACGGCACTTGGGGTGGCCCTGACCAGTGCGAACATCGAGACGGCGGATGCCCACCGTCTTCGCGTGGATCGGGTGTCGTCTCTTGATAATATGCTCTTCATCCTCCGAGGCGAGTTGGAAGCGACGCGGGAGTTTACCTGCGAACTCTCCAGCATGTCCTTATGCGCGGCGACAAAAGCGACACACGCGAAGGCGCACCTTGAGACGCGGTTAAATGAAACCGAGGCGCTGCTCCACGAGGCGAAGTCCCTCGCCGAATGGACGCTCGTGGCGCGTGATCGTTCGGTGGCTGAGCTTGACGCGGCAAGGAGACTGTGGACGTCAACTACTGCTGACCTCGCAGCCGTTCGGAAACTCCTGGCCTCCGCGCAGGAGCGCGTTCGTGGCCTGCAACTCAAGGCCGAACAAACTACTGGCCGAAAGTCCTCGATGGTGGAAGAGGCGAGCGCCCTCGAAGCGACCTGCGCCGCGCCGCAAGATGACCTGGACACCCTGACGGCCCACCGGGAATCAATCAATCAGCGGGTCGGGGAGTTGCGTGTCTCGCTCCAGATGACCGGCAAGCGGGAAGGGCTCCAGATCGCGCTCAATGAAGCGCAGGCCAGCGAAGCCCACGCTATCGATGTGGTCGCGGTCCTGGGGAAGATGTGGGATGCCCTCGGGCAAGCTGGCATTATGGGCGAATTGACGAAGAAGTTGCTCGATCCCCTGGAAAGCGCGGCGAACAAGGCCCTGCTCTCCGGCCTCGAAGTGCCCTGGACCTTGCGCTTCGTGACAACCGACGAACGCGGGCGAGATATTCTGGACTTCGGCCTGCAACGGAACGGCGATCTTGTCCGGTGGGATGGGTTGTCCAGCGGCGAGCGCTTGATGATCGGAGCGGGGCTGCTGCTGGGGATGCTCTCCTTGATCAAGCCGCCGCTGAAAGTGCTGCTGATTGACGACTTAACGCTCGTGGACCGGTCACACCGCAGGGCATTTATCAATGCCTGCGCGAACGTCATTATCGGCGGGTTCGCTGATACGATCCTGATTGCCACAAACGAAGAGGTCGAGTGCCCACCTGAGGTCAAAGTCGTGAACCTGTGATCCTCACGCAGGAACAGCAACGGGCCGTGGAAACCACGGCCCCACGGGTGCTGATGTTGGCCGGAGCGGGCACAGGGAAAACCCATGTGATCGCCCAGCGGGCCGCGTGGTTAATCTCCCACGGCGAATCCCAGGCTCGGTTGATGGTCACGACCTACACGCGGCGGGCCGCTGGCGAGATGCGCGCCCGCTTGGCCCTGACCGTTGAAGAGGCTGACCGCATGTGGGTCGGAACGATTCACACCCTCATGTGGGAGGCGATCAGCCAGTACCGGGCTGCCCTTGGCTACCCTTCCCCGATTACCCTGTTGGCTCCATCAGAACAAATCGAGTTGGTCAAAGAACTGGCCGAATCGCTCCGGGCTTCAGTCCCGAAAGATTTTACCCGCGCTCGGCGCTCCGGGGTGCATACGCAGGAGTCGCGCCGATTCCTGGCCCTCTATGAGGCTCGCCTGAAAGCCTGGAATGCCCTGGACTACGACGGCCTCATTGAGGCAGCCCATCGGCTGCTTGATCTGCCGGAGCCACGCGAGCATCTGACCAGCCGGTTCGCTCACCTGCTCCTCGACGAAGGCCAGGACATTCCAGAGGTGCAATGGCGCTGGCTCATGCGGCTCTGCGTTCCAAACACCTTCATTGTTGCCTCACCGGCTCAGCAAATCCAGACGTTTTCAGGTGTGTCACGAACGACACTCCACGCCTATGCAGAGGGCGCGGTGCTCTATCCTCTCACCATGTCTTTCCGGTGCCCGAAGGTCACGTTGGCGGCAGCGACAAAAGTAATCGGACCAGGGATACTGCAACCTGAGACGTCGAGCGAGCGCCCCGCCGCTGAGGCTCTCTGTCAATGGTTCCAACGACCGGAGGAAGAGGTGGCTTTTATCGCCGCGAAGATTACCGAGCGGTTAGCCGCCGGTGATCCGCCGTCGTCAATGGCCGTTCTCTGCCGGACCAACGCGCTCGCCAACGAGATCGGTGAGCGGTTGTTCATTGAGAATATTCAGACGCAGGTGATCGGGCCGTCCGACGTCTTTTCCCTGCGGACCTCGACGATGGTGGTAGCGCTGATCCGGCTGGCCTATAATCGTTTCGATGATTGGAGTTGGAGCCTACTCTGCCGATTACTCGGCGTCTCGAAGCTGGACCGCGTGAAGATCGAAGGCGTGCGGCTCAGGGATGGCCTGACCTGGTGGGAGGCCGCGCAGAAATGGACCGGGGCGGCTGGGAAGCGGTCTACCACGGCTTCACTCCTGAAAGCCGTGGAGTCTCTGGCGGCCTGGCTGGTGGACTCCCCTGGTGCCTATGTCGGCGTCGAGATGTGCTTGAGCCTGCTGAAAGCGATCCCGCTCTCAGTGGGCGTGAAAGATGGCCTCTACCCGGGGCGCGAGATGAACGAGCGCGCCCTACTGCTCCGCCAAGTCCGCATGATGGTTGAGCGCGATCCGATGTTGACGGTGGTTGACCTACTGACGATCATTGCCGGGCGCTCGGCGATTGACCTCTACCCCACGAATCCCGAGGCGATCCCGGTGATGACGGTGCATACTGCGAAGGGGTTGGAGTGGCCGACTGTGTTCATCGCTGGTCTCGAAGATGGGCTCTTTCCTCACCGGGCGGCGCTGCATTCTCAGGCGGAGATCGATGAAGAGGCACGTATTCTGTATGTGGCGATCACGCGGGCGGCCAGCCGGGTCTACCTGACCGGCTCGGCACAACGAACGCAGTTTGGCCGGACATGGGAAAATAAGCCGTCTCGGTATATGGAGGCGGCACGTCAAACCTTCGCTCTCTCGTAGGAGCCTGCATGGGCCGTTATCGCAAAATAGACCCTCGATTTTGGAAGGATGAAAAGGTGCGAAGTCTTAGGCTTAAGGAAAAAACGATTGCTCTCTACTGTTTCACTGCTCAGTCAAACCGTGTTGGACTGTTTAGCTTCTCACCTGGAGAGGCGTGCGAAGACTTGGCGCTCACAACAGAAACCTTCGCCAAAGCTTTCGGGGTTGTTTCAGCAAGGTTAAAATTCGGGTGGGATTCTGCGGCCCGCGTGCTTTACTTGCCGACCTGGTGGAAATATAACTGTCCAGAGAACCCAAACGTGCTCATGTATTGCCTGAATGATTTAGATGAAGTGCCACATACGTCGCTATTTCAATTATTTAAGAGTAATATCATATACCTTCCGGCAACCTTCCATGTAACCTTCGCTAAATGCTGTAGCAAATCTTACCTGCAACCTTCGCCTAATCAGGAGCAGGAGCAGGAGCAGGAGCAGGAAAGAAGAACAGGAACAGAAGGGGGTCCGGGGGAAACAACTCCTGCTCCGCCTTCGGCTACGCAGTCTCCTCCGAACACACTCCCCGGACTCGCTCCTGCTCCAGCGAAGAAAAAATCACGGCGCACGGCGGCGCTTTCACTCGAGCAACAGGCGCGGTTTGATATCTTCTGGACGCACTATCCCAAGAAGTTCAACAAGCAGGACGCGATGGTGGCGTGGAACGATCTTGAGCCAAAACCCAATGAAGCCCTTTTGCTCAGAATGCTCGATACTCTGAAATGGCAGCGGCAGTCACCGGACTGGACGCGGGATAAAGGCGCGGCGATTCCTTACCCGGCAACCTGGTTGCGAGCGCAGCGGTGGACGGATGAACCGCCAACGCCGGTCTCTGGTGGCGGCCCATCCCGGCCAGCCCCGAGGGATGCGTGGGCCGGGATGACACCTGGAGAAGTGACGCTATGAGAGAACCGGCTGAGGCCGCGATAGGCACGCAGGGAATCGGCGCGATTCTTGCGCGGCTCGAAGAGAAGATTCGTGCCTCGGCCAGTCCCGTCAACGAGGCCGAGCAACTTGCGGCGATTCGAGCCGCCGCAGAAGCAGCATGGGAGCGGTGGGCCAAGGCTGCCGGGATTCCGAGCAAGCTCTGGTCGGCTTCATTCGGGACCGCCTGGCATACTGAGGCGATTGTTGTGACTGGAAGATTTTGTGAGGAGTTGAAGTCGCTCGTGACCGTCACCGGTGCAGGGCAAGGCCGGTGCCTCGTTCTCATGGGGCCGACCGGAGTGGGAAAAGCACAAACGTTATCCGCAAACGTCTTGACACCACACGGGTTTGTTCCGATGGGAGCGATAGAGATTGGGGATGAAGTGATTGCCGGGGATGGAACGGTGACCAGCGTAATCGGAGTCTTCCCCCAGGGTCAACAAGAAGTATATCGGGTTACGTTTAGCGACGGCTCTAGCACGTCATGTACTTTCGATCACCTATGGCTAACGAAAAGTCGATGGAATGACCAATGGAAAGTTCGCGCCCTTTCGGTTATTGGCAAGAGCGTCTATTGCGGCGATGGGAGCAAAAAATATAAGATTCCAATTATGGGTCAGGCAAAGCTCAAATCTCAGGACATTCCACTTGATCCATATGTTCTTGGTGTTCTTCTAGGAGACGGTTGCTTTAGGGCGCCGCGTGCTGTTCGAGTCTCGGTAGCCGACGAGGATATTTTGTGTAGGCTTCGAGAACAATTGCCTGGAGCGCAGTTTAATTACTTCAAAGGAGTTGAGTATTCAATTACTTTTCCTTCGAGGCGCCCAAATCCCATTTACTCTGCGCTGAAGCAGCTTGGTCTTCTAGGGTTAAAGAGCCCAGATAAGTTTATCCCCGCTGAATACTTACTGAACGATGTAGAAACTAGGCTGGAACTGTTGAGAGGCTTGATGGATAGTGATGGTTCAGTCGAAGGAGATGGGTCAACCCCAACATTTTGGACGACATCGAAGCGACTCTTGGATGGAGTGGTGTTTTTAGTGCGGTCCCTTGGCGGTGTCGTACAGGTTGGGCATAGGGACAAACCAATGTATCGTTATCGCGGAGAGAAAAGAACAGGGAAAACAATTTACAGAGCGACATTCTCCCTGACTAATGACGTTGAACCATTTAGGTCCGAACGAAAACGAAGTCGGCTCGTTCGTCGAACTAAATATCCACCACGTCGATATATCACCGGCATTCAACGCGTGGGTTTTGAGGAGACCAAATGCATTCAGATAGAGGATAATTCAGGGCTTTATGTGACTGACGACTTCATTGTTACACACAACACCTACGCCGTGGCCGCGCTCCTTCGAGTCTTTCGCGGACTTGATCCGCAGTTCTGGTACTTCCCGGCACTCTGCGGGGCGCTCTTAGACCGTGAGCATGGCCGTGACGTCTTGGAATCGGTGAAGAACGCCTGGCTCCTGGCCCTCGATGACTTCGGAGCGGAGTATCTCAAGTCCGGCGGCCTCCTGGATGCGTTCATCGACGAACTCTTTTGGCACCGGGAAGGGAACGGGCTGCCGACGATCTTGACCACTAACCTCATGCCAGGCGAGTTGAAAGACCGCATTTCCGACCGGATTGCCGACCGGCTCAAGGGGGAATGGGGATGGCTGCGGGTCATTCCTGGGGAGAGTCTGCGCTATGGCCAGGCTCGGCAGGTCGAAATACGGCAGCACATCCCCCCGGCTCCCTTGGCCGCTCCTGACGATCTACTGGGGCAACCTTGAACGACGAGGGGGGGGGTGGCTACCCTGATATGGGGGCGGGCATTTTGTTCGATCCTGGGGCAAATATGGCCCTCTCTGACGCTATGCGTCAGTTGGGACAAGGGAAACTCCTCTGCGCCTTCTTCGTCGCTGGCACCCCGCGAACCAAAGGGAGCAAGCGCGGCGTCCCGATTTACAGAGGCAAGCGTGGTGAGCCTCGGGAATTCACCGGCGCGGTCGCAATGCTTGACGACAACCGCGACACCCTGAGAGCGTGGGAAGCCGACGTTCGGTATCAGGCGATGCAAGCCACTAGAGGCGCGCCGGTCTTGATGGGGCCGTTGGAGTTGACGCTGCTTTTCAAACTTCGTAAACCAAAGAGCGAACCAAAAACCAGGCGAACGTGGCCGGATAGAAAACCGGATTGGGACAAGCTGTGCAGGGCAGTAGGGGACGCGCTGAAAGGGATCGTCTATCGTGACGACGGGCAAATCTGTCGCGCTGTTGTTGACCTGGATTGGGGCGACCCGACCGGAGTGTATATAATCGTGCGCCGGATGGCGTGAGAGAGGAGCGAGAAACGATGCTGGTGAATGGCGACGGGATTCAACTGCGGAAATTGTACGACCGGCTGACGATCAATCGCTTGGGGCCAATCCTCTACGCGGTGACGGTGCTGGACCGGGCGGAGAAAGCCCCGCCGCGTGAGTTGGAGTCGATCATCAGCGAAGCGAAGATGTGCCTCGTGGAGTATCTGAACGCGCAAAAAGGCGCGGCTGATCTCGACGCCACCCCGACGATCAGGGACGTTGCATGACCGAGATAGGTATCTGCGAGTGCGGTTGTGGGAATGCGACTCGGATATCCACAGAGAATGACTCCTCGAAGGGATGGGTTCGTGGCAGATCGCTTCGGTTCATCCGTGGACATAGTGGCAACGCTGGTATAGTTGGCCATAAAAGCGCACAGTGGAAGGGGGGCCGCATTGTTGACAAGGCCGGATATGTCTTGGTGATGAATCCGAACCACGCGAGGAGGAACTCGAATGGCTATGTTCTTGAACATCTAGTGGTTGCTGGCACTGCGCTTGGTCGAGAGTTGCCACCTTCCGCTGAGGTGCATCATGTCAACGGCGTGAAGTCGCTGAACGCGAACTCCAACCTAGTGATTTGTGAAGATCGTACATATCACGTTCTTCTTCATCGACGCGCCGAAGCGATGAGGGCAACAGGCGATGCTCATCAGCGGAAATGTATATACTGCGGAAAGTGGTGCGATCCATCAATGGATGGTGTCGCGGTGTGGAGATTGAAAAATGGCAGAGATAGAGTGTTACATAGGAGCTGTAAAATAACTTATGACCGGACATGGAGAGCAAATCGAAGAGACGATTCTGCAACGACTGAAAACGCTATCTGAAAACGTCAGTCTGAAGTATTGTGAGATTGGTAAACTCTTAAAGGTGGTGCGTGATGGTGAACTCTACAGAGACTTTGGCCATCCCACCTTCGAGTCGTTCTCGGAAGAGGTGCTCCATTACAAAGCCTATAAATCCCGGTGGCTGATCCGGCTCTTCGAGGTCACTGACCGCTGGAAGATTACCGCCGAGGAGCGGGATGGTATCGCGCCGACTCGCCTGCTCCTGATTGCTCCGGTGATGACGTTGGCGACGAAGGCCGAATGGCTGAGCAAAGCGAAGGTACTCCCGATGGCGGTGCTCCGGCATGATGTCACTCGGGCGCGAGGCTTCAACGTCGAAGACTCGGTGCGCGTTGGGTTCACGGTGATGGTGACCCATGAGGAAAGAGCTACAATAGAGAGCGCCCTGGAATTGGGCATGAAATTGTGCGCGACGCATAGCCGTGGGACAGCTCTTTGCGCGATGGCTGCGGAAGCACTATCATCCTGGCATCCGCTAATTGAAGCAGAGAAAGAGCTTACGACATGAGTGGATCGATTCCCACAAGGGGTGATCGCTTTGGGCTACTAAGCATCCTGGAGGAAGCGCATAATTCCAGCGGTGGACATCGAGCGTACCGCTGTATCTGTGTCTGTGGGCGGATAGGTGTCGTCCAATCTAGCAATCTTCGATCCGGGCACTCCAAATCCTGCGGGTGTCGTGGTACGAAGAGCAATGGCACCATCGCTGAACGGCTACTCGCTCGGGCGCGGTGGGATGGGCAATGTCTCGTCTGGATTGGGGGTCTAGTCAAAGGTGGCTATGGTGGTATGAGAGTCGCGGGTCGCCTGCATAGAACCCATGTGCTTGCTTACGAACACTTCATCGGCCCGGTGCCGCACGGTCACGGTGTTCTCCATACGTGCGACAAGCCGCCGTGCATTACCTGGTGGGCGCACCTCTTCACCGGGACAGATGCAGATAACGTCAGGGATCGTGACGTGAAAGGCCGAATGGCCCGTGGGTCCAAGCACCCAAGAGCGCGATTGACCGAAGATGGAGTTCTTATCATTAGAGCGCAACACAAGAGCGGCGCGATGACCACAAGCGAGCTGGCCAAGCAACGTGGCGTCTCTCGCCAGTGCATCGATGAGGTTTTGAATTACTCAACATGGAAGCATGTGCCATGATCCGCCTCCCTGACGGTGCGAGTCGCCTGGACGCGCTCCCACTCGGGACAATCCTTCACGCGGCGCAGATCACCCACGGCGACCTAATCGACGCCTGGCTCTTTGAAGACGGGAGATTTGTGGTGAAGGTGAAGGCGGGTCTCTTTCGCTGGCCCTGGCCGACACAACGGCGCGGGGCCAACTATGGGAAACCCTGGATTGTGAAGAAGCGCAAGACCTTCGTGGGCCTCGTCAGACAGATGCAGCGGAGCGGGGAGTTCGATGCCATCGCAACCGGACCTGCCAGTTGTCGGTAAGGTCGAACTCGCGTACCGGAAATGGGCCAGCGAGAACCCGGCGGCCATGACGCTGATCCGGGAGATGTCTCAGCGCGTCCTGGACCGAGGGAAGAAGGCGAGCTTCTGGTTGATCGTCAACAGGGTTCGATGGGAGGTGGAGTTTCAATGGACGTCAATAGACGGGTTCAAGATAAACAACAACCACATCGCGCTGATCGCCAGGCAGATGATCGAGGAGATGCCAGGTCTCGCACCGCTGATTGCTCTGCGCCCAATGCGTGGAAGGCGAGCGAACTAACGTTGACTCAAACGGCTCACCTGGCCGGATGCAGCGTCATGCGCGTCTTCAAGGCGGTGAAGCTGGGGCATCTCAAAGCATCGAAGTGCCTGCGAAAAGACCGCCGTGGAAAACAATGGGTCTTCACGCGGGACGCGGTGGAGGCATGGCTCACGCAGGCAGGGGGAATCGTCGGGCGACGCGGACGCCCGCCAAAGTCGGTCGATCTCGCAGACGCAGATACAATCACGCTGCTGGCGAGAGCGAAGTCGGTCGATTACGCCACTGCATTTTCCGCCGTGCGCGAACTCTGGCGGCGTCATCGCTGCAAAGTACCGCTTGACGCCGACCGCCTTGGGGTCGAATACATCGAAGAGGAGGGCTACCATGATCTCCGCGCCAAAGCCAGTCAGACAAATGCGCGACAAGCCGACGAAGCTGCGCCGACCCTCTCGGGAGTATAGCCGCTTTATTCGGCGGGTGTTCGAACGTGACGGCTGGATGTGCCGAGTCCCGTGGTGCAAATCCCGGCGCAACGTGACCTGTCATCACATCCTCGCTCGCGCTCGCGGGGGGAAAGATGAGATTGAGAACGGGCTGACGCTCTGTGCTGGATGTCACAGGCTGGTCGAGGAGAATAAGCTGGAGATTACGAGGCGTGACGGGTGCCTGATCATCTCGGAACTCGGGACGGCAGGAGAGGCGGCTGGAGTGCCGAAGAAAAAACGCCCGATCAAGGCGATTCTTGCTTGACACAGCGTATAATATGTGATATGTGTTATAGCGTTAGACAGAAGGAGCGATGAATGGACAAATTCAATGACGCGGTGATGATCCCGATTGGGAACTTCGAGGTCAATGATTTTAATCCCAACGAGCAGACGGCTGAGACCTTTAATGAGCTAGTCAAGGAAATCCAGCAAGAGGGCTTCGATGAACCCCTGAAAGTGGTCCCGACCGGAGAGGGGGAGTCGCAGATCGTGGACGGGGTGGAAACCGGCACGGCGCGCTATCGGATCATCGGCGGCGAGCATCGGTATCACGCGGGCCGGATGCTCAAATATACGAAGCTCCCGGCGATCATCAAGCCGGAGTGGGACGACCGGACGCAGCGGATCAAGACCGTCCGGCTCAATATGCTGCGTGGCCACCCTGATGACGTGAAGCTCCAGCGACTTGTCGGTGGCCTCGCGCCAAATCTCTCTCAGGTAGAGGGCTTGCGAAGCAGCCTCGCTATGTCGGAGCGGGACTTTGCTCGCTGCCTCCAGCCGCGAACGATCCAGCGGGATATGCGGGACTTTAATATCTCCCCAAGGCCGAAGCCTACCTGGGTTCTGATTGAAACTGATCAGGTTGGAGCGGCCACGCTCCAACGCTACTTTGAAGAGGCACAGTTGGTTGGACGCCTAGAGCGCTCCGACCTCCCTGCTGCAAGTCACTCGGGAGAGGGCGAGTCTGAGCATGACACCGCATAAACAGATAGACCATACTTCACTCCGCCAGAAGATTGATCTGCGACAATGGGCGATTGCCGAACTTGGTGGTCTCGATCAAACCCGCGTTCTCGAACTCTTCGGAGGGACCGGGGTGCTCTATGATGCCTGCTATCATGGGGCCGCTGAACATCTCTCGATTGATTGTGCCGACCGTCCAGGCACGAACCGCCTCCAGGGAGACAATCGCATACTGCTTCCATCAGTCATGGAAACGGAATGGAATCTGTTTGACGCCGATAGCTACAGCAATCCGTGGGCCGTCCTCACGGATGTCTGTCGTCTCAGAGAGCCTGGGCGGTTTCTCGCCGTCGTCACATGCGGCATCCTGCGCGGGTTAAAGAACGGCTACTCAAACGCCTTCATCAGAACCCGCATCGGGTTTCACGATCTACGCCCAGCGCCGCTACTTAATCGCTGGTATGATGATGTTATTCGATGGGTACTCCATGACTGGAATGGCTTTCAGATCACGGTCGAGCGGGCCGTCCGCATTACCCCAAAACGCTTCCCACCATCTGAGGTCACCTATTGGGGTCTGATCCTTCGCAAAGAATGAGGAGCATAAACTATGGGTGAAAAGACAGGCATATCCTGGACGCATCATACTTTTAATCCCTGGATCGGCTGCCACCGCGTCTCTCCAGGGTGTCTCCATTGCTATGCGGAGACCCTAGTGCTCAATAAAATGGGAGAGCACCTGTGGGGACCGAAGGGTGATCGAAGGGTCACGAGTAATGCCAACTGGATCGGCCCGGAGAAATGGAATGCAGCAGCGAGGGCAGCGGGCCAGCGAGAGCGAGTCTTTTCAGGCTCGCTCTGTGATGTCTTCGAGGAGCATCCTGTTGCGAATAGTGCGCGGGGACGCTTCTTTTCCCTCATCCGCTCAACCCCTTATCTGGATTGGCAGCTTCTAACAAAGCGCCCGGAGAACATTTCAAGTATGCTACCACAAGATTGGGGCGACGGGTATCACAACGTCTGGCTTGGGACGTCAGTTGAAACGCAGAAATATGCCGACCTGCGAATTCCAACACTTCTAGCGGTTCCGGGTGCAATTCATTTTATCTCTGCCGAGCCTCTCATCGAAGAGATTACAGTCAAGCGATGGCTCTATGATAACGTTCATCTCGATTGGGGTATTGTGGGTGGAGAATCAGGCGAAGGCTTCAGGCCGATGGACCTTATGTGGGCACGCAGGCTCCGCGACGAATTCGCCGAGGCATCGGTCCCGTTCTTCTTCAAACAGAGCGCGGCCTACAGAACCGAGATGGGTACGCTCCTTGATGGTGTCCGCTACAATCAATATCCAATATTGCGAAGGCCGAAGGGTTCGACATGAATGCCGTCATGATCGCTCGGTGGAAAGCCTCTGGTGCGATACCGGACGGCACGGTTCATATGGAGCCAAAGGAGGGTACGTGATGGAGGTGTGGTGTTGCTGCCAGCGAGCTGGAACCTGTATCGGCTGCCTGATTGAGAAGTCGGTCAAACTAGACTACGGGATGGAAGGGCTGGCCCATCTCGTTCGGTTTGTCGAAATGGTGGATGAAGCGGAGGCGCGGGACGCCCTAACAGACATGGTGCATCAGTTCTGCTATCGCGCCGTTAAAGATGACATCTTGCAGATGCACACTGGCGGTCTCTCGGCACTGGAATCGGCGTTCCGCGTGTTGGGCTACGCTGACCCGATGCCATGCCCTGACATGGAGTGCGCGGAAGAGGGCTGCGGCGAAGAGGTGACCTGTGGGATGCCAACTGCGACGGGGTACAAGCGGACTTGCGGAACGCATTTTCGTGATGCGCTGGGGCCAGCAGGCGCGTGATGGCTGGACAAGGTGGCGGCTATAAACGCTGGTACTGCTTCAGGTGTGATCGAGTGTTTGCGACTCGGCAGGGCAGCGCGGTTCACGCCGGGAAAGCGCACAAAGGCATCTTGCGCTCGCTATTCATCGGAGCGTTTCCCTCGGTGCGGGCGTTGAATCGGTATCTGAACTATTCCGGTTGGGATGAGCCTGGCGATTCTTGAGATTAAACCACTTGTTGATATAACCCCAGGTGGTCTCACGGAAAAACTCTCTGCGGCCATGAATGAGGCCGTGGATCATTGGTTGGTGACCAATGAAGATGAGCGATTCCGTGCTGCGGTTGGGGCGGTCATGGTGCACTACGGAGAGGGGAGCGAAGAATTTGCTCGGTTGCAAGAGGAAATGAGAGACCTGAATCGTCTGAGTGCCGCGCTCAATGCGATGCAGGTTGGGCTGAAGTTGATCTCGCTGAGGCACTAGCAGAGCCAAGATCGTTCGAACCAATCAAGCTCCTGGACTTGTGGCGTAAGGTGAAGGCGGAGCATGGGCGATAAGTCGGCAATCACAGTCCGGCGGTCGCCTCCTCGATGGCCGCTAGTGGAATGAGATGCCAGATGGACGATGATCTGAAAGCGGCGCTGGACGATTATAAAGAGCAACAGCGAGCGCGACGAGCGAAGCGACTTCCAATACGCACGGCGACCATACTCGCGCTGCGAAAAGAGGGCTTCACTGTCGAGCAAAAGACGGAGTACCCTTTGCGAGTCAATGGACGGCTCGATGTCTGGCCGATTCACAACCGCTGGCATGATATCAAACGCAATAAGCGCGGGGGTGCGAAAGACCTGGCGCAATTCGCCCACCTGTTTTTTAAGGCGGTCGGCGGCGGACCTTATCGGAAGACGGACAGTGAGACAGTCACCAAAACTGATTCAAGCCTTTAAGCGCGGGCAATCTGATGGGGGAGTCCTCGTGACGATCAATGGAAATCCGCTCAGGCTCCCCGCCTTGCGACCGCTGGAGGTGCGGCATTCTCCCGATGGATTTCAGTTCGGTTATGGTGGCTCAGGGCCAGCCGAGTTGGCGCGAGCAATCCTGATTGCGCTCTTCCCGGACTATGAACGGGTGCGGGAGCCCGCCTGCTATCAAGCCTTCAAATGGGATAAGATCGCGCCGGTGAAAGGCGACACATTGGAACTCACAAGCACGGAGGTCGAGGAGTGGCTGATGGATTGGAATGCCGCGCAGGTCAAAAAAGCGCTTGGGGTAAATTGACTTTGCTTCGCTGCTTGGGTATAAGGCAGAGGAGGGCGCTGCTCACTCGTGGCTTTGTGCTCGGGCCGCAGGCGGTGCTGAAAGTCGGGTACTCGGATCACCGGACCTGGTATGAGCGGCTGCTGCTCTGGATTGTGGCGAGCGTTCGAGGCGAGAGTCGGCATGGGAGACATGGGACTTGAATAGTTTATACCATACCATTAATTCCATGTCAACATATAGTCCGACTTTATTTGCAAATGCTATTTGGCATGGTTATACTCACTATTAAGGAGGTGAGAAACCATGCGGGGCGATATGGTGATCGTGAGAGATTTCAAAGGGGAGGCCCTCGTTAGAAGAGTGTGGGATGCGGATCAGAAGGTCGTGTATATCACTGACGATCAGCAACTTGAGCAATTAGTAGCGGGCAAAGATGCGCTGATGCCTGTCGGATTCCCACCTGAGGATGTGTTTGAGTATGACAGTGGCATAGTGAAATTAATTGGCCAGAAATCAATAGATTGGAATAGGCTTAAGCGATGGAAAGATAAGGCAAAGAATAGCAAGACAAGAACCTAGACAGAAAATGTTTTGGACCTTACCGGGACTTGATACGAAGGTAAGCTGTCAGACCTGCGGCTACACCGCCGAGGTTAATTTCTCGCGGTGCCTCTCTGGAGGCTGGTCGCGCTGCTGTGGGGTGACGATGCGACTCGACGGAACAACTGCTGACATTAGAAAGGCGGTTGACGATATGGTTGGGCCAGCTGTGGGGCATATAATCCAACTCGTGACGACGCTGGTAAAATGTATCCCGACCGGGGAGCTTTAATGCCTTCGCTGACGTCCCTGATGGCCTCATTTGTGCCGATAGGCTCGAAACCCTTATCTTCCCCTATGGACCGGGGAAATAGGCCGACATTAGGCCGGGAGGCGAAGAACGTGCTGGCTGGCCCACGACATGCTCCGTCTCGTGATGGAGCCAAACAGATGCGGCCTGCAAAGACCGCTTGGTCGAATACCGCTCGGCATGACAGCCGACGTTGGGGCGGGCCAGCCAGCGCGATTTCTGTTCGACGACTCGGGGTGTAGCTCAGTTGGTGAAGAGCACTCGGTCTGGAGCCGAGCGGTCTGAGGTTCGAGTCCTCGCACCCCGACCAACCATTTCGAGTTGAGGAGTCTCATGGGGAAACCCTGCTCGCCCTGGACGCATGACGATGCTGAGGCGGTGGAGAGCCTGCTCACGCTTCGGCTGAATCGGCTGACGACGAAAGAGCTGGGGTTTGTCGAGGGTACGCTGTCGAACCTGACGCCGGGGATAGATGCGATCTCGAAGGCGCAGCGGGAGTGGTTCGAGGATATTTGGCGCGTGAAGGGGCCGTCGTGATGAGCAAGGTTATCGAGCATGACACCTATGAGCAATTCTTACAGAAGAAGTCTCAGCTTGGCGGATTCTCCGGGTTCGATCCTGTATGGATGCCGTCATTTCTCTTTGACTTCCAGCAGGCACTTGTCGATTGGGCGATCCGGAAGGGGAAGGCCGCGATCTTTGCAGATTGTGGGCTCGGGAAAACGCCGATGCAGCTTGTATGGGCCGAAAACGTTGTCCGAAAAACGAATGGGCGCGTGC
>ERZ1292629.2119-Hain-H43-01um-R1-2119-length-17495-cov-8_pt1 | contig 17495 bp, 12 predicted proteins | sample MGYA00564399_ERZ1292629 | MGnify/ENA primary metagenome ERZ1292629 (study PRJEB36523, sample SAMEA6512636) | groundwater metagenome | collected 2019-01-08 | study: AquaDiva: Metagenomics assemblies of 32 groundwater samples
AAAAAAGCCGTTGAAGAATCCGCTCAAAAAATATAGCGGCAATTTAAGTGCGTATCAAAACCCCGCAATTCTAACTAAATTGCGGGGTTTTCTATTGCCAAAATACTTCCCTCGTGGCCATCGTCAACCGGCCCTAATGGCGATAATTTCGGCTAAAACAAAGCTTAAATAAACGGCCAGCAGAATTAAGGCCTCTTGACGGGTTATTTTTTGGCCGGTTCTTATGGCGAGCAAGAAAACTATGGCCGCGACAACCAAAAATATTCGGGCAATGGCAAATAAATTGAAATCAACGATTTTTATGGGAGAAATTAAGCAGACAATTCCCAAAACGAGAGTGGCCGGCATAATAATCGCGCCCATTAAATCGCCTAAAACCAGCCAGTTTTGGCCTTTCCGTGCCGAAACAACGGAAAAATAAATCTCGGGAAGGCAATTAGCCAGCCCGACGATTAAAATGCCGATAATCGCCAGCGGTAAATTCAAGGTTTGCGAAAAATAAACACTGCTCATCACCACGCCTTGCGAAGCCAAAAGCATACCGGCCAAAGCAAAAATAATCAAGAATGAGTTGCGGCCAAAATTAGCAAATCTTTCTACTGGAGCGCCTTTCTCGCCGTTAGCGGCATAGCGCTTTTTAAATCTTTCATCTTTGGAAAAAAGCCATGCCAAATAAAAAACAAAAATCAAAAGCAGGGTAAGGCCGTCTCCCCTACCCAGTTGACCGTCAAGCATCAACAATAAAGGCGCCACAGCCACGCCAGCGGTAAAAATAGTGCTGGATTGCACCATTCGGCTTGAGGCAGGCAAAGCGTCTTTGGAGAGTAGAACAACAAGCGCCGCGGTAAGGGCCAAATCAACAACATTGCCGCCGACTATCTCGGACAGCGACAATTGCGGAATGCCACGCAAAGCCGAACTAATACCCACGAAAAGATTGGGCAAGGTGCTGGCAAAAGCCATGACGATAAAAGCCACGATAAACTCCCGCCAGCCAAGATACCGGCCAATAGCCGCCAAAAGCGAAACCAGCCAGGAGCTGGCCCAAGCCAGCAACAAGCACGAACCTAAAAAAATAATAATATAAAGCAAAAGCATATAGCTGAATAAGGCGACTATTTTTACTCTAAACTTCTTGCTATCGCAAGAAGTTTCAGGAAAAAAATTGCTAATTCCTGTACGGAAATCTACGCGTAAATCTACGGGGAATCGGCGCTCAAAACACGGGAAAGCTCCACTAGATTAACATTCAGCGAAACTCCCGCGCCAATGCCCGCCAATACTGGATAGATATCTTCCCTGGATGAAGAATTGGCCAGCCAAATCGGCACGCTGCTGCCTCTGTAATTTAACTTGAAAGTTAGGCCATTATCCGTAAAACGAATATCGCTGGCCTGCAATTCCGGGCCAATAAGATTTTCCTTTTGCTCGGCCAAGCCAAAAGTTAACACCTGTGAAGAACTTTTTCCTTTTAACTGGCGAATCGCTTCTTTGTCGTAGTTCAAAATCAAACGGCCAGCAGGGGGCAAGGCAACAATGATTTTTGAAATATCATTAAGCGAAATATCGCCAAAGTCATTGATTATTAATATGGAGCGAGTGGATTTTCGCAGAAAAAACTTAAATTCTTCCGCCTTATTTTTATTATGCGATTTTTCGCGGCCAAACTCAATAACTATAGCGCCAAAACGCGCTTTTAGCATTTTATAAATATTCTTAGCCAAGGAAACTTCGCCGGTGTCAACGATGGCGATTACTTGTGGGCGGGTGATTAAAAATATGAGTTTGGAGAGAAAGGTCATAAAATTAAAAATGAAAAGTGAAAAATGAAAAACGACAATCTAAAATCTAAAAAGTAAAATATCCGTTCTTTTTTAATTTTTCTTTGTGGTTTTACATTTTTCATTTTTAGTTTTTCATTTAAGTTATTCATAGTCCGGCGGGATTTGTTCGTAATCAATAATATATTTGGCCAGCTCCTGGAAAATCGGCACCGCTGAATATTCGGCTGTTCCGGTAGCCGGATCGTTGAGCTTCACCAAAATTAAAAATCGCGGGTTAAACGACGGACCAAAGCCAATGAAGGTCTGGATTGTTTTGTCTGAGTAGCCGGATTTTTTAATTCCCAAAGCCGACCAGGAAACTTGGGCTGTGCCGGTTTTTCCCGCCAAGTAATATCCCGGCACTTGAGCGGCCTTGGAAAAACCGTTCTTCACCACGCTCGCCAACATAGCGGTTATTTTGGAAGCGGTTTGAGGCGAAATCACCGGCTTTGATTCAAGTTGCGGACTCACTTGAATTGCCTGGCCGTCAGCATGCTTAAAACTGTCCACAATATAGGGCTTGGCCAAGCGGCCGCCATTGGCAATAGCAGAATACGCTCTGGCTAATTGAATCAATGTCATCTCAACTCCTTGACCGAAAGAAGCGGTGACAAAATTAATCTCATATCCATTTTTAAATTCAAGGTTATTGGAAAAAACCTCCCCCTGCAAATCAATGCCGGTCAATTCGTAAAAGCCAAATTTTTCAATGTAATCGGCAAAAAGCTGATTGCCTAAAGAGCGCTGGGCGAATACCGCGCCGGTATTGATTGATTTTTCAAGAACTTCGGTCATTGTTCGCTGTCCGTAAGTCCGCAGGTCGTAATTGTAAATGGTTGAACCGCCTACGCGCAAAAAGCCGGTATCAATATAAGTGGTCTCGGGCGTCACCTTGCCTTCTTCCAGCGCCGCGGCCATAGTGATGGCTTTGAAAATAGAACCCGGCTCGAAAATTTGCTGTATTGCCCCGTTCTGAAAAATTTCAAGCTTATTCTCTTTACCGTATTCATTCGGGTCAAAAGACGGAACACTAGCCAATGCCTTAATCTTTCCGGTCTTGGGTTCAAGGACCAATATTATCCCCTCTTCATAGCCAAGCGTTTTCTGTTTTTCTTCAAGCAACCGCTGGGCCTTGGCCTGAATATTGTAATCAAGAGTCAAAAGCAAATCAGGACCATGTCCCGAATTTTCCACTGGCAAGCCATTAGGGCTGACACTCTTAAGCCCTTCCAAGACATCATTATAATAACCTTCCAAGCCATATTGGCCATTGCCTTCCCCGCCGATAAAACCGATAACCTGGCTGGCTAGTTCTCCTTGTGGATAATAGCGCGCTACTTTCTCGTCAAGGCAGACCCCGATAAGCCGCTCTTTTCGCAGATCCGCTATTTCTTTATTGGAAAGCCGTTCTTTAATCGTTTCTCGGGACGAAACAGACCTGTCGATTTTTGCCAAAATATCTTTTTGGCCAAGCGATAAAATTTGGCTTAATTTATCAGTTGCTTCTTCTTTATTGCCAAGTTCGCTGATTTTCACATAAACCGATGTTGTTTTTTTGTTGATGGCCAAAGGGTATAAGGCGCCGTTGCGGTCGCTCATAAAAATCTCTCCGCGATTTTGGACAGTTTCCCGAAAATCGCCCTGCTGTCCCCTGGCCAAAGCGCGGTAAAAATCGTGCCGGACAATTTGTATAAAAAGCAAACGGCCAATCAAGGCCGCTCCAAAAATTGAAATGAGGATTAAAACAAGGTTAATTCTCCAGCCGCGGAACATAATACTATTTGTTAGCGGCCACGGCGCTGTCCAGAACGCTAATATAGTGTATTCTATCCGTTCTTTCAAAGTTCATTTCCCGCGCCAAAGCATCAACCTTTTTAGAAAACCCGTCCGCTAAAAATCGTATTTCCAGCGACTTATTGTTCTCGGAAAGTTCGCTTATCTTTTGCTGGCAGTCCTTAATAAGAATCTCTTTTTGATTATAAGAAATAACCTGGAAAAAATGCCAGCACAAAAGAAAAGCGGCAACAAAACAAAAAATCAGCAAGATAGAATGTGAAACAAGCGGATAACTAACGGCTTTGGTTCTGTTGTTCATAACTTTATGGCGGCTCTCAGTCGTGACGAACGGGCCCTTGGATTGGCCGTGATTTCGGACCATAAGGGCCGAATCGGTTTTTTAGCGATGCTCTTAAAAATTTTGTTTTTTGAATATTCTTTGAAAAATTTCTTGACAATGGCGTCCTCCAAAGAATGAAAAGAAATAATCGCCAGCCGTCCGCCAGCCGCTAAACAATCAACAGCTTGGGGCAGAACTTCCCGCAAGCTGGCCAATTCATCGTTCACCGCGATTCTTAAGGCCTGAAATGTTTTGGTGGCCGGGCTGATTTTGCGATGGGCATACCAAGCGGGCGTGTTCTTTTTAATGATATCCGCCAGCTGAAATGTAGTGGCAATTTTCTCTTTCTCTCTTGCCTTTATAATGCCCCCCGCGATACTGCCCGAGAACAGCTCCTCGCCGTATTCTTTAAGAATTTTTTTAATTTCTTCTTCCGGCCAAGTATTAACAATTATTTCCGCTGTTAAAATATTCTGACTTTCAGATCTATATCTCATATCTAGAACTTCGTCTTTTTGAAAAGAAAATCCCCGCCCCGAGCTTTCTATGTCCCAGCTGGACATTCCAAGGTCAAGCAGTATGCCGGAGACCGGGCCGAATTTTTGCTCATCAACAATCTTTTTTAAATTGCGATACGAATCATTAACTAATACTAGCCGTTCAATGTTCTGCTGTTTTGTTTTTTCAAAGACATAGCTATCCCATTCAATGCCCAGCACTTTTCCATCGGGCCCGTTTTTCCGTAAAATCTCTTGAGTGTGCCCGGCGAAACCGCAAGTGCAGTCAACGAAATTTTCATTGGGCTGGGGAGATAAACATTGAATAACTTCGTCTTTCAAGACAGGGATGTGCATTGCATTGGTTAAAACTAAAAATGAAAAACCAAAATCTAAAATCTAAAAAGTAACCGTTCGTTCTTTTTTAATTTTTCATTTAATTACACTCCCAGCTCTTTCAACCTTTCCGCCATATCCCCCACTTCTCTTTCTGTTCTCTGCTTATACTCCTGCCATTTTTTCTGGTCCCACAACTCTATCCTGTTTGAAAGGCCCAAAATAGCCACTTCTTTTTCCAAAACAGCATAATCCTTTAAGTAGTCCGGCACTAAAATCCGGCCGAGTTTGTCAAACTGCACATCAACCGCGCCCGACAACATTAAACGGGCAAAGCCCCTAGCGTCGCCCGGGCCGGAAGGCAATGCTTGTAATTTTTTCGCTACTGGCACCCATTCGGACCATGGGTAAAGTACGAGACAAGTATCAATGCCTTTGGTAACGACCGCTTTTCTGCCCAAGCCCTGCCTAAACTTAGACGGTATGGACAGCCGCTTCTTTTGATCTATTGAATATATGTATTCGCCTATGAACATGCCAATTTTCTCAGCGAAGCAAGCCCGAAGGGCGCGGCTGAGATGTTAAAAAATTGAGCACCCCGTACTAATCCTAACGATGAATCCTATTTAAGCAGGAACAGAGCCGCAGGCGTATTCGCAGATAAACTATGTTTGAAGATTATTCATCACTGGGATTAGTATGGGGTAGTATTCCTATCAGTTATCCACTAAAAATGGCGTTATCCCCATAGTTTTCCACTATTTCCCACTCAATACTCCTTTATATCCTTTTCAAGCCACTGCGTCAACCCCGCCCAAAACCGAACTTGTCCACAGGTAACGCACAGGGGGCAATTAATGTTGCTTCTGCCGCGCCTAACTGATAGGATAAGGTTGCGAAACGCAATTTTGATTTTAGTTTCAGATTTTTAACATAACGCAATATGGAGGGATAGAAAATGAATGCCATAATCAGAAACGGAATATTTGGCGCGCGAGTTGGATTTAGGGCGGTTGACTTTGTTTGTTGCAAACTCAATAAAGGCAAGGATTGGTTTCTGTTGCGCGTCGCGGAAAGAATACCGTGCTGGATAAGCCCAAATCTATTGTCCGGGATACGGATCGGTTTCGCAGGCCTGATAATAATTATCCTAATTAATTTCAGATATACGGGCCGATGGGTGAGTTGGCTATTTATTCTGTCGGTTGTCACCGACCTTATTGACGGGCCAATAGCCAGGGCACGCAATTGCATATCTCAAAAAGGCGCGTTTCTGGACAGATTAGGCGACAAATTACTCGTCTGCTCGCTAATTATAGCGACGCTTTGGCATCGTGATAAATTTCTAGTAGCGGCCATAGTCGGTTCAGAAATCATATCTTTGGCAATCGCCATTGCCGCGATAAGACGATATGTCCCGGCCCACTCCAACTGGCTCGGGAAATGGAAGATGGGAGCGCAATCAGTTGGAATTATGATACTCCTGTTTTTTCCGCAACAGATTGAAGTTGCGGTGCCAATAATTTGGGTAGCGCTGGGACTGGGAATCGCCAGCTTAGGGACGCATTTTATGGAATATGTTTGGTCAAACAAAAAAGGGTCTTAACGACCCTTCATTTTTTTTAATACAGGGTATAACATCTACGAGGAGCGACCGCTCCTTACAGATGTCATACCTCCTTAAAATATTACTTGTTCAAAGCCGTCCTGGCCATCTTTCTTGCTTGCGCTTTCTTCTTCGTCTTCCCCCGGATCGCTGTCTTCCGGTTTTGTATTTTCTTTTGTTAATTGGGCTTGCGGCGCTTCAATATCAATATCGTTATCCAAGTCCGTCTTGCCCTCTCTCGGCCCTTCAGAAAAGTACACCTCTCTCGGTTTGGCGCCATCAGCCGGGCCAACCACTCCCCTTTCTTCTAAAACATCAATCAAGCGCGCGGCTCTCGCGTACCCCAAGCGCAATCGCCTTTGCAAAAGCGAAGCGGACGCTTTGCCTGATTCAATAACTAATTTCTTGGCTTCTTCGTAAAGCGAATCATCCGAACCATAAGCGTCTTCGGAAATACCGCCGAGCATACTTGCCGAGCCCTCCAGCGCCTTGCCCAAACTTTGCGTCATACCGCCATCGGGCATTTCGGGCGACACCTCCTCGTCTTCTAAAATCGCTCCGATTGTCTTTGATTTAATATAGCCGACTACTTTCCTGATTTCTTTTTCGGAAATATAAACGCCCTGAATTCTTTTTGGCTTCTGGTTTTCAGCGGATACGAAAAGCATATCGCCCTGACCCAGCAGTTTTTCAGCTCCAGAAACATCAAGCACGGTTCGGGAGTCAATTTGCGAAGCCACCAAAAAAGTAACGCGGCTGGTAATATTGGCTTTGATTAAGCCGGTGATAACTTCAACCGAAGGTCTTTGCGTGGCCACTACCAGATGAATACCCACTGCCCTGGCCATTTGCGCCAGCCGCACAATACCCGCTTCAATCTCTTTGCCCCGGGCGGCCATTAAATCGGCCAGCTCGTCAATCACCACCACGATATAAGGCAAAAGCCCTTCTTCGCCCGGCTTGGCATTGTAGCTGCCAATATCCCGGGCTTTATTCGCGGATAAAACATCAAATCTTCTTTCCATTTCCTCGGTGAGCCATTTTAAGGCGTTGATGGTTTTTTGCGGACCGAAAATAACCGGGCACAAAAGATGAGGCAAATCGTTATAAACCGGAAACTCAACTCTTTTTGGGTCAACCAAAATCAAACGCAAAAGCTCGGGGCTGTGCTTGTAAAGCAAGCTCATAATCAGAGTGTTCAAGCAAATGGTCTTACCCGAGCCGGTACTGCCCGCCACTAACATATGGGGCATTTTAGCCAAATCAACGACAACCGGCTGGCCAGAAACATCTCTTCCCAAAGCCAGCGGCAAATTGAAAGAATCGTTTTTGTATGACAGGTCCGAGAGCATATTGCGCATTCGCACCGTGGCTCTTTTTTTATTTGGCACTTCAACGCCCACCAGCGGCCGGCCGGGAATGGGCGCTTCCATACGTAGGGGATGAGCCGACAAAGCCAAAGATAAATTATTGCTCAAAGCCGTGATTCTAGAGAGTTTGATGCCCTCAGCCGGCTTCATGGTGTACTGCGTGACCGTTGGCCCCACATTAACTTCGGCCATCTCAACCGGGATGTCAAAATTTTCCAAAGTTCTTTTAATAGTGGCCGTGTTGCTTTTTATGTCGCCAGAAGCTGGCACTTCCCTGTCCGGCTCAAGCAAATCAAGGGGCGGGGGCTGATAGCCTGCCATTTTGATTTTTTCCGTCTTGGCGTCAATTTCCCCAGCCAGCGCGGTTTTTTTACTTTTCTGCTCTTTGGCAGACGGCTCAACTTCTTTAATTTTGAACTTGGGACTGAAAATGCGCGCCAGCAAAGATGGCCCTTGCCCCTCGGTTGTTGATTGCTCCGGCTCTGTTTCCGCTTCTTCCTCTTTTTCTTCCAAAACGAATGGCCGCCTTTCCTGTTTCAAAAACTGAAACACCATAATCGCGCCCACTATCGCTAATGCCCCGAAAATAATCATTGACACCCAAAGGCCGAAACCGCGCAAAAGAGGCCAGGCGATTAAATAACCGAGCCAGCCGCCGTCTTTGGCTCCGCTGTTTAGGCATTCCAAAATACCAGCCGCAGACAAGGCCAGCAAAGACATAGCCACCGGCGCCAAAACCTTATTTTGGTACCGGGAACTGAAAAACATCAAGCCGCCCAAAAGAAAAACCAAAGGCAGGGCGAAAACCGTCCTACCAAGCAGAAACATAAAAATATTTTTCAAAACTCCCCCGCCCGAGCCGGCTAACTCAAAAAAAGACAGGGTGGTGATAATAGCCAGTAAAAATATGACCACGCCCCAGATATATTGCTTGACCTTGGGCGGAAAAATCTGCCTCTTCCTCTCCCGCTCAATTATTTTTTTTTGCTTTTTTTTGGAAGCCATACTATGCTTTGGCGAGAAATTCTTTGATATATCTTATATACTCCTCAAAATCGCTTACATTGCCTTTGATAATGCCTAAAAGCTCTTTCGGCTCTACCTGCCAATATAGATGAACCAAACGGTTGCGATATCCGGCCATACCGCGAATTTTCTGGGCGAAGCTTTCGGGAATAACTCCGTAATCGCCAAGCGAGGTTAAGACCTGCGTATAGTCCTTGTCTTTGCCATTTTGAGGCAAGCGGGAAAGAATATGCGTGGCAATTGTTAAAACCGCTTCTATACCCAACCTCAACCAATAACAGGCCAAGGGAAAATTATCTTGGTTGGCCAAAAACTTTTTCTCGTCCATCGCCTCGTATTTTTTTAACTCGTTATGCGCTTTGGCAATGTCGGCTATTCTTTGGCTTATTTTTTCGTTATTTATATTTTTTTCTTCCATATTTTTAAGTATTTTTACGCGCTTTCCAAAACGCCTTTGAAAAATTCGTCAATAAAATACTTTTGGTCGCGGTATAAATTAAAAACGCGCTCTTGGAAATCTAGAGATTTTTCTTTATTTTTATTGAAAATCATTTTGCCTTTGGTAAAGATTTGATACTTAAAATGCAAAGGCGCTTCGTCAATAAAAACTAAGTCCAATTTTTGGCCCGGAAAGCAAGTGCCCAAATCAGCAAACAGTTCGGCGTAAATTTTGCCTCGATGTTCAGCGGCTGGCAGGCCGTTTTCAAACCGAACCCCAACATCCAAATCGCTGTCTTTTCGGGCAAAGCCGTCAATCTGCGAACCAAACATAAAAACATCAGCCAGATTATATTGTCCGGCAATCTCTTTAATTTTTTGCGCGTTAAACTGAACCATATTTTTTAGCGCCACATTAAATAATCTTAACCCAAAACCCAAAAAACCGCAAACAGAAAAGGGTCGTTGTTACCAACGGCCCCTATGATTGTGTAATGAATAAGAAATACAAAATAAGAAATAAGAAATCACTTTACTTTGAATCCTGTTCCGGCTGGAATCAGTTTGCCGATGATGACATTTTCTTTTAATCCTCTCAGCCTGTCTTCTTTGCCTTCAATGGCCGCTCTGATTAAAACCTTTGATGTTTCCTGGAAAGAAGCGGAAGACAAAAAGCTGTCGGTGGTTAAGGCCACTTTTGAAATGCCCAAAAGCATTGCTGATTCAATGGCCGGAGTTTGCTTGGCTTTTTTCAACTTATTATTTTCCTCCAAAAGCCGCCCTTTTTCCAAAACCTCGCCCGGGCTGAAAATGCTATCCCCGCCTTTTTCCACTCTCACCCGCGAAAACATTTGGCGCGCTATTACCTCAATATGTTTGTCGTGAATGGGCGCGCCTTGAGAAACATAGATTTTCTGAATTTCCTTGACAATATACCGCCAAGTAACGGTAAAGCCGGCGGTTTTAAAGACCTCCCGCAAATCAAGGTTGCCTTCGCAAAGCTGGCCGCCAGCCGGAATTTCATCGCCCTCTTTGATCCATAAGCCGTAGCCGGACGGAATCTTATATTCAATAATTTGGCTCTTCAATTTTTTGGTCTTGGGGTTGCGTTTCTGAGTTTTTATTTTTACCACTCTGTCCGCGGTTATTTCAGTTACCGTGCCTTCTAATTTTGATAAAATGGCTTTGCCGCCGGGAATTCTGGCTTCAAAAACTTCTTCAACTCTGGGCAAGCCGGAAGTAATGTCGCTGGAGCTGGCCACGCCGCCGGTATGGAATGTTTTCATTGTCAACTGGGTGCCCGGCTCGCCAATGGCTTGAGCGGCCACAATGCCAACCGCGCTGCCAAGAGGCGCCAGTTTATTCATTCCCAAATCCCAGCCATAGCATTGCTGGCAAACGCCCCGCAATGTCTGACAGGTTAATGGAGACCTGGCCTTTATTTTCTTGATTCCGGCCTGCGCGATTTCATTGGCCTGATTATAATCAATGAGTCCGCCCTTTTCCACAATAACTTTAATTCCGCCCTTTTCTTTGTTTTCTGTTTTCACATCTTCAAGAACAACGCGGCCCATAATTTTGAACAAAAAATTCTGGCCGATTTCATCAGCGTCCTCCCGCAAAAGTTCTATGCCATTTTTTTCTCCGCAGTCCTTTTCGGAAACCACGACCTCGTGCGCCACATCAACCAAACGGCGGGTCAAGTAGCCGGCAGTTGATGTTCTTAGGGCAGTATCAGCCGTGCCTTTTCTGGCGCCGTGAGTAGAAATAAAATATTCCAAAACATTAAGGCCTTCTTTGTAAGAACTTTTGACCGGCAATTCAATAATTTGCCCTAAAGGATTAATAACCAAACCCTTCATACCGGCCATCTGCACCGGCTGAACCCAACTGCCCCTGGCCCCAGAATCAATAATAGTAAAGACCGAATTGCCTTTCAAAATTTCCGGCACCAGTTTTTCGATTTCGGATTTAGTTTTCTGCCAAACCTCGATTGTCTTGGCGGTTTTTTCCTCAGAAGAAAGCAAGCCCTTTTGATAATAGCCCTGAATCTTGTCTATTTCCTGATGAGCCGCCTCAATAATCTTCGGCTTTTGGGGAGGCACTATCAAGTCGTCCATACCCCAAGAAACGCCCGACAAAGTGGCAAACTCAAAACCAACCTCCTTAATTTTATCCAGCACTTTTTCCACCGCGTCGCTTTCATGATTGGCAATAACATCGCCGACTATTTTTTCCAATTTTTTTGAGCCGATTCCGTCATTCACAAACGGGTGTTTGGCCGGCAAGGCCTCGTTAAAAAAGATTCTGCCGATTGTCGTTTCCACCAGCTCGTTCTCGTTGACTGTTTTAGTCGGGCTGATATTTTTGGGGTTTGCCACTTTAATCTTGGCCCTTAAGTTAATCTGCCCGAAATCATAAGCCATTCGCGCTTCATCAACCGAGCCAAAAACACTTCCCTCGCCTTTCGCTCCTTCTTTTGCCTGGGTAAGAAAATAACATCCCAAAGCGATATCTTGCGTTGGATAAACAACCGGCAAGCCAGTGGCGGGCTTAAGCAAATTTAAAGTGGAGAGCATCATATTCTTGGCTTCTTTTTGGGCCTCGTCGGAAAGCGGAACATGGACGGCCATCTGGTCTCCGTCAAAGTCCGCGTTAAAAGCCCGGCAAACCATCGGATGGATTCTAATGGCCTCGCCCTCCAATAAAATCGGCTGAAACGCCTGAATGCCCAATCGGTGCAAAGTCGGAGCGCGGTTAAGCATAACCACTTTATCCAAAACAACCTCTTCAAGCGCGGCCCAGACCTCGTCTATTTCGTCTTCAATTAGGCGCGTGGCTCCGCGGATGTTATAAGCCAACTCCCTGTCCAAAAGTTTTTTAATGACAAAGGGCTTGAAAAGTTCCAAAGCCATTTTCTTGGGCAAACCGACTTGATTTAATTTAAGTTCTGGCCCAACCACAATAACCGAGCGGCCCGAATAGTCAACTCTTTTGCCCAAAAGATTCTGGCGAAATCTCCCCTGCTTGCCTTTAAGCATATCGGCCAAGGACTTGAGCAAGCGCTTGCCGCCGGTGGTCGCGGTAGTTGTTTGGCCTTTTCTCATACCATTGTCAATTAAAGCGTCCACCGCTTCCTGCAGCATTCTTTTTTCGTTGCGGACAATGACTTCCGGCGCGTTAATTTCTAAAAGGTACTTCAGGCGGTTGTTGCGGTTAATAACTCTTCGGTATAAGTCGTTCAAGTCCGAAGAAGCGTATCTGCCCCCGTCCAGTTGGACCATAGGCCGCAAATCCGGAGGAGAAACCGGTAAAACAGTAATAAACATCCATTCCGGCCTGATACCAGAACGGATCATTGCCTGGAGCATCCTTAAACGCTTTTGCATTTTCTTTTGCTGGGCTTCGGTAGATTCATTTATCTCGGCTTGCAGTTTTTCCGCTTCCTCTTTTAAGTTAGCGGCCTCAAATATCTTTCTGAGCGTCTCAGCGCCCGTGCCCGCTTCAAAAACCTCTCCGTATTTCAAAGAAAGATTGTAATAATCAACTTCCGATAATACTTTCAGCGGCTTAAGTCCAAGGATTTCTTCTCTGGCCCTGTCTTTGGCCGCTTTCAAATTTTGCAAGGCCGATTTCTCTTTAGTTTCACTCTTACCCTTGCTTTTGGTTTTGGTGGACGAATTTTCTTCCTTTGCTTTTTGCCCCTTGGACTTGGTCTTAAACTCCTGCTCTATGGCTTGGAGCATATTATTTCTAGCTTCTTCGTTCACTGAGGTAATGATATAACTGGCAAAATAAACCACTTTTTCCAGTTGAGGCATCGGGATATCTAAAAACATGCCTATTCGGGAAGGCGTGCCTCTTAAAAACCAAATATGGCTACACGGGGTGGCCAATGTTATGTGCCCCATCCGTTCTCGCCGAACAGCTGATTTGGTCACTTCCACGCCACATTTGTCGCAGACAATGCCCTTATATCTTATTCTTCGGTACTTGCCGCAATAACATTCAAAATCCTTTTCCGGACCAAAAATCCGTTCACAAAACAGGCCATCTTTCTCCGCTTTTTGAGTGCGGTAATTAATGGTTTCCGGCTTGACTACCTCTCCCCTGCTCCAACTGAGCACCTCTTCAGGCGAGGCCAATTTTATTCTAATTGCTTCTAAGTCAGCTACACGCATAAAATTTATGTCAAATGTTAGATGTCAAATGTCAAAACTAAATATAAAATTAGAAATTGTCTTTCTCGTCCCTCTCTCGCTCCCTAATCTTCTCCTTAACCTCTACATTCAGTCCCAGCGCTTTTAATTCGCTCACCAGTAATTTGAATGAGGCGGGAACGCCGGGATTATGGATTTTCTCGCCCTTCAAAATCGCCTCATAAGTGCTGGCTCTACCGGCCACATCATCTGATTTTATGGTCAACATTTCCTGCAAAGTATGAGCGGCGCCGTATCCTTCCAAGGCCCAGACCTCCATTTCGCCAAATCTCTGTCCGCCGAACTGCGCCTTGCCGCCCAAGGGCTGCTGCGTAATCAAAGAATACGGGCCAATACTGCGCATATGGATTTTATCTTCCACCATATGCACCAGCTTCATCATATATATATAGCCCACGGTAATTTTCTCGGGAAACGCCAAACCGGTTTGACCGTCGTAAAGAATTACCTTGCCGTCTTCGGGCAAGCCAGCCGCCTTTAATTCTTGTTTAATATCTTCTTCTTTAGCGCCAGACAACGAAGGGGTTAGGGCAATATAGCCCAACTTGCTGGCCGCCCAGCCCAAATGCGTTTCTAAAATCTGTCCCAGATTCATACGGGAAGCCACGCTCAAAGGATTGAGAATAATATCAACAGGCGTGCCGTCTTCCATAAACGGCATTTCCTCGTCGGGCAAAACCCGCGAAATAACGCCTTTATTGCCGTGCCGTCCAGCCAGTTTGTCGCCCGCGGTTATTTTTCTAAATTGGGAAATTTCTACCTGCACTTTTTTAATCATACCCGGCTCAAGTTTGTGCCCTTTATCTCGTTCAAAAATACGAACGCCAGTAACTCTCCCCTTTTTGCCGTGCTCAACCCGTAAAGATGTATCCTTCACTTCTCTCGCTTTTTCGCCAAAAATCGCCCTCAAAAGCCGCTCTTCGGCTGTTAAATCGGCCTCGCCCTTGGGCGAAATTTTGCCAACCAAAATGTCATTGGGGCCGACTTCCGCTCCAAGCATCACAATGCCTTCCTCGTCAAGGTTTTTCAGTTTTTCTTCGCCCACATTCGGAATGTCCGCGGTGGTCACCTCCGGGCCGAGTTTTGTTTCTCTGATATCGCAGGTAAAATCTTCAATATGAATGGAAGTAAAAGCGTCTTCTCTTAACAGCCGTTCGGAAATGATAATAGCGTCTTCAAAATTGCCGCCTCGCCAGGGCATAAATCCCACGAATATATTGCGTCCCAAAGCCGAATATCCGTTCTTAATACCTCCCCCGTCGGCCAGCAAATCGCCTTTTTTCACTTTTTGTCCTTTTTCCACCACCGGTTTCTGGTGAAAACAAGTATATTGGTTGGTTCTGACAAAAGTGCGCAGTATATATTCTTTTTTCTCTTTGGTTTTTTCGGATTGGATAACAATGCGGCTACCGTCAACTTCGGCCACAAAACCGTCAATGCCGGCCACAACTTCCTGGCCGGAATCCAAAGCCACCCTTCTTTCCACGCCCGTTGAAACCAAAGGCGCTTCGGGCATAATCAAAGGCACAGCTTGGCGCTGCATATTAGAGCCCATCAAAGCTCGGTTGCCGTCATCGTTCTGTAAAAAGGGAATCATTGAAGTGCCCACGGAAATAAATTGTTCGGGCGAAACATCAATAAAATCAATCTCGTCCCTGTCCACTTCGCCCGGCTCGCTTTTTATTCTCGCTTCCACTGTCTTGTCTTTTATCAAGCCATTCTTATCCACCGCCACGCCGCCGTGGGCGATATTGTACCGCTCTTCTTCGTAAGCGTTCAAGTAATGAAGCTCATCGGTTACTCGGCCATTCTTTACTTTAAAGTATGGTGTCTCAATAAAACCATAGTCATTGACGCGAGCGTACCCGGATAAATGACCCACCAAGCCAATGTTCGGGCCTTCAGGCGTTTGAATGGGACAGATACGGCCATAGTGGCTGGGCTGAACATCCCTCACTTCAAAGCCCGCTCTTTCCCGGGTCAAGCCGCCAGGCCCGGTAGCGGACAACCGCCGCTTATGCTCCAGCTCAGCCAGCGGATTTTCGTTATCCATAAATTGAGACATTTGGCTGGAAGCGAAAAACTCTTTAACTACGGCCATTAATGGTCTGGGATTAATCATCTGGGCCGGGGTGGCGGTGGCCGTATCTAAGGTGGACATTCGGTCTTTGATAATTCTTTCCATTCGCATCAAGCCGACTCTTAAACGGTTCTGTAAAAATTCAGAAGGCGTTCTGACTCTCCGGTTGCCAAGATGGTCAATCTGGTCGGGCTTGGCTTGCGGATTATTGTTTAAGCGAATAATTTCCCGCAAAACAGCGATAACATCTTCCGGGTGCAAAACGCGGTCCGCGACTGATATTTCTTCTCCTGTTTTTTTGCTCCGCAATTCGGGCAAGCGCTGCAGGGTTTTCCATCGGCCGACTTTTGACAAATCGTACCGCTCAAAATTAAAGAAAATATTGTCAATCAGCTCTTTAGCCGTGTCCGGGCTCACCATATCGCCGGGACGCAAACGCCGGTAAATTTCAACGACTGCTTCGGCTTGCGTCTGAGTGCCGTCTCGCGACAAGGTCTCATCAAGAAAGCTGACCTCTCCCCTGTCAATGTCTTTGATGGCTTCTTTTAATTGTTTTTCGTCCCGTCCCAAGGCCTTAAGTAAAGTCGTGGCCGCCACTTTTCTTTTGCGGTCAATCTTAACACCGATAAAACCATTGGCTTCGCTTTCAAACTCAAGCCACGCTCCCCTATTAGGAATTATTTTAGCGCCAAAATAATTGCGTCCGCCAATATTGCGGGCCGTGAAAAAAGCGCCCGGCGAACGCAAAAGCTGGCAAATCGTCACCCGTTCCACACCGTTGACAATAAAAGTTCCCCTTTCGGTCACTAAGGGGAAATCTGTCAGGAAAACTTCCTGCTCTTTAATCTCTTTGGTTTTTAAGTTATTAAGGGAAACCCGCACTCTCAAAGGCGCTTCGTAAGAATCGTTATTCTGTTTGGCTTCCAAATCGTTCTTGTATTTCGGCTCGTCTAATTTATAATCCAAAAACCAAAGCTCAAGCTCTTTTCCGGTGTAATCGCGGATGGGAGATACTTCCCGTAAAAGCTCTTTCAGGTCTCTATCCCAAAACCTCTGCCAGCACTCTTTTTGAGTGGACATCAAATAAGGCAGGTCAAGCTGAACGCCTGCTCTAGAGAAGTTTTTCGTCTTTATACTCTGCATAAGAGGGCGTGAGTTTAAAAAAAGACGGGCGCTTAATACATAAAAAATCCTTGCCGAACAAGGTTACGAAGTATATTTAGATTGCAAATCCCAATTTACTATTAAACAAAATAATTGTCAACCCTTCGGGCGCTTTGCGCCCTCAAGGCAAGGCCCCCCTTCGGCAAGCCCTTCTCTATTATCTATAAATCATTATACACGGCCAAAAAAAACTGTCAATTGCCAATAAAGTTTTTGGCCGCAAGGTAAACTTCGCGGCTGCCTTTTTTGACGGCCTGCGGTTTGATTATTTTAACTGTCTTAAAATATCTTCGTAATTGCCGGACAAAAACAGCTGTTTTTTCGCTCTCAAACATCTTGCAGGCAAAACTGCCTCCCTTAACCAAAACCGCGGCCGCTATTTCCAGCGCTCTTTGGCACAGCAAAAACGAGTTTTGAGAATCTTGAAACTTCAAGCCAGTGGTGTGGGGCGCCAAATCAGAAACAACCGCGCTGTATTTTTGGCTCAAAATCGGCAGAGATAAAATGTCCGGCGCCAAAACATCTTTTTCAACAAAAGACATATTGGGGCCAAGTTCAATTTTTGGCTCCTCAATATCAATACCGCAAACCTTGCCGCTATCCCCTACTTTCCTGGCAATATAAACAAGCCAAGAGCCGGGCGAACAGCCCAAATCAAGGACACTATCCCCTGCCCTAAACAGGCCGAATTTTTTATCAATCTCCTGAAGTTTGTAAATAGACCGCGCCGGGAAATTTTCCTGCTTGGCCAACTTGGTGTAGAAATCTTTTTTGCTTTGCTCTTTATTCATATATTTCCGCTAATTCCATTATACTGGT
>ERZ1292629.2120-Hain-H43-01um-R1-2120-length-17491-cov-9_pt1 | contig 17491 bp, 24 predicted proteins | sample MGYA00564399_ERZ1292629 | MGnify/ENA primary metagenome ERZ1292629 (study PRJEB36523, sample SAMEA6512636) | groundwater metagenome | collected 2019-01-08 | study: AquaDiva: Metagenomics assemblies of 32 groundwater samples
AAGGATAAGACAAAGTTTAAAGTGGTTGAAGACCGCCTAGCGCGTATTACCGGGCAAAAGCCGGCTCCGCGTGGCGCAAAAATTTCGATATCAAGCTTCAAATCTCGGCAAGGGGATACGGTGGGTTATCAAGTAACCTTGCAGGGCAAGCGCATGTTCGATTTTCTAGATAGATTGGTGCATTTGGCCCTACCTCGTACCAAGGACTTCCGCGGCATCTCTCCTGGCGCTGCCGATGAAATGGGTAACTACACTTTGGGTATTAAAGAGCACAATATTTTTCCTGAAACTTCAGACGAAGAACTTAAGGATATTTTTGGTCTAGCTGTAACTATAGTGACCACTGCCAAGTCCAAAGAAGGAGTTGTCGCTTTTCTCACTCACCTCGGCTTCCCGTTTAGGAAATAGACTCCTGCTAACTATGAATTAAAATCTCTGTACATTGATATTAACTATAGTTAATATAGATGTATGGGGAAATTAGAAGAGAGCAATAAAAGGAGGGCGCAAAAAGGAGAAATTCAGAAACTTGTTTTACAGGCAGTGAAGCTGGTCGGCGTTTTAAGTATTGGATTAGTAGCACCAAATGTTATTGGTGCTATGCATAAACTCGGTTTGATCACAAACAAACGCCAAGGTGAAATAGCGAATTCATCCGCTTCTAAGTTGGCTAAAAAAGGATTGCTTAAATTCAATGGTAGATACTACGAACTCACTTTGATGGGAGAAGAGAAACTAAGACATTTAGGACTCGATGATTATAAATTAAAGAAGCCGAAAAAATGGGACAGAAAATGGCGAGTAGTCATTTTTGATATTTCAGAGAAAAAGAAAAAGATAAGACATCATATCCGAAGTTTACTTGAGAAGATGGGATTTTATCGTCTGCAAGACAGTGTTTGGGTCTATCCTTATGATTGCGAGGATTTTATCGGACTCTTAAAAACGGAACTCGGAGTGGGGAAAGAGGTTCTGTATCTGATTGTCGACGAAATTGAAGGTGATAAATATTTGCGTGAAAAATTTAATCTTCTTTAAGCGATACTCCCTAGTACTCTTTTACATTGATTCTAACTATAGTTATTATAGATGTGGCGAGGTTTTTCTGCCTAGAGAGGTAATATTATTCCAACTTCCCGTTTAGGAAATAAAGGTATTTTACATGTACGATGTTGCGAGGGTGAAAGGGGTGGTGGGGAACGTAAGGACGCCCACCATCCCTTTTTTATTTGTTCAAATAAGTGTGCTTGAATATGGGTAATCGCTATGTTAAGCTGTCGCAACGGCTTTAGAAGCCTTTTTGTTTAGTTATGGCTAAAACATCCGTAATAGCAAGATCAAAAAAGAAACCCAAGTTTTCTACCAGGGCTACTTTGCGTTGTTTCCGTTGTGGTCGGGGACGTGGCTATATGCGTGACTTTGATCTTTGCCGCATATGCTTTAGAGAATTGGCCAATGAAGGCAAAATTCCGGGTGTAAAGAAATCCTCTTGGTAGTTCGACAAGCTCACTATAAATACTTCTATGGATACCATCTCAAACATGATTATACAGATCAAAAATGCCGGCAACGTCGGTCATGATCGTGTATGGATACCGTATTCTAAGTTTAAACACTCAGTGGCGGATGTTTTGAAGAGAGAAAAATTTATTAAAGATGTGGCTGCCGAGTCCAAGAAGGGCAAAAAGATGCTAGTCGTCGATCTACTCTTCGGAGATACGCGCCTGTCCACTGGACGGCAAACGCCCAAAATCAAAGGAGTTCAACGAATTTCTAAACCATCTAGGAGAATTTATAAACGGGCCTCCGATATTCGTGCTGTCAAAAGTGGTTATGGTGCTCTTATTCTTTCTACCTCGAAAGGAATAATGTCCGGTCGAGAGGCCAAACGCGCCAGTCTTGGTGGCGAAGCCCTGTTTACCATATGGTAATTCAATTGCGTTTTTAAATAATCAAAATGTCTAGAATAGGAAAAAAAATTATCATACTACCAGCCAATACCGAACTCAATATTTCCGGTGGAAATATTTCGGTTAAAGGTCCGTTGGGTGAAATTTCGCGCCCTCTTCACCAAGATCTTGAAGTTCAGGTCAATGGCAATGAGGTAAGTGTTATTCCCAGAAAGATAACACTGGCCTCGCGAGCCTTGTGGGGCACGTATGCGTCCCACATCACCAATATGGTTTCTGGGGTAAACAAACCGTTCGAGAAGAAACTTATTCTGGAAGGTATCGGGTTCAAATCCGAAGTCAGTGGCAACAATATAAACTTAGCGTTGGGATTCTCTCATCCGGTAGTTGTTCCCATACCGACAGGATTGAAGGTAACCGCAGAAAAAAATATCATAACTGTTTCCGGTTCGAATAAAGAAGATGTCGGTCAATTTGCTTCCAAACTACGTTCGCTTAAGAAACCCGAGCCGTACAAGGGTAAAGGTATGCGTTACAGTGATGAGATTATCAGACGCAAACAAGGTAAGAAATTAGTATAGTTCGACAAGCTCACTACAAGTAATATGAAACTATCCGCACGCGACAGAAAACATAAGAAAATTAGAACAAGAATCTTCGGTACTTCCGCGCGTCCACGTCTTTGTGTTTTTAAATCAAATACCGCCATCTATGCCCAACTTATCGATGATGATAAGGCTGTTACTCTGGTTTCCGCCAAGGGCGCGGACGCGCTCAAGGTTGGTGCAGAAATTGCCAAAAAGGCATTAGCCAAAAAGAATGAGAAAGTGGTTTTTGACCGAGGCGGCTACATTTATACCGGTAAAATCCGTGCCCTTGCCGATAGTGCTCGCAAGGCCGGATTAAAATTTTAATTATGGATCCCGTTAGAAGTAACATAAAATATAATATGATTAATACCACCTTTACAAGGGGCGTTATTGGTAATAACTTCTAACGGGATGGAACAGGAAACAGATACAACTATTATTGCCGAGCAAGTTCCAATGATGACTCCAGTCGCGCCTAAAATACGAGAGGGCAAAGGAGGCGACAGAGGAGGAAAGAGACAGGGTGGCAGACGACCGTCGCGTCGGAACGCTCGCACCAAACCGGAATTTGAACAAAAAATTGTCAGTCTTCGACGTGTTACTCGCGTGATGGCCGGTGGTAGACGTTTCAATTTCTCTGTTTGTTTAGTAGCGGGTAATAGAAAAGGGTCGGTAGGTGTAGGCCAAGGTAAGGCCTCCGATACCCCGCTTGCTATCGATAAGGCTCTTCGAGATGCCAAGAAGAATATGATTACAGTTAATACCACTAAAGAAATGTCTATTCCCCACGAAGTGGATGCTAAATTTAGCGCTTCACGAGTTAAAATTATGCCAGTTCGAGGTAAGGGCATTCTCGCTGGTAGTTCCGTACGTACGGTTCTGGAATTGGCCGGACTTAGAGAAATAGGCGCCAAACTTTTGTCCAGATCAAAGAATCGGATTAATAATGCTTATGTGGCTATCAAGGCGCTCAAACAACTTGAGGGAACTAAGATAAGAAATAAAAGTTAAAGATTTCGGAAACTAATTTTATGCAATTTCATAATCTTCAAGCTAAAACAAAAAGAAAACACGCGAGACAGGTGGGGCGTGGCGGCACCCGTGGTAAGACATCAGGCCGAGGTACTAAGGGGCAGAATGCTCGCGCCGGTCATAAGAAGCGACCGGAGATGCGCGATATCATTAAACGCGTACCAAAACTTCGTGGTCGCGGTAAGTCGTCTTTAAAATCCTTCCAACCCAGACTTAAGGGATATACCCTTAAAGAATTTTTAGCTAAAAAGAAATTAGCAGCCAAGACCTAGAAGTTGTAAGCTAGTCTATATGTCAAAATTAATTGAGAAACTGAGACTCGCTTTTAATGACCGATTGCTCCGAAATCGAATATTTTTTATCCTTGGTATTTTGGCCGTTTCTCGACTGCTGGTCGTCATTCCTATCCCGGGTATTAATATCGCGCGTCTTCAGAGTCTATTTGCCGGAAGTGAATTTCTTAATCTCCTGAATCTCTTTTCTGGAGGAGGTCTTTCTAATCTATCTATTGTAATGCTCGGTGTTGGTCCGTATATTACCGCCTCGATTATTATGCAACTTGCAACTGTTATGGTGCCGAAACTCAAGACGCTTTCTCAGGAAGAAGGGGAGGCGGGACGGCGTCGTTTCGCCCAATATTCCCGTCTATTAACTGTTCCACTGGCAATTATTCAGGGTTATGCTTTTATTAAACTTCTTCAGGGGCAAGGTGTTCTTCCTCAGCTTTCTATTGATATTCTTTTAGTAGACATGCTGGTTATCGCAGCCGGTTCTATTCTTCTCATGTGGTTGGGCGAACTTATAACAGAATTTGGCGTCGGTAATGGTATTTCTCTCATTATTTTTGCCGGTATCGTTGCGGGATTACCAACGATGGCCAGTCAACTTATTTTTACGTTTGATGTGGCTCAGTTGCCTATATACGTGGCTGGACTTGCAGTAGCTATTCTGGTTACGTTTGGTGTTGTAGTGATAACGGAGGCGGAACGACCAATTCCTATTACTTATGCAAAACAAGTGCGGGGCGGACGCACCTACGGGGGTCTCTCTACTTATCTTCCGTTACGCATCAACCAAGCAGGTGTTATTCCGATCATTTTTGCGCTTTCCATCCTTCTATTTCCTCAAATGATTTTCCAATTTCTAACTCAATCAAGTGTAGCTGTAATTTCCAAGGCGGCTGATTTCGCTTTGACCTTGCTTACCAACAACTGGTTCTACACCTCCTCTTATTTTATATTGGTTTTTTTCTTCACTTATTTCTACACCGCAGTTACCTTTGATCCTGATTCCATTGCTACTAATCTTCAGAAATCTGGAGCCTTTGTACCCGGAGTTAGACCCGGTGATGCGACCGCCGATTATATTTCGCGTATTCTAACTCGCCTGACTTTGGTTGGCGCGCTATTTCTGGGTATTATTGCTATTTTACCTCTAGTCCTGCGTTCTCTAACCGGTATCCAATCTCTAGCTATCGGCGGCACAGCGCTTTTGATTGTTGTTTCGGTTGTGATTGATTTAGTAAAGAAGATTGACGCGCAGGTCTCGGCGAAGGAATATTAAACTATGATAAAAACTTTCGTCTTTATGGGTCGTCCCGGTTCTGGCAAGGGTAAGCAGTCTAAATTGCTCGCCGAAAAGTTAAAATGCAAACTTTTTTCTACAGGAGCTCGCGTTCGTGAGGTTGCTCAAGAAAATTCTTCACTCGGACATAAGATAAAAGAAATTCATGATTCAGGTGACCTGACACCGTCATGGTTTGTCTCTTTCCTTTTTGAAGAGGCATATTTGGCACTAGATAATAATGAGGCAATAATTTTTGACGGACTTGGGCGTAAAGAACCAGAGGCTCGACTTTTTGCTGAGATTAGTGACTGGCTCGATCGAGATTTTCGCGTTATTTATCTTGATGTTTCAGAACAATCAGTCATAAAGCGGCTCAACAAACGCCGTGTGATAGAGGGACGAGCAGATGATAGTAATATTCAAAATCGTTTCGATAATTTTAATGCCCAAACCATTCCATCTCTAAATTTCTTTCGCTCCATAAATAAAGTGATTGATATAAATGGTGGACCATTGCCAGATGCGGTCTTTGCCGAATTGTGGCAAAAAGTCTCTGCGCTATGATTAGACTTAAAACTCCGGAAGAGATAGAAATTTTGAGAGAAGGCGGGAGAAGACTTGCGGAAATTCTTTCTGTCCTAGCCTCGAAAGTTGCGCCCGGTGTTTCTTCATTTGAACTCGAAAGAGAAGCTTTGCGAATGATAAAAGAGGGCGGCGACAAGCCGGCCTTTCTCGGTTATAGCCCGCAGGGAGCCAGACGTCCGTTTCCTGCGGCGCTGTGTCTTTCCATAAATGAGGAGATTGTCCACGGCATACCAAATGAGACAGAGAAGATAATAAAAGAAGGCGATATTGTCTCGCTTGATTTCGGTTTGCTGCATCGAGGTTTGATTACTGATGCCGCTGTTACTGTACCAGCAGGTGTGGTTGGCGAGCAGTCGAAGAGACTTATTGAGACGACTAAAATGGCGCTCGAATGTGGTATTAAGGCCGCTAAACCCGGCAATACTATCGGAGACATAGGCGCCGCTATCAGCAAAGTAGTTTCAAAAAGTGGTTTTACCCTCACTGAAAATCTTGTGGGTCATGGCGTGGGATACAAAGTTCATGAAGATCCGTTTGTGCCAAACTTCGGTATTGCCGGGAAAGGGGAGAAATTGGCCCCCGGGCTGGTTATCGCTTTGGAGCCAATGGTTAACGTTGGAAAAGCAAGCAATAAGATATTGTCCGATGGTTATACTATTGTGACTCGCGATGGTTCTAGAAGCGCTCATTTCGAACATACGATTGCAATTACAGAAAAAGGAAATATAATACTAACTCAATGAATCCCGTTAGAAGTAATATAAAATGAAATATCTTTATACCAGACGCATTATTAGCAATAACTTCTAACGGGATGAAACATCTGAAAAAGGAACAAACTTTTGTTCTTGTTAAACCGGACGGTGTGCAGAAAGGGTTGATCGGAGAAATTATTAAGCGTTTCGAGCAGAGAGATCTTAAAATCGTAGCTCTTGAAATGTTTTACCCCACTGTGGAACAGATTGATAATCATTACCCCAAGGATGAGGCGTGGATTAAACGCTTAGGCGAGAAAAGTCTCAGCACTTATGAAAAATATAATATAAATAGCGTGACGCTCCTTGGCACCAGCGATCCGTCTGAGATCGGCCAAATGGTGCGGGGTTGGGTGGTTGATTACATGATCTCTGCGCCTCTTGTACGAATGGTTGTGCAGGGTCTGCATGCCGTTGACATGGTTAGAAAGATTGCGGGTTCCACACTGCCTTATCAAGCTGATATGGGTACCATTCGCGGAGATTTCTCAAATGATTCACCCGCTCTTGCCAACAGTGAGAAACGAGCCGTTATGAATCTGATTCATGCTTCGGAAACAGCGGCAGAAGCCAAGCATGAGATTGCGCATTGGTTTGGAGATTTTAAAGCCCATGAGTATAGGCGATTTGGCGTTGATTAGTAGATTTTTACATATGTTATAATATCTGCAGGGTTATTTGAGGTATTATCTAGCTAAAATATTTTCAGGGAGTCTTAATTGTTTTGCCCCTTGGGGCAGATCTGCAGACACCCACCTAGTTTTTACACTAGGGTATACCAGAATAACCCTAAGAAAATTCCCGATACAAATCGGGAATTTTCTTATTCTAAACTCTGGTATAATAGCCCGATGCGTAAATCGTCTCTGTTATACACAGCTTTCGGTATTATTGTTGTGGTCGGAGTGCTTCATCATATTGCGGTAGCGTTTTATTTGTACTGGACTATCTGGTGGTTTGATATCATGATGCATTTTCTGGCAGGATTTGCCGGAGGATTAGTTATGATGTGGTTTTTTTCACCCACCAGTATCTTTAGAGCCGTTGGGTTTATCTTGGTGTCTGTACTTATTATCGGAGTGGTTTGGGAAACATGGGAATATTTGGCTGATTTAGTCCAGCCTATAAATTATTGGCAAGACACAATATACGATCTTGTGTCGGATATGGTGGGCGCCGCGCTTTCTTGTCTATACGCTTATATTAGCGGAGCGATTCCAAAATTTTCTTTAAAGTCTTCGGGTGTTTGAGAGCGAGTTCTGACAGAATCTTTCTGTCGAGAGCAATTTCTTTGTTTTTAAGCATGGGGATGAATTTTGAGTACGAGAGTCCGTTTTCTTTCAAAAAAGCGGAGAGTCGCACGTTCCAGAGTCTACGGAAGTCGCCCTTCTTATCTTTACGATGAGCAAAGGCATAAGTGCCGGCGTGAAAGATGGCTTCGTTGGCCTGTCTCTCTTTGGTGGAACGACCGAATCGATAACCCTTTACTTTTCTAAGTATATTTTTTCTGGCCTTTAGAGCATCTACACCCTTTTTTACTCGTGTCATAAAATTAATTTAGTGTGTGTATGAGTAGTTGTTTACATATTAACGAGAAAACGCGAACGGGCTTTGTTTTTCATATGGAATTCGACATTACGGCCTTTAGTGCTCTTGGTCGCTCGGCGTTCTTTAATATTGAAATGATTTTGTCCGGTTCGTCGCGCCAGAAGTTTGCCGGTTTTGGTTACCTTGAGTCGCTTGGTATAAGACTTATTGGTTTTTATGGCCACAGTGCCCCGTATACTACTTCTTTTAAGAGAAATGTCCAGCCTGCCTGCCAGCAGGCAGGTTTTGAAAACTAGGCTCTTTCGATGATAGTAGTCATACCCTTCGGGCTCTTTTTAGCGGGGCTGGAAACTTTGTAATCGACGCTGACAAATTTAAGCATGCGATCAATACGTTCCTTTAGAAATTTCTCGTCGAGGTATTTGGCTCTGCCGGGTAAGAAAAGGTCAATCTTAACGCGATTGCCTTCAGAGAGCCATTCGCTTGTCTTCTTAGCTTTCAGGATTAGGTCGTGGTCACCGGTGCCGAGTTTAACCTGCACGGTCTTCACTTCTGCGGAATGGGATTTTTTCGTCTGCTTAGATTTTTTGTTTTCCTCGTAAAGATAGCGCCCGAAATCGGCGATCTTGGCTACCGGCGGGATAGCATTGGGAGAAATTTCGATTAGATCTTTCCCAAACCCGTCGGCTTTCTTGAGAGCTTCTTCCAAGGTGAGGATGCCAAGATTTTCTCCCTTCGGCCCGATAACGCGGAGTTCGCGCACTCTTATTTGCTGGTTAATGCGAGGTTGTTGCAACGTCTGTGGTATGGCTTATTATTAATGTTATTATAAACTATTACTTGATGGAATACAAACATAACCCACCGACTTTAGCCGAATTGAGACAGTCTCGCAAACTGATCAAAAATGATCGTATTCAGCATTTGATGTCTTTATCGGTATCGGAGCGATTAGCCGTTTTCGTGCATAGCCATGTGGGTTCTGTAGGATTTTTCCTCCTCCTCCTTTTTTGGACGATTTTCTGGCTCGCTTGGAACATTTTTGCTCCGATGGAGTATCGCTTTGATCCTGCGCCGGCTTTTGTTATCTGGCTCTTCACTTCCAATATCATTCAGCTGATACTTTTGCCTGTTATTATGGTCGGTCAGAATATTGAGGGCCGAGCGTCCGAGTGGAGGGCTCAGACTGATTTCGAGATCAATAAAAAAGCGGAACATGAAATTGAGGTAATCATCGCTCATCTTGAGAATCAAAACGAATTGCTTCTGGAATTGATTCGAAAGATAGAAAGGAGGTAATATGTAATCAGAGAGGCGGATGAGAAACAAGCGGTCCTTCGCAAGTTATAGTAACGAAATGTGGAAAGGAGGCGGGCATGACAAAGAAGAAAAAGGTTGAAGAGAATATCACCCTCGAAGGTGAGAAATCGGTCCAAGGCGAAGCAAACAACCCCGGGTGGCTGAGCAACATTGAACCGGGGGATGTTTCAGATATCCCCTACGGGCAAGTAGGTCTGATAAAGGAAGATGGGGTTTGGAAACAGATTTACTGAAGACAAAGAAGGGCCGTTGATTGTTATCCGCTTTAATGCAGGGGGTCTGAAACCGAACAAATTAGTCAGACCCCCTTTTTTATTTTTTCTACTTTGTTAAGGAATCTTGGTTAATAAGTGGAGACTATATAAAAAATACAGGGACGGAATTATAAAAAGAAGAGACCTCGCCGAACGTAAAGAGACGAAGTCTCTTCTTTGTCCGGCGAGGTCCTTAACTTGAAACCGTTTCTTATTTCTTATTCTGTCGACGACATTTCTCGCCGTAGTATCGGAATGCTGACGGTATTCGATAGGTGTGAGGCCCTTTGATACACGGAGATGCCGATACCTTGCCAGGCTAGATTGTCACCAGCAATCTGACAGCACGAGATTCCCGCTCCTTGCTCAGCGTCTTGTTCGGCTATCTGGCAGAACGAAATACCAATCACTTGATATGTATTCTTGGCAGCCTGATAAAACGAGATGCCAAACATTTGCCAAGCATTCTGTCCAGCAATTTGGCATAACGAAATGCCGAAAAAGTGAAACGCAGTTTCTCCGGCAACCTGAACTATCCCCACCAAAGAGTAGACACTCCCTGTCTCCGAGAATCCGCCCCACATGGAGCAAATATCCCCGTTGCTGATCGTCCACGGATAGGATACTAGGAAGATGATAACTACCTGCCGCCAATCAAGAGAATACCCCAACCATATAGAAACGCCACATACCAGGCCCGTCATCACGAGGCCTAAAACTAGATTTTTGTTGATACGCATATCGCCCTCCTTTTATTGGTTTGTGTTACTAAGTCTGCTTAGGATGATACATCTTAATATATTGTTTGTCAATAGTTTGTTGAGTTAACACCATGGGGTCGCACTTTTAACAGCTAAAGGTTACATGTGTTAATATCGTTTATATGAAAAAAGTTTTTATCATACACGGCTGGGGAGGTAACCCGGAAGAAGGATGGCTCCCTTGGGCTAAAGCAGAATTGGAAAAAAGAGATTTTGAAGTGCATATTCCAGCCATGCCGGATGCCTATGAGAAGAAACAGCCCACAATTGAAGATCGGATAAATGTCATTCGGGAGATAGCTGGACAACCAGACAGAAACACTTATTTCATTGGTCATAGTATTGGTTGTCAGAGTATTGATCGCTATCTAGAAACCTTATCTCCAGAAACTCGAATAGGAGGAGTGGTGTATGTAGCAGGTTGGCTTACTCTCAAGGGTCTGGATGATTATGAAGATGAAGATAGAAATGCGGCAAAACCCTGGATTGAAACTCCAATAGATTTTGCAAAGGTAAAAATGATTTCTCCCAAGTCAGTGGCTATATTTACCAAAGATGATCCATTTGTGGATATACAAAATGCGGAATTCTATAAAGAAAAACTCGGTTCAACTATTATTATTCTTGAATCCGGAGGACACCTCAATGATGAATCAAATACTAAAGAATTACCTCAAGTAGTAGAAGCTATAACAAAGATGAGTAGTTAGCGGTGGACTTAGTGAGCGAAAATTGGAACTAGCCACATTCTTGGGTTTTTGCTTCGCCCCTCGTAGCTTTATGCGAAGTGAGGAAGTGTCTGAGGCAATTTTAGATAATAGAAAAACCGTCGCATCTGAGGTGGATACGACGGTCTCGGTGGCGGGGGCTAACTGCCTACAAATGAGCAACAAGTTCTAGATAGGCTACTTTCCGAGAAACTTGTTTTCCTCACTTTGTGCCGCAAACCATGCGTTAATAGTGATTCCGATTGCTGTGCAGATATACCACCACAAGGTCGTTAGTATAACCAACGTAAACTGTTTGAGTGGTGTTTGCACGCCATCTGCGATCACAAGCCATGATACGCTTATTATGGCTATTACGATACACAGCCTGAGGACCGACCAAACCCATTTCCTAGGTTTTTTGTAAGTGAGACGACTGGCGGTATATCCACCGATAATCATCCCAAAGCTAATAAATATTAACCAGACTCCCAACATACTTGCCTCCTTCCAATTGATATTTTTATTACACTTATAGGTCCAGGTTAATACTATCATAAGAACCAATATGTGTCAAGTATGGTTGACTTAGTGAGCGAAAATTGCTCTGCCCGTCTGAAGCCTTGGCGAAAGAGGGGGACCAGCTACATTCTTGGGTTTTTGCTTCGCCCCTCGTAGCTTTATGCGAAGTGGGGAAGTGTCTGAATTTATTTTAAATACGAAAACCGCGGAACGGGAGCTTGGCACTCCTCGATTCCGCGGTGAATTACCCTGTCTCACTTGTTCTGATGTTCACGCTGGTTTATAAGTGTTTTTCGAACCAGACGAAGTTATAGCCACTCACAAAGTCTAGGTGTTGGAAGAATGACACCTCATCTTGGTTTTCTGCTCGAACAAAAAAACACATATACGAGGCACCCTTTTGCCTTAGACGGAGGAGGAGCTCTCCGATGAGTTGCTGGCCGACACCTCTGTTGCGAAAGTTCTGCAAAACGTAGAGATTTTCCCAAGTCACCTTTCCGGTTGGTTTGTGAAGCATACTCAAAGCAAAACCAACAATCTCATCATTTTCTTTTGCAACGAGAAGCACATCCTCATCAGCCTCAATCCACTTTTCTAATTGCTCTCTGGACCAGAAGCAATCTCGCTCCGACACCTCAAAAGCAGTCACACCCATCCCAATCTTTAGGACCGCCGAAACATCATTTGAAGTCATTTTCTGGATTATCATGTAATCCCTCCTTCTTTCTAAAAATAGTCTAACATAGTCTAACAGATTTACGAGGACTTGTAAATGTGTTAAAATAAACGTTTATGAGGCTCGGTCAAGTTATTGGTGCAACTCAAAAAGACATCGAGAGTAAGAAGTTTAATTACTGGATCGGTGTGAGCCTAGGTTATAAATATTTCAATAAAGATAACATTCAAACGTATATTGAATGGGCAATTTCAAATACCAAAAACTCTATTTTTATCCTTGTTGCTGATTGGATTTACGCCATCAACCTAGAGGTACTAGATAAACGAGATAAACAACTTGCTTTGAGAAAGGCCATGCGTCTTGGTGACGCCAAAATTGCTGAAATTACCGATATAATAAATGCTCTTGCACCAGAAGTCGCAAATAGAATTAAGATTGGTCGCTGGAAAGATATTGAAAGCAGCGAAATACATCAAAATAGGGTAAAGATTCTTTTTGAAGAATTTAAAAAGAAAACGGATTTTTACAATCGCATTATTGAAATAGTCAAAGACACTTTTAAAAATAATCCGAAAAATGTTACACAAGAAGATTTAGAAAAGTTGGCCGAATATGTACTCCATGAGATGCCAGTATTTCTCGATGGCATACACTTATTTGGCAATACATATGACGCGACATTATACCCTAAAATTGGTCTCATTGATCTCCTTGAAAAAGACTTACAAGAAGGAGTAGTTTTTCCAGAGATTACAAAAAGGCTTGAAATCAAATCACCGGCGGCGATTATTGAAGCATATGTAGATTAAATATACTTTGCCAAGCTCGACTTTGCACAGTAGGCACAATTTTTTTATATACATCTAACTCGTGCTATAGCGAATTATAGATGTGGAGGATTGAAATGAAGAATGCTTTTAAGTTATCTCTCGTGGTGGTTTACCATGAGCGAGCGAAGCGAGTCGAGTGGACTTAGTGAGCGAAAATTGCTCTGCCCGTCTGAAGCCTTGGCGAAGGAGGGGAACCAACTACATTCATAGGTTTGTGAGACGTCAGAAGCGATTTTAGGGGTTTCTAGTGCTTAGAGGTATCACAATAGGGGAATGGAATTATCGGTATGAGTTTAATCCAGCTACTCTAGGTATAAAGAAATATAGTATATAACTATTGACATAATATATACTATCTAATAACATAGTATATGTCCATATAGTTAATGTATACTATATAAGGTTATGAATATAGACATTGGTAAAAAAATTAAACAAAAAGAGGGCTTCTTTGCCTTAATCCCAAATCCTTTTCCTCCTAAGGAATTGTTTAGCATGCCTCAAAATATTCTTTTAAAAGCTGCTGAAGCTGATCGCTTGGTAGGAAAGTTAGACGGAATAACACATACCTTACCTGATGTCGACTTTTTTCTCCGTATGTTCGTCGCTAAAGATGCTACTTCATCGGCGCAGATAGAGGGAACGAGAGCAACAATCATAGATGCGATAGAGAAAGATGCTGGTATTGCATCAAAGGAAACTGATGCAGATGACATTCTTTATTATGTAAAAGCTCTTAACTACGGCATTAAGCGTCTAAATAATTTTCCACTATCGTTACGTGTAATTCGCGAGGTTCACTCACAGTTAATGACCGGGGCGCGTGCCACCCATTTTTCAGACCCCGGACATTTTCGTGAAAGTCAGAATTGGATTGGTGGAACTAAACCAGATAATGCTCATTTTGTCCCTCCGCCAGTGGGTGATATGAAGTCTGCATTAGGAGATTTTGAAAAATTTTTACACGAAGAGAAACAATTTCTCCCGATTATACATATTGGAATTATGCACGGACAATTCGAGACAATACATCCGTTTTTAGACGGTAATGGCAGAACAGGTAGACTTCTTATTACACTACTTCTGTGTCACAGAAGACTCCTAGAAAGGCCAGTATTATTTCTTTCATCCTACTTTAAAAGACATCAAAAGATTTACTACCAAAAGTTGGATGATTATCACAATGGTGATGTGGAGAGTTGGGTGGACTTCTTTCTTGATGGTGTAATAGATACAGCTGAAGAATCTATTGAAATCTCACGTAAAATTAGAAAATTACGTGATAATGATATGGAAAAAATTCAAGCTCTGGCTAAACGAGAATCTGAAAGTGGAGTCGCGGTTCTATCACGATTGTTCGGCTTTCCAATCGTTAACACTCGCAGAATCATGGAATGGACTAAATTCACTAGGGCAGGAGCGCAGAGAGTTATTGATAGATTTGTTAATTTAGGAATCCTAAAACCACAAGATGAAAAAGGGGCTTATGACAGAAGCTATATTTATCAGAATTATATTGATATATTTATTAAATAAATATGAGGCAAAAACAGGGGCCTATGGTCGTACTGCTAATAGCAGGTATTATCTACCCACAGGTGGCTCTAGCGGCTTGGTGGAACCCATTTAGTTGGTTCGATAACTGGAATTTTATTAGAGTAGGTCGAGAAAAAGAAGCTCTGGAAGAAAGAGTTAAAGAATTAGAAGAAAGACTAGACGAATCTAAGTCAGCCGCATCTTCAGAAGAGATTATTGAAGAGAAACAACCAAATGTTTCTACTCTAAAACCAGCACCTGCTCCTGCTTCGAAATCTGTTTCTACACAGACAAAAAATACCAAGTCAACCGTTACAACTACAGCAAGCTCTATCCAAGCTAGTCCAGTAGCCTCTGGCACAATCTCGACTACATCTACGGAATCATCCGCAACTACGAATTATAAGGTGAATATTATGGAGGTGGATCGTAATTTTTGTTTAGCAATTACCCAATCAGGTTACTATAAAACCTATGGGATAGCTGGTTCAACTCAAGATACAGAAGGTCCTAGTATTAGAGTCGCTCTCTTGGATATTATTTCCGATGCCAACAATGTTGGCATAAAGATAAAAGGAAATGTGCATATTGAAACCCTACATACAGATAAGCCTGCTTACCTTACAATTTCTCCATCTGGTCCTTTAGATTTAAAAACTCTTAAGCCAGGTACCAATTTATTTGATGTAGATTTGTCATTCACTTCTGCCAATGAAATTACGATCGACATCAAACAAATAACTGGAGAAATTAAGGCATATCTCACCATAGATTCAATCGAAATTGATGGCGTTAAGGTAAATGGATTCCCACATATTTTTCCAGCATCATATATCTCTCAATGCCAATAGATTAAGCAGACAGACAGATAAAGCAAAACCACCCATTGGGGCGGTTTTGCGAAACTCGTGCTGTTTATCACGAGCGAAGTGGTGGAGATGCCGGGAATCGAACCCGGGTGCAAAAAGAAATCGGAGTGAAGTCTACGCGAGGTAGTTTACTTCATTTTCCGCCAACTGGCGGATCAAGACTCAAGATACAAAGCAAACAAAAGCTCTTAGGTCTCTATCCTCTAAGTTTCGTCCAGACGTGAGGAACGTCAGGACAGAGTCTCAAGTAATAACACGACTTTCTGCTACATAAGACATCTCGCAGAGGCGTGGATCACTTACGCGAGTTTAAACTCGAACGTAGGCGAACTGGAAATCGTTTGCCTTAAAATAAGGCGAAACAACTCCTGCAAAAGTTGATTTTGCATTTAAGATTTGAAGCAGATTAGAGAGTTACTTCAGCTCTCCCGCGCATCAATCCGATGAATCTCCTTGTCTAGGCCGATCATCCCCGTATTTAAACCCACGCCGAGGCGGGGCAAGATTACAATGTTCTCTTCAGGTCTCTCTCGATGTCTCGCTTTTTGATCGCTTGGCGTTTATCGAATTTCTTTTTGCCGCGAGCGATAGCAATGTCGAGCTTCAGAAACCTCCCTTTATTATACATTGAAAGAGGAATGATTGTCAATCCTTTTGTTCCTTCTGCATTTTTAAGTTCCTCCAACTCATTTTTTGTCAGGAGAAGTTTTCGTACTCGGAGAGCATCATATTCTTTAGGTGCGTTCTTGGGTTGGTAAGCCGGGATTTCCGCACCCACCAGATATGCTTCATTTCCGCGGGTAGCGATAAATGCTCCTCTTAAATTCATTTTACCTTCTCGGACGGATTTAACTTCCATACCAAGAAGTTCAATACCCGCGGTGAAGCGTTCAAGAATCTCATAATCAAACAATGCTCTTGAATTGTCGGCGTACTTGGTCATAACGAAATAATAGCAAAATTCCAACTTTTATATATAATGTCGCAATATGAAGGGCTTTCCTAATAAACCAAAGAAAATTATCATCACCAAACCCCCCAAGGGAGGCAGTACCCCGCCCGGTCAGACGCTTTTAAGGCAAGCATTACTTGCTCTCGTTATCTTTTTTTCTTTGGTTAGCATTTATTCTTTGATTTCCGATGCCTCTAAATCAGTAGAGGAGATTTCGCTTTCTGCTCTGGCCCAAGAAATATCTCTTGGACACGTATCATCCATTATTGTCGTCGGCGATGATCTTGATATCACTTTTGTTGATAACGAAGTTCATAAGACTTCCAAAAAGGAGGCTGGCACGGCTCTGACCACCACGTTCAAAAATTACGACGTTTCTCCGGAGGCGCTCGCTAAGATAAATATCGAGATAAGAAACGATCAAGGATTCATGTATTGGTTTATTTCACTTGCCCCTGTCATCTTGCCGATCGCCTTTATAGTTTTCTTTTTATGGTTTCTTTCGAGACAGGTCAAGGGGGCCGGGATGCAAGCTTTTACCTTTGGTCAGTCGAAAGCGCGAATGACCCGTCCGGATGACAAGAGCCAGAAGGTTACATTTAAAGACGTAGCTGGATGCAGGGAGGCCAAAGAAGAACTTCGCGAAATAGTGGATTTTCTTAAGAATCCTAAAAAGTTTCTGGATATTGGCGCCCGTATTCCCAAGGGTATTCTCCTCATGGGCGCGCCGGGTACGGGTAAGACTCTTTTGGCTCGCGCAGTTGCTGGCGAGGCGGGAGTGTCCTTCTTTTCTATTTCCGGTTCTGAGTTTGTCGAGATGTTTGTGGGTGTGGGGGCCTCGCGTGTACGAGACCTCTTTGATTTGGCGAAAAAGGCCGCGCCGGCCATTATTTTTGTCGATGAGATAGACGCAGTTGGTCGGGTGCGCGGTACAGGAGTCGGCGGCGGTAATGATGAACGCGAACAGACCCTTAATCAGATTTTGGTTGAACTTGACGGTTTCGAGCCGAATGAAAAAGTGATCGTGATGGCGGCCACCAATCGTCCTGACGTTTTGGATCCTGCGCTTCTGCGA
>ERZ1292629.2121-Hain-H43-01um-R1-2121-length-17479-cov-8_pt1 | contig 17479 bp, 23 predicted proteins | sample MGYA00564399_ERZ1292629 | MGnify/ENA primary metagenome ERZ1292629 (study PRJEB36523, sample SAMEA6512636) | groundwater metagenome | collected 2019-01-08 | study: AquaDiva: Metagenomics assemblies of 32 groundwater samples
GTATCATTAGCTATGCTCCATAATAAATTATGGAGTTATCAATTTTGCACATATTTTATTTATTGGAATTGCCTATGATTTAAGAGATGATACATCTGTTGATTAAGAGAGTTATCAGTTTCTTCTTATTATTAACATTTTAATCTCCTCACCAACATCACCAAATCCTTCGGATTTGTACTCCACACTAAAGTGTGGAGTTTGCTATGGATTTGGTGAGACAGGACTAAAATCCAAGCAAGAGATTACCACACTCTAAAGAGTGTGGTTAGATTTTTGGCCTGTATCTCATTAGTTTATCACATTTCCAATATTTATTTCTGTTAATCATCACAACCTCAGCCCCCCATTCTGCCAATCCCTTATAATAAGAGAATTAGCCCTGTTTTCATCAGGAATTCCTCCTTTTAATAAAAAACTTCTTTTCCTTGCAATCTTTTCTATTATCCCGTAACTATCATTGTTCTTAATCTCTTCGTCAACGGAGATATCATAAAATCTTTCAAATTTTCTTTTATTATTTTTTAAAAATAATTTTATAATAGAATGAGCAACAATATCTGGATGCCTCAATCTTTCCTCACCCATAGCACCAATTAATCCATATCTTATTTCATCTTCCTTTTTCAGAGGAATAACGCCAGGACTATCAATTAATTTAATGTCATCTCCAAGATTAATCCAGTGTATTCCATGAGTTGTTCCTGCTTTTTTACTTACTTTCACTTTTTTCTTATGAGTGAGTCCATTGATGATTGAGGATTTTCCAACATTAGGATATCCTAAAACACCAACAACAATATCTGCCTTGCACTCTCTGAATTTTAATTTTGGATCTCCAACTTTCCTTTCAATAATCTCTCTTTTTCCGCATTTAGAAAATAAATTTTTTATTTCACTTAAAAGTATTTTATATGATTTTTTGTTTTTCTCAGAAACAAAAACAACAGGTGCAATTGCTTTTAGCAATTCAACTTGTTCATGTATCTTATCCTTATCAACTAAATCACTTTTATTCACAACAAAAATAAAAGCCCTTCCCGCCTCTGAAATAAATCTCTCCAAATCCTCATTTCTTGAAAGTTCCACTAGCCTTGCATCAAGAACCTCGAGGACAATATCACTTTCATGAATTATTCTTTTAATCACATCCCAATAAGGTTCAATATTCGTGTCTCTTGCCTGTCTTCTTCTGATGAATTGTTGCATTTTATTTTTTTTGAATTTATTTAATGATATTTTATTATCTTATTACTTTATCGGTATCATGTATATCTTATCAGTTATGGCGTCTGTTATTTTCCGAGAGCATCTGATCCACAACTCTTGTTTCTCATACCTCCTCATCAAGTTTTGCCTATTACTGGTATTATTTATCGGTATTGTAAAAACCTTAAGAGTTGGTTAATTAATTGATTAAGCGAGTTATCAGTTTATTCTGCTCTTACCCAACTTAATCTAATTATACATAACTTATCAGTTTATACATTACCAATACATTCATTTATATTATTAACAAAAACTTAGCTTAAATAGTTTTTTAATCATTATAACCAAAGAGAATAATGTTTATAAAAACAATATATTTAGTCAAAACATGTATGAATTTAATTATCAATACAGATTAAAATCAGGAACTGCTCATAATGCAAAGTATGAACATACCACGGTTCTTACAGCAACATTTTTATTTGGGCAGGAAATAACACCTCTGGAAAGAAAAGAAGTAAAAGAAAGATGTAGAACATCTCACAGAAGTGTTAATAAAACTCTTCTTAATAATTATCTTTTTGAAAAGGAGGGAGCTTGTTTTGAATATGCAGATAGATTATTTGGAAGAGCATATTACACCCGTAAAAGCACATTTACAATAACTCCTTTGCCTTTTAGATTAGGATTTAAATTAAGGCAAGAAGTATCAGGGCATCTTCCTCTTGAAGAAATGATTAATTTAAGTGCTTTAGATCGTTTTGTTCGAACAGGAGAAAATCCAAATCAAGAACAAAAAACAGAGCCACAGGAACAAAAGCAGACAGCATAACTGCAAAAGCAACAATCTTAATTTAGATATATATTTCTATACAATAATCCTTAAAAGTCAGAAATATATGGATTTTAAAATGGTAGACTCAAGAGTTTTAGATGATTTTAAAGCAGGAGACTGGATTGGTATTCATTATCAAGAGCCTGAAAAAGATTTTTATTGCTTTCCAACAATCGTTGAAGGAATAAGCAATAGAAATAAGAATCCTTTAGAGGAGGTTGTTGAAGTAACAATGTCGCCTGAAACTTGTCCAAGAACATTAAAAAGAGAATATATTTCTAGAATTTGGAAAATAGGTGAAGTTCATACTTAGTTTTAAATAAAATTATTTTTAGAATAGTTTTTTAATGATTATTTTGTAGTATCAAAAAAACAATGTGCCACCCCCACTTAAAAGTGGGGGTTTGTGACAGGCACTTGTTTTTAGGATGCTCCGAAATTAAAAGCAGTAAGTTTACGACCCCATTCTAAAGAATGAGGTTTTAATTTCGGACATAATAATCTTTAAATTAACAGATAAAACATTTAGATTATGCCATATCAAACAATAGAACAAAGAGCTGCCTTATGTCAACAAATTGCAAAACTAAAAAGTTGGGATAAAATAGAGATTACAACATATAATAGAAGTTTTAGTCCATTAAGCACCATTGATACAACTACTCAACTTAGATATTTTGTAAAAGCAGATGGCGAAAGAGTTACAGTATCTAGTGTGTATGATTCTGCAAATGCTAGGTATTTTATAAAAAGAAGAATAAAAATAGGGAAGATATCTCGAATAGTTCCATTGCAAGAAAGAGTTAGTTCTTCATAATCTATAAAATTTTAATAACATTTAATAATCTTCTTTTTTATCTATTTCTATGAAATCCAACTTTGAACTCCTATCACCTGCAGGCGATTTTCAATGCTTAGTGGCAGCAATAAACGCAGGAGCAGATGCAGTATATTTTGGATTGGAAGATTTTAATATGCGTGCAAGAGCAAAGAATTTTAAAATAAAAGATTTAAAAAAAATCAAACAGCTGACAGGGAATAGCATCGGGAGGAGGAAGGGGGAGCGAAGCGCTGGAGGGTGGGGCAAAGTATCAAATAAAAAAATCAGGAGATATTTAACCTTAAACACAATTATTTATGATAATGAAATGAAAAAAGTTGAGGAGATAGTAAAAAAAGTTAAACCTTATGTAGACGCAATAATCTGTTCAGATATTGCTGTCATGCTCTTATGCAAAAAGCACAAAATTCCTTTCCATATTTCAACCCAATGCTCTGTTTCAAATACAAAATCAGCTAAATTCTACAAAAAATTAGGGGCAAAAAGAATTGTTTTAGCAAGAGAATTAAATCTAAAACAAATCAAAAAAATTTCAAGAATAATTCCAGTTGAAATTTTTATTCATGGTGCAATGTGTGTAAGTGAATCAGGAAGATGTTTCACATCCCAGTTTTTATTCAATGAATCGGCAAACAGAGGAAAATGTATTCATCCCTGCAGAAGAGCCTATATTGTAAAAGATGAAGAAGGAAATAAATTAAAAATTGAAAATAATTATATTTTTTCAGCTAAAGATTTATGCACCCTGCCTTTTTTTGAAAAACTAAAAAATTCAGGAGCTGTTGCATTCAAAATTGAAGGAAGAAACAGAGAACCTGAGTATGTTGATACTGTTGTAAGAGTTTATAGAAGAGCTTTAGATAAAAAATTAACAAAAAAAGAAATCCAAGATTCTATGAAAGAATTAGAAAAAGCTTACAACAAAGGATTTTCAAGTGGATTTTATCTAAAATCTCCAACAAATGATGATTTTTCAAAAACAGAAAACTCATCAGCAACACAAACCAAACAATTCATAGGAAAAATAATTCATTATTATCCTAAAATAAATGTTGGACTTCTAAAGCTAAACACAGGAAAACTCCAGCTTGGAGATGAAATAATAATCTTAGGGAAAACAACAGGAATAGTAAGAGCAAAAGTAAAAACAATGGAAATTAAGCATAAACAAATCAAAGAAGCAAAGAAAGGACAAATCATAGGAATACAGCTTCCTTTCTGCAGAAAGGGTGATGATTTGTATAAGGTTGTAAAAAGATAAAAATCTACAAATAATTATAAGTTTATTTTACTTGAATCAGTTTAACAATTTGCAATTATTTCAGGTAGATTAGGAACATATCCTCTAACTCTATCAAATACCGCAGGATTTACACAATCAGTTTCTTCGTTTCCTCCCCTGTCAAGGCACCAACCAAAATCACTGCAACGAACATTATTAGCAGCAACATCTGGATTTAAAAAGCATAATGCGTCATCTGGTTCATATTTTATTTTACATCCATCAACATCTGACTCCTTATCTTCAGGATCATAAACAGCATAAAAACATCTTCCTGAACCTTCTGGAGGCCCTCTCTTATCACAAGCATATTCACTTACAGATTTGCCAGGAAATAATTTCTTGACTGTTTCTTCAGGAATAAAAGGACCAAGAATTTGATCTGGAGGCGCAGGAGGGTTTATATTTATTATTGGTGGTTCAGGTTCATCATCAGGAGTGTGGGGAATTTCACCGATAGGTCCTACAGTGTTAAGTTCGCCGCCAAGATTTTTTGTATCTGGATTTTTATTAGATGAATTCTTATAAGAAGCATAACCTGCTGAAAAGATTAGTATTATGACAGCAATTCCAATTATTAAATTATTTTTAGAAATCTTTTTCCTGTTTCTGTTAACCCTCTTTTTCATGAGATAAAAAAATAAATATCATTTAAATATCTTTCTGCTCTGTCCGGAATAACCTTATGATAGACTTATATTCTCCAAAAATAGCCTGTTTTTTATTTTTCTCCCCCTATTAATGAGGGAGAACAAATCAAAAACGAGGAAATAATTGTGCAAAAATGTATTATAGGAAATCACTTTAATAATCGTATAAGCGTTAGTGATTTACTATTTAGGGAATAACATTAAAAGTTACGGAAATTAATGTTATTCACTATAATTTAAAACTCCGGACAGAGCATATCTTTCCATAAAAATAAAGAATCCCAATCATAGCAAGCTATGGGGTATTCTTTAAGCCTCCAATTAGGAACAAACAAAAAAACTATCGTAGCAGGCTACGGAGTATTAGACCCAATTGGAGCAATAAAAATCCATTAAAGAATCATAATTCTATCAACAAGCACCCGCTAGTACTCTGGCTCTATAATTATCAGAATTTCTTTTTTCTCTTGCAATTTCTTCAGAAGTCATAGCTCTTGAATAATGCCAGCCGCATCTTGAACATTCATAATTAGCGGTTTTAGAAGTTCCAGTATCATAACCAAGAAATAGTTGTTCTCCGATATGTGCTCCTTCACCTCTTTTTTCAGATCTCATGCATTTTAATATTCCTACTACTCTTTCTGCATTTGCTATTCTTGCATCTTCCGCTAATCTTTCAAAATCAATTCTTACCATAACATATCTAAATCATATTATTATTTAAATATTATTATACTAAATATTGGTAATGTAAATGATGGAGGAAATATTAAGTAAAGAGTAAGTTATGGCATCTGTTGAATAAGAGAGAGCATCTGGTTTTTAGTCTCTCATCATAAACATTTTAATCTCCTCATCAATAACTCTTAAAGTTTTATGCAATTCCAATAAATTCCAGTTCTAAATCGTTCTTCTCTATAAAATCATCTATCCACTCCCCACTACAAATTCTTATAAACATGAGATTCTTTAATTTTAAAGCATGAACATACAAAGAGTCAAGCAAGGTGCAAAAATTACGCTTTACAATGGAATTTACACTGTAATCTTGGGGCTTTTCTTTCTTATTTTTATGAAACTGAATATGAGCCTTAATTTCAGTTCAATAACTTTATTATGGGGTTTTTTTACAACATACAGCGCTAAGGTAGCTCAGATTTTTTATCTTTTCAATGCATTAGTTGGCTTATTATTAATCTCAAATGGATTGACAATTATTTTTTTGTCTTATTTTATCATAAAAAGAAAAGATAAAATGACATGGTTAATCTTATTCCTTTCAGGAATAACAATGTGGGCAGGAATGCTCACAATATCATTTTTCCTCTGGAATTTCCTACTGATATTTTTAAGTGCAATAGGATGGCTGACATTTATGTTTGGCATGGTTCTGCCAATAAGATATTATCTGGAAAAGAATTACAGGGAATACTGAAAAATTATTTTTAATCTCCTAAACATAACTTATTCTCATCACAAACATCTCATCAGGTTTTTACATTACTAATATTATCTGTATCATATATGCTTTATCAGTTATAGCTTCTGTTTATTTTAGAGCTTGTAGTTGATTTTGCTTCTCACACTTTCTTAATCTCTGCTGCTCATCTTTTCTGCATTAACATTACCAATATTATCAGTTTTATACATTACCAAAAAGTTTTTAATTTAGTATTCCCAAAACACAACCAGTTTCCCATCTTCATCCCTCATGAAAAACCTGTCGCCTTCATCATTCCATATCTTGATTTTTGAATCATATTCTTTTTCTTCTCCAGCCTCCAAATCATTCAGAAAAAAGAAATGATTTGCATCATCTTTTACCTCCCATTTATCTAAATCACAATCAAAATCACAGATATTTTTTATTATAAAAAATTCTTCAGAAGCATTTAATTCATCAAGTTTAATGCAGCCTGCACATTCATCAGAACTTTTTTCCCATAAGCCAATTTCATTCTGCTGTGCAAATTTTTCAGCATTAATCAGCTTGTCCTTATATTTTAAATCTAAAAGCATAAAAGAGGTCGCAAGCCCTTTCTCCAGAATCTCAACATCAATCAATCTTTCATTATAAAAAACATATCTTAACTTTCTTTCATATTTATCAATATTTTCCTTATCCCTTAATAATTCAATGCTCTTGTTCTCAATTTCATTTATCAAAAAATCCTTTGCCTCCTGATAATAAGGTTTTTTCTTTTCAGGAGTATTCACTCCCAACAGTCTGATAGTTTCATCTTCTCCATTAATATTAACATGAATAGTGTCACCATCAACGACGCGGATTACAAACGCAGATTCCTTTTGATAGTTATTAGAATTATTATCAATTGCTTTTCCAGTAAATTGAGGCCAAAATATTGATAATAAGGCTAAAACTAATATTATTAACAAAAATATCAAGAGACGTTTTAATTTCATAGATTAAAATATAATTAATAAAATAAAAAGATTATTATACTATTTTATTTTGAAACTTTTTTCATTAACCATTCTCTAAGTTGTTCCGCTCTTTCAGGTGCTAAACCTGGGATATAGCCTTCTGCAGTAGTAAATGTATTTACTCTTGTATTTTCCATACTTCTTCTGGTATGGACAATTATATTAGCAGAGTACCCAGCTGTCTGAATAGATAATTCTGAAAAACCAAACATTAATCCAAAAATAGTTCTTCTCATATCCACATTCTGTATTTTTGAATAAGGAATTGTATTATATTTCTTTGTGATGATACCTTTTTCAATATAAATTCCATCTTTTCTAAAATCAAATAAAAAATTATTATAATAAATACCAATAAGTATAAGTGCAATTATGTATATTATTATAAATGAAACAATAAACTCTACTATTAAATAAATGTCAAATGCGATTTTACCATGATTAAAAAGTGCAGATAATCCTATGCCTCCAAATATACTTATTATTATAGTAGGAAATAATGCAATTATTCTCCATGCATTTTTTACCCTTGGATATAAATTTTCCATGATTTTTCCTCTTTTCTAATAAATTTAATGAATATTAAGTTTATAAAATTAACTGCTTTTTCTATTCTAGCTATTAATAAGTATATACTAAAAGTTATATACAAAAATTTTTAGTCTTACTAATTTTAAATAATATCTGTCCATCTTACATATCTAAAGAAGATATTTTTTCTTTGTAACAATCTCTTTCTTCAATCTTGAAATATGTTTTTGATTCATTCTTTTGGAAATCCCAAGAAGGGATTGGATTTATTGCATTACCAACTTTGTTAAAACAAGCCATATCTAAATCAATAAACTTGGAACTAGGTCTCCATTTAGAGTAATCAGTACCGACAAGTTTAAGTCTTTCTTCCCAATATTTACTATAACAATTGGTAGCATCAACACATTGTCCACTAGTTTTAGCTTCAGGAGGGCATGAGGTAGGGTCTAAATTAGCAATACAACTATAATATTCAAATTGAACTTTGTCAATTTCTTCATTTAAACTTACATTATTCTCTCCTCCGATAATGACTTTTTCTCCAGTAGTTAAATTAAAATTGACATTCCCTAAATTTCCACAATTACAACTGCAAATATCTACCCTACTGCTAGATACACTTACTTGGCCATTATAATTTCCTCCAATATTTTTACATAGATTATCACAAGAATTTTTACATAAATCCATGGACTTATTTAATTCTACTTCTGAATTATTTACATTTTTGGGTGATTGTTTAGAATAAAAGAAAAACCATCCAATTATAACTAAAATTATTATAATTATTAGCAAAACCCAAATCAACCACTTTTTCATAATGGCAATGAGTAAGCCATATTTAAAAACTATTCGTTTTTATTTTAGTAAGAAATAATTATTATACTTTCAGATTAGTATAAAATGGGTAAAAACACTTTTTACATTATCTTATACACTTTTATTATTCACACCAAGCAGTCTTATTGTTCCTAAGTCAGTTTCAATAGTATCTCCATCAATAACCCGAAGAACAAATGCTTTTTCTCTTTCATAATTAATATTATTGCTAACAGATTTCCCAGTTAAGTATGGATAATAATAAGCTAATAATCCTAAAACTATGATTATTAATAAAAAAATCACCAGTCTCTTTCCAAATCCCATAAAAAAGATATATTTCTCTATTATATAAATGTTCAACACAAAATTATTTAAACCTTTAATTATTATCATAAACATGGAATCTGAAATTAAAAGAATAGATGAAAGATTAATAAGATTAGCAAGAGATATGGAATTAATAAAAGGATTATTAATGGCAAAGGTAGATGATGAAGGTGAATTATCTGATTGGGCTAAAAATGAGCTAAGAAAAGCAAGAAATGCTCCTGAATCAGAAAATGTTTCTTTTGATGAAGTCAAAGATAGAATACAAAATAAAAAATGAGTTTTTCAATAAGTTTTGATAAAGGGGCTGCAAATTATTTAGAAAACTTACCTGCAGATATTTCTGAGAGAATAATCAATAAATTTGGAAAAATAAAAGAAAATCCATTTATATCAACGGAAATAAATTTTCGGATAAAATTTTTTCCTTGATATTTAGGAAATGAAATTAATATGTCCGAAAATTAATTTCATTTACTATAGATATATTGAACATTATGAAGGAGAGTATTATAAAATCAGGATAGGAGATTATAGAGCTTTAATTGACATAGATTTTCAAAGAAAAATTTTATTTGTTAGAATTCTTGATAAAAGAGGAAGAGTCTATAAGAGATAAAATAATCACAAAAATTCGCTGCATCAAAAGCTTTTTAAACATCAAAAAAACAATGTGCCACCACACACTAAAGTAAGTGGTTTAATTTCGGACATTAAAAATTTTCAGAATTTAATTAAATTTTTATGGCTTAAAAAACCTGAAAAATAAAACAGAAGGTTTTTTAAACATACTTTGTAATAATATTTTAAGATTAAGGTAAGTTAGGCATGGCAGAAAAGATTAAAGACATCTGCATAACTCAACTAACTTATCTGCAAGGAATATGGCATCAAAAGTAAGAATAAAATTAAGAAGCATGAAGATTGAAGAATTAAATAAAATCTGCAATCAAATAAAAGAAATATCTAGCAAAGCAGGCATACCGATTTCAGGCCCTATTCCTCTGCCAACAAAAAAACTCAAGATAACCACAAGAAAATCACCTTGCGGAAATGGAACAGCAACATTTGATAATTTTGAGATGCGTATTCATTCCAGAGTTATTGACCTTCCGTCAGATGACAGGGTTCTCCATGCAATAATGAGATTGTATGTTCCAAGAGATGTTACAATAAAAATTGAGATGAAAGAATAAATATTTTAGTATTATATATTCTTATAATTCTTATAAGTTAAATCATCTGTTGATTTGTTCTATCTCACAATTCAAACTCTTAATCTTCTCATAAACATCTCTTAAAAATTATCACATTACCGAAGTATCACAATAATCCTTAAAAACCATCAATTTATGCTAATTAAATGACAGACCCTGATATAGTAAAAGTAGACCTTTCAAGACAAAAACCAGATTTTTCATATGAAATTGTTATTGGAAGAAATTTATTTCCACAAGTTGCAGATTATTTGAAATTTGCAAAACTAGCTTCAAGATGTGCAATTGTAACAGATACAAACGTGAGTAGACATTTACATCCTGCTCGCTTATATTCTGCACTAGAACAAAAAAATCTAGATTCACGAGTTTTTACTTTTGAAGCAGGAGAACAAAATAAAACAGTAGCTACCTGGGATAAAATTTCAAATGATATTGCTGCAGCAGGTTATGGAAGAGATTCTGCAATACTTGCAATAGGCGGAGGAGTTGTAGGAGATTTAGCAGGATTTGTAGCAGCAACATTTGATAGAGGAATTCCTTATATTCAAATACCAACAACAGTTTTAGCACAAGCAGATTCTTCTGTCGGAGGAAAAGTAGCAGTAGATACTCCTGAAGGAAAAAATAGAAGAGGTGCTTTTTACCAACCAAAAATAGTTTTTATTGATATTGATACATTAGCAACTCTTCCTGACGAAGAATATGCAAATGGATTAGCAGAAACAGTAAAACATGCTGTAATTGAAGACAGAGATTATTTTTATTATTTAAATGATAGCTTGAATATGATTAATTCAAGAAATCCTGAAATATTTTTAGAGTTAGCAAAAGCAAATTGTTCAATAAAAGCAAATGTAGTTCAACAAGATCCAAATGAAAAAGGCAAAAGAAGAATTCTTAATTATGGTCATACAGCAGGACATGCAATTGAAAAATTAAGCAATTATCAAATACCTCATGGACACGCTGTTTCAATAGGAATGATGGTTGTAGGAAGAATCTCAAGAAATCTTGGCTATATGCCAGCAGAGGAACTAGCAATGCAAGAAAGATTCCTAAGAAATCTAGGACTTCCAACAACAATCCCTAATGGAATGACAGCTGATAAAATAATTGCAGCAACATTAGGAGATAAAAAAGCTGCAAAAGGTAAAGCAAGATACTCTCTTCCAAAACAAATAGGAACAATGCTTTCTTTTGAAGGACAATATGCAACAGAAGTTCCAGAAGAAATAGTAAAAGCTGCTCTGCAAGAAACAGGTGCTGCTTAAAAACCTAAGCAGTTTTTCTTAAAACTTCTGTAACTTCTTCAGGAGTAGCATTTCTTAAATTATTTGCAAACTGTAGATATTTTAAAGCAGAATCTATAATTAATGGTTTAATTTCTTTTTTATCAGTTCTGCCTTTACAAAGTTCCTCAATAACAGATAAAACTCCATTTATATGACTTCTAAAATTAGTTGTAAAAGAAGTAAAACTCCCGTCTAACATTAATCCTTCATAAACCTCAGGACCTCCAGGAGGAACTCCTGAGCCAAAAAATCCTCCATCAGCATGCCTTCCATTCCAAACATTCATTCCTATATATGGATATAATTGAGCCCTAAGTTGATTATTTTTATAGGCCTTTGTAACAAAACCTGTAAAAAAATAAGGAGGACTAGCCCTATCAACAACATAAATCCTCGGTCTCTCTCCTCTTTCAACTAATTTTTGCAATTGCTCAAATTTCATATTTATATTAAAATTTAGAAGTTTAAATAATTATCCTCCCCTTTCACTCCAAAAATATTCCCTGTTTTCTCAATATTCCTAATCATTTCGCGATTAGCAGGAATTTCTTTTTTCTGATTAACCAAAACTTCGCGACATTTAATAAAAGCCTTGCATAATTTTAAATTAACAGGACATTGTTCCTCGCATGCCTTGCATAGAGTGCAGTCATAAACAATCTTTTCAATAAATCCATTATCAATCATTATAACTTTCCCGCGAGGAGAATACTGCTCTTCTCTTAAAATTCTTAAAACAGGGCAAAGGCTTCTGCATAAACCGCATTTTATACATTTCTCAATTAATTCCTTTATTTCCTCCTTATTATTTTCATTTTCAACTGCCATTTTGTTGTTTTTGTTTTATTTAATTTATTATTTATTTGTATTGCCTATAACTTGAGAGATTAGGTATTAGTAGATTAAGTGAGTTATCAGTTTTTTCCACTCTTACCCATCTTAATCACTCATCTGCATAACTCATCAGTTTTTACATTACTGATGTTATTAGTATCAAAAAAACAATGTGCCACCACATGTCAGAAATCAAAGATTTCTGAGCACCCTAAAAATCTTATGAAAGATTTTTAGTGCATTAAAGTGTGTGGTTTGATTGGCACTTGTTTTTAGGATGCAGGAAATTCTTTTCAGAAAGAATTCTCCTGAACAGAAGAATCCTTACGGATTTTCTGTGCTCCGAAATTAAAACACCAAAAGAATATCCACTTACTAAAGTAAGTGGTTTAATTTCGGACATCATAAATGACTTAAGGGTTTGGCATTTGTTGATTAAGTTTTGGCATCTCATTCATATCTTAATCCCTCATAAACATCTCTCAGTTTATACAATTCCAATATTTTTTATTTATCAGTTTTTTACATTACTGATTTTTATTATTTTTTCTCCTCCTTTTTATCATTCTTATTATCCCTGCTTACAAATCTCTGGCTGAACCTATTTGTTATTATTTTGTTTATAATATCTCTTTCATCAGAATCCTCTTTTTTCTCGCTTTTCACTGGTCCTATGTTTGCAGATTCTTTATTTATAGGAATATTATTTATCTTTCCAGGAGTATGCTTATTATTCATTATATCATTTATCAATTTATAATCAACATTTGGTTTTGGCCTTGGCCTTTCCTGCATTATATCTGTCCTGACAATCTCTCTTGGAACCTGTTTTGCATAATCACTAAATTCTTTTTGGGAATTTGGTGAGACAGGACTAAAATCAGAAGATTTTTGGACTGTATCTTCAACTGCTTTTTTCCTTTCTCCAAAAAGTTCAGACTCAAAAGTCTGCTCATAATCCCTTATCCTCTCCATGATTTCTCTTTCTTTTAGATTAATCTCGCAAGGTTTGATTTCTTCAGGCTTAATATATTCTAGTTTAACTTCTTCTATCAAAACCTCTTTTTCCTCAACTTTTTCTTCTTTAGAAACTTCTTGTATAAATTCCTGCAGTTTCTCTTCAGGACTTTTGCAAATGTTTTCTCCATCCTTTTTTTCCTCACTCTCCATCTCAATCAAAACTTCAGCAGCGCTTTTTCTCTCGCCCAAACCAGGTTTTACATCAATTATTCTGTCTTTTGCTTTCACAGATTCAGGCATATCAATTTTTCTTCTGATTTTAACATTGCCTCCATCAATAACTTTTCCCCTGTTCATTCTTCCATATGGATCATGTCTTGATTTAACTCTCTGGATAAGGGTTATTTCAAAAGAATCAAGAAAATTCTTCCTTATTAATCCAATCCCATATTTTCCTAATTTTCCCTGTGATTTTCTTATTAATTCATTTATTTTCTCTCTTTTTTCCTTTTCTTCTTTTTTGAAAAAAGGGTGTATTATTCCTGCGCCCAGATGTCCAAAATAAGGAATATTCATTAATTCCAACAAATAAACAAATTCTTTTATCTTGTCAAAAAAGAATTTGGGGTCTTCTCTGTCAGAATAACCTTCAAGAGCTAATTTATTATAAACATTTTCTTCTAATTTCAAAAGTTTTTCATATTCTTCTCCATGAATTTTCCCTCTTTCTGAATCAAACTCTATAACAAGATTATATTTTTCAGCAAGCCCTAATAACTTGGAAACATACTTTGAGAAAAATTTCAATTTAACAACTTCTTTTTCTGATTTTGCTCTTCTTGCAACAGACAATAATTCATCCAGGTCATCTGTCTGAAATATTGAAGAACTTCTTCTTATCAGTGGGATTAATTTTAATACAGCTGAAACAATTATTCCTGTTATCCCTTCCATTCCGCATACATCCCCTAAATCAGTTTTCTTTGCTTTTATTAATTCTCCTTCTCCATTTACAAATTCTATCTCATCTATCCAGTCTTTGATTGTTCCATATTTCATGCTCCTGTCTCCGGAAGCATTTGTAGCAATCATTCCGCCAATTGTTGAGATTCCTTTATTAGAGACATCAATTGGAAATTCAAATCCTTTTGATTTTAATTTTTCATTTAATTCCCTTAAAGTAATTCCGGCTTCAACTTTTATCATTCTTTTCACAGGATTAAATTTCAATATTCTGTTCATTTTGCTCATGTCAACAACAAGAGAATTATTAGGAACAGCTCCTCCAACTAATCCGCTTCCAGCGCCCCTTGGAACAATATCTGCAGCAGGAGATTTCATTATTGCTAGAACCTGCTCTGTGTTTCTCGGAAACACAATCTTTTCAGCAATTCCAGTTAATCCTGATGCATCACTGCCATAGCATATAAGTTCTTTTTTATTCATTCTCAGTCACCTCGCTTACTTCAATTTCTTCCTCTTTCTCCTCTCCTGTATCTTCTTGTTCTTTCCTAGCATGAACTCCAAGAGCAATTGCAATTGCTTCTCCTAACTCCAACACCTCAATTCCAGTTCCAGGAGAATTTTTCTTTAATAATTCATATTCTTCCAAAGAACAAACAATTATCTTTTTTACACCAGTTCTCTTTGCCTGCAGAAGTTTTTCCTTTGCAATTTCATCTGCAAGTGAAGGATTTGTTATTGGCAATCCTCCGCAGCTTCCACAGCACATGCTTTCAGACTTTGAATTAAACATTTCCTTAACATCATATCCTATTAATTCCAATATTTTCCTTGGTTCACCATATATCTCACAATATCTTCCCAAATAACATGAATCCTGAAAACAAACACTTTCATCTGCTTTATTTTTAATCAAACCAGGATTATTTTCAAGTTTTATCAGCATCATTATCCAGATGTTTTTAGGCTGAATATTCCAGTCAGGAAGAATTTCAGGATAATCATATAGAAACATTTTATAACAGCATGGAGAATTAGTTATAATGCTTGTAATCTGCTCTTCCTTTAATATTTCAAAATTTCTTCTTGCAATCTTCCTTGCTTCTGCATCATAACCAGCTTCCAATGCAGGCAACCCACAGCATATCTTTTTGTCAATCAGCCGAAAGTCAATCCCTAATCTTGAAAATACTTTCTGATAAATATCAAAATGCTCTTTATTTTTGAAAAAAGTATGACATCCTGGATAATAAAGAACATTGCTTTTCCTGAATATTGAAAATAACCCCATTTTATCTTTCCTTTTTTGAAATTCACCTGTAAGTTATAAAAATTAACCTATTTTTAAATTATATATATACTCTTATGGTTATTTTGCAGAAGATATGTTAGGAGGGTTTTAAAGATTCTTTATATTTAGTTTTAAGAAAATCAGCAATAAACTCATTGTATCTCTTTTTAGTTTTTGTGTCTAGATATTTATAACCCTGTAAAATTTTCCTGCAGCTTTTAGTGCCGCATTTGCACTTAATTTTGGCTTTTTTATAATCCCATTCCAGAGTATCATAATCTATAGTCAGTTCATCACCTTTTTTTATATTCTTAAATGCTGCAATTTTGGTTTTTTGTTTTATATAAGTATTTGGACTGCAGGAATGATTAATATATTTTTCAGTTGTTTTTACATACATCCATTTTTCCCAATCAATTTGGAACAGATAAATATGTAATTTTTTCCTTTCAACTTCTTTTGTAGAATAAATTCTCCCTTTAAATTCACCAACTACCTCTCCTTTTTTAATCTCTTTTTTTGCAAATAACCCTTTTCCCTCGATTTTTGATTTTTTTAAATAAAATTTTCTCATTATAATCTTCATAGAATCTTTTGTATATAAATGTTGTTAGACTTTAAATTTATACTCAAAATCAAATCTATCGTAATCAAATTTTCTATAGTCAATACCCATTAAATGAACTTCTTGTTTTTCATTAACTATTTTAAATATTAACCTAAGATTTTTAAGAATCCTTGTTGATTTGTTTTGCCTTCTGTTTCATAACTCTTACCCATCTTAATCTCATCATAAACAACTCATCAAGTTTTTTATATTTCCAATATAGTATATTATTGGTATCATATATTTCTTATCAGTTATGGCCTTAATTGATTAAGAGAGAGTTTCTATTGCCCTCTCTTTCTGCTTCTCACCAACATCTCTCCAAGTTTTTACATTACCAGTATATTTTATTATCATTCAAATTCTCATCAAACAACTAGGAGATTCTCTTTCAGAAACAAATATCTTGGGAGAGAACTTCTTTCTCTCTTTTAAGATATTAAATGTTTTTAATGCAATTTCAGGATTATTGTTGTTTTGGCTTAAATGAGAAAGAATAAGAAATTTTAATCTTGATGAGGCATTTTCCAGCACACATAATGCTGACTGCCTGTTTGAAAGATGTCCTTCATCACTTTTTATCCATTTTTTAAGATAATATGGATAAAACCCATTATCAAGCATTGTTTCATCATAATTTGACTCTAAAAACATAGCATCTGAATCAGAAACATTTGCAATCACATTTTCACATGCATAACCAACATCAGTTATTATTGATATCTTTTTTCCATTAGAAATACTATATGAAACAGGGTCACTTGCCTTATGGGACTTTGAAAAAGCACAAATTCTCATTCCCCCGATACTTAAAGATTCATTATTCCTAATAGGATTTATTAAATCCTCATCAGAACATAAATAACAATTTTCAATTGTTTTGCCTGTTGCAAATATAGGTACATTAAATTTTCTTGCAAAAACATCTGCTCCCCTTACATGATCAGAATGTTCATGAGTAATTAAAATAGCTTTTATTTTCTCTGGATTTTTTCTTAAAATAAAAAGTCTCTTAACAATCTGCTTTGCGCTTATTCCAGCATCAACCAATACAGCATTACCATTATTTTCTACATAAAAACAATTTCCAGATGATCCTGATGCAAGTGCTGAAAATTCCATATAAAATTTAGTTATTTCACCTTTTTATTAATATGAGATAACAAACAAATTGAGTTTAAAAGCTTTTAATTAATATTCTTTATGGATATAATTTATAGTTTAAAACATAAATCATTAGTTGTTAAGTGAAATATCAGTTTTTTCCCTCTTACTCGACTTAATCTACTAATCCATAACTCATCAGTTTTATACATCAAAAAAACAATGTGCCACCACATGTCAGAAATCAAAGATTTCTGAGCACC
>ERZ1292629.2123-Hain-H43-01um-R1-2123-length-17472-cov-4_pt1 | contig 17472 bp, 14 predicted proteins | sample MGYA00564399_ERZ1292629 | MGnify/ENA primary metagenome ERZ1292629 (study PRJEB36523, sample SAMEA6512636) | groundwater metagenome | collected 2019-01-08 | study: AquaDiva: Metagenomics assemblies of 32 groundwater samples
CGGGCCTGGGGTTTCCACTTGTCCAATGTCCCGTCCCGGATATCCTGGTAGGGCAGCCCCCCGCACTTCTCTATCGTGTCCTGTAGCCCCAACCAATACCGAATGAGCCGGAATTTGTCGTGGCTGCTATGTATAGCGTACAGCAGGTTTCGGCACTGCCCGTAAGGCATCTCCAACTCGAAGAGTACACTGTTATGGCAGTAGTGAACAGCTTGATTGTACAACCAGTTCAAAGCCCAGGTACTTTTCATCCCTCCCGTGAACCCCGCATGGATCCACAGCTCAAAACGTTTCGCCCCGTTGAGAGCAGCGTCCATCTGGTCGATGCCCGTATGTTGACCTATCCCGGCCAAGGGATCAGACTCGACCCTCTGATAGGTCTTCAGGAAATCGGCCCCGTCCCGAGTGACCTCTCCAGACAGTCGGGCCCCCAGGGTCGGGGCCACGATGTCATGGCTCTTATCCAGCACGTGCCGGATAGCGTCCAAAGGGCCAGATAGCCGTTTGGTGACTCTGCCCTGTCGGACGTCTATGCCGGTAGTGAGGATGTTGCTCGCCTCCTTGAGCAACTCCAAGGTGCTACGATGACGACGGTCATTGGACCGGTCTTCTAGTCGGAGTTGGAAGTCACCCCCCGTAGAAGCCGGGAGTCGTGCCAACTCTTCCATTCGGTCAAGGACGGTGTCCTCTTTCAGATGCCCAAAATGCGTCTTGAGCGTAACCACATCCGGGACATGGTTGTGCCGAAGGACAAACTCCTTGACCTCTTCCCAGATACGACGGTCCTCTGCCTGCTCAAACTCCAGCCGGGTGTCGTTGAGCAGGTGGAAATTCCGCAGGAGCAGGTCCTTGTTGTCACCAGGGCCCGCAACGAACGTGGAACGTAGAAGCGTCTTCACGGTTTGGACCCCCGCCCTGGTTTTTGGCCCTTCGCCTGAATAGCATTCAAGGCCGCCATGGGGTTCGTTGCTGGGCCCCCCGGCTTTGCTGACGCTCCAGGACCTTTCTTCTTGGGCTTCGCTGGAGCCTCAGGGGTTGTGGGAACGGCCTCCGGAGACTTCGCCTGCTCCGTAGACTCCCCCAACGTCTCCAACTGGAGGGGCTCCCCTTCCCGAAGAGACACCCTAGCCAGGGTCCCCAGAAACTCCTCCACCTGAGGGGACCAGGAGACATGTTCCTCTCCCAGTTGGGCGTAGGACAGGTCCACAACCCACGTGGGTTGGGAACGATGTTGCCGATGTTGAAGGGCTTCTAGCAAGACCTCCGGCATGGCTCTGTTCCGGGCCACCTTGACCCCTAACCGGAGCACCAACAGCTCCGGAGGCTCCACCAACTCCATTAGCGTGGAATACCGGGTAGGTCTGGACCCTCGGATGAAGTTCACGTCTGGGTCCGCTATATCTTCTTCGGGCAGATCCTTGGACAGCCAAGCCTCCATCAGGTCCGCATCCGTCACCACTTGGAAAAACCAACGGGGGCCCATTCTACAGGCCACATGCCGGAGGTGCCTTTGGAAAAGACTCACTGTGGTAACGATGAGGAGGCTCTCGGTCTCTCTCCCTCGCAAAGGAGAGGAAGGAATCGGGGGAGCGGCCATCAGGCCTTTCCACCCCCGCTCAACATTCGCTATTACGTCCCGCATCAGGACGCATTTGCAAACCCGAGTTTGCGGGCAGACTGCATACGGAGATGTAACGGTGGAGACGGGTGCACGGACCACCCCCCGCCCCTGGCATTCGGGGCAATCAGGCCGCCCATCTCCCTGTGGGTAATCACCGAACATCGATTAGCCCCTGTGCATCCTGACGGAGGGCCCTGAACAGGTCGGAGATGTCGTTTTCCACTCCGATGACCTTGCTCTCCCCCTCTCCCTTGATACGTTTACCCAAAACCGCCTCAACCAGGACCATTTTCTTCGACAGCACCTCTATAACCCGCTGGTCCACGGTCTTACGCTTACCCCGAGCCACCAAGTGCAGGGCGTAGCACCGGTCATGCACGGATCCAATGCGAATCATCCGACCTATCAGCTGGAGGAAATTCCCTGCGGACCAGGGGGTGTCATGGCAGATGACCGCCTTTGCCGCCTGGAGGTTTATGGCCTCTGACCCCGCTTCGGTAATGCAGCACACCCGCACCGGATTCCTGGGGTCCTGGAAAGCCGTCATAGCGGCTTGCCGCTCAGTGCCCTTCTCATCCCCTGTGATCCGAACAGCCTTGATGTGCTGAGCTTCCAGGGTACGCATGATGATGTCCACCATCGTGCGGAAACGGGAGAACACAATGACCTTCTCGTCTTCAAACTCCCCCTCGGTCAAAAGGTCCATCAGGGCATTCAGTTTCGGGGATGGGGCTTGATGCCCTATCAGTTCCAGGTGGTTCACGATCTGCTGGCAGTAGACAATGGCAGTCAGTTCCGTAACTGCGGTCACTTGGGAGTCCCGTCCCGCCCCCATCTCCAGTATGCCTTCCAGAGCTTCGGCGTACTTCGCCTCTTGTTCAGGGGACATGGGTACGTCGATAATCCGGGTGGTCAGGGACGGCAGTTCCGAAGCCACCTCATGCTTGGGACGACCAATGTAGTAGGGGTCAATGACCTCCTTGAACTCCTCGATCTTCTCCGGCATGTAGCCAATGATGATGGGTATCTGCCTGTTGGATTTGGGGATCCGCTGCATCCGGGTCAGGCAGTAGTACAGCATGAATCGGTTGAAAGACATCTTGAAGAGGCCGGGCATGATGACGCTGTAGATGCCGAACCCCTCCATGAGATGGTTTTTGATGAGGGTCGCGGTTAAGCCCCAGACCCGGTCGGCATGTCCCCCCAGAAATTTGCACGCCTGATGCACCTGCGTCTTGGGGTTCTTAAAGGCTGTGGCCTCATCAAAGACCACCACGAGGTCTTTCCATCCTTGGAGAGCCGTGAAATCCTGGACAGCAGACCGGTATCCCATGATGATGACAGTGGGGCCCGTGGATTGTTCGAACTGTGCCCGAGCCAAGGCACGTTGGGTGGCTGTTCCCCGGCAAGCAATGGCCCGAACCCCACGAGTGAACTTGGAAAACTCCTTTGCCCATTGCTCCGTAGCAGACTTGGTGGTGAGTACTATCACTTTTCGGTTGGGATCCGTTTCCCACAGATAACATAGAGATGCTATTACCTCCAAGCTCTTGCCCAAGCCCGTATCATCCCCAAGAAGGAATCGCCGCATAAGCATCAGATGCAGGATGCCTTGCACTTGGTAGTACCGAATTACCAGGGGCTTCTCGGACCCGTCGAAATCCGTGTAGGTCTGTTTCAGGTATGCGGTGGGCCGGAGTTTCAAGTCTTTCCGGGTACGGAGGGACTTCAACTTCGTGTGCACCACGGTCAGTTGATTTTGAGCGGGTGTTGTTTCGGGCATGCGAGTCCTCCTTCCTACATCTACCCGGAAACCAGATTAGGAACACGTCAAATGTTGAGAGGACCCGCTACGGAAGGAAAGCCAGCTTGACTGCGTAGAGCAAATGCCCGTTGGTGTAGGTCTGTGGCCGGTCCGCAAGGGCATTGCCCACCAGCGCATCCAGGACCGTGTCCTCGAACCCCTCCGGGGTCTTGGGTTGGATTCTCCGGATGGCAGGGCTGTACTTCTTCATGAGCCCACCATAGCCCTTGATGATTGCAAGGGCCAAGTGGAGTCCGCACCACTCCGCGAGTTTCTGGAGTGCGAGATTGATAGAGTCTTCCACTTCACCAGGAGGTACCGCCAATCCGGCTCGATAGGGGGGAAGCATTCCACCGGCAACCATGATGTCTCTACCAAGACCCAGAGCGGTACTCAACCGTTTGGGCATTGGGGGCCAACTGGCATGGTGTTCCATCAGGATGAAGAACACGTACTGGAGATAATCCATGGGGACACCGGCCTTGTCCGTCTCAATGGCTACTTGTCGGACAAAGGGCTTCGCCTGAGCCAGGACCACGTCGTGAAATGCGTCAACAACCTTGTTGGTCATCTTCACCCATTCAGGTTCCTCTGTTTGGTCGAAAGGCTGTCCGTACAGCTTCTGGTAGACAGCCTCCCAGTTGACGCTCATATCGTGTCCCCCACATCCATTATCAGCCTGCCAGGGCCCTCAATGGTCAGGGTTGCTCCCTGTGGGGTCCGTATCATGCGGATCCCCCCGGTAGCCCCCAGAGAAAGGGTCTGTCCGGGAACAGAGATGTACCCGATTTTCCGACTGAAGGGCCGCTGCTGCATAGGGACTTGGTTGGCAAGATGCTCCACCACCTTTTGGAGGTTTGACTGGGCAAGCCCTAGTGTCTCCATGGTGGCTACTGTTCGTGGCCCGAAGACCCCGTCAACGGGTCCGCAGTTTCGACCCATCCGATGCAGCTGTGCCTGACAGAACCGTTCCTGTTCCCGAGTCCCTTTCCACTGACCTACGTCACATTGAGCAGCGGCACATACCGAAGGCCAAGCTAGATGTCCCCGACCCTCTGACAGGAGCCTATCGGAAAGCGCCCGCCAGGGCCCGAAGAAATGGAACACCATGTCGGATTCCCCCATCAGGGGGTATCGCAGCAACGGGGTGAACCCCAGGGGCACAGCAAACCCCCACAGAGCGTTCAGGGCAACCTGGGGGTCCAGTTGAGTCTTGTGCCCCAGTTTCACCCAGATTTCCCGTCCCGCTGGGACCAAGGAAAGAGGATCCCCCTCCTTGCTTCCTGGCGGGGGACCACAGACCAGCACCTGCCACTTGTGTTCCATGGCCCGGGTTTCCAGTATGGATAACGCATCCGCTGTGTCCTGCGTGAGGAGCAACCCCTGGAAACTGACGAGACTAATGCGCTTCATCCCGAGCCTCACTTGTGGTTTTGGATAGGCAACTTACCGTCTGCGGGGTGATGACCCGTACCTTCTTGCCCGCCTCCCGGGCTTTCCGGATAGTGTCTTGGGTCCCCCGGGACACCCCGTCCCAAAACGCCAAGATCACGTCCGCTGCCTCCACAATCTGAGAGTTCCGGAACATCCCTGCCCCACGTCCGTACCGGTTCCAGTCGGCAGGGAACACAGTTACTGGCAGACCCGCCACCCTGGCCGCCTCCGCAGCCCACGTATCCACCCCACGGGCACCCCCGGATAGGATTTCCGTACCCGGGTGGGTCTGGGCTATCCGTTGAATCACCTGAGCCACCAGTGCTGGATGGGAGAAATTCCGGGAGCCAACGACAGCAACCTTCATGGGAGGTCCACTTTCTTCCCCCAATCAAAAGCAGGGTTCTCCTCCTGCCTGAGATACCCGAAAGGGTTACATACCAAACGGGTCTGCCCCATTTGGGAGTCATGGCTCTCATGGGTATGCCCGAAGATCCATAACCTAGGTTGCCGAGCCTGGATGAGCGCGTCCAAGGGGCAAACGAAATAGTGATTCAAAGGGGATCCCCGCCACTTCGCAGCCACCCCTTGAAATGTAGGGATATGATGGGTAACCACCACGTCTGTAGAGCAGACAGTATCGGACAGGTACTGGATAGAATGCTGGTTCAAACCGTAGACCCATGTCTCAAAGTCCTGAATTTGCGTGTAGTCGTTCAGGAGATTCTGGCGTCCCCGTGCTTCGTGACTATCCGGGAACCACAGAGTACTCCCCACGAAACGTTGCCCCTCTATAGTAACCGTGGCATTCTCCAGGGGGTGTAAGTTGCGCAATTGCCCTTTGGCTTGGTCGCAAAGGCGGAGCACCTGCTCCCTGCTGTGCCCATAAAACTCATGGTTCCCCAACACGAACACTACATGGGGGTAACGGGCACAGAGACCCCGCAGGATGGGCAAATTGAACCCCATGAGTCCCAGATCCCCCGCCACCACAAGAACGTCTACCCCTGTAGTATCAAGAGAGCAGGCGAAGGATCTTCCCCCGTCCTGATGGAACTCACTGTGCACATCGCTGATTATCTGGATCCGCATATTCAAGCCCCCTTTCTCTTACCCGAAAACCCTCTCCCCGCTCTCTGGGATCAATAGTCACTCTATGGGGCACGGTAAGGTAGGACGGGACTATCACTCCCTGAGGGGACTATGGACGAAACAATCAGACGCCTCTGTGGACGGTATTTGCAGCGGTTGGCCTCCCAGAAAATGGCCGAGGTGGATCCCACTGCTAAAGAAGTCCCGGCTAATCGACTCGTGGACCTAATCCTGTTCACTATGGCATTCGACGCCTACTCCACTTGGATGGAACAGCAGGACCGGGATACCGACGCAACGTTGAGCCGAGGTGCCCACTTTGTCAAACGGTACCTCCCTATTCTCCAGACTGCCATCCAACAGCATGTTCTTCCCCTGGGGGACCGTACAGACGCAGCCATCCTGAACACAGCCCTGCGACTATCTCAACGGACTGGATCCCCCTCTGTGGCTGCTCGATATCAAGCAACTATGTTCAAGTCCCTTTTCCAGTGGCTCCGGTCCCGACAGATGGTGTTCCGGGATCTCTTTCCCGGATTGGCAGCCAAAGCTGCAAGAGAGGCCATGTCCATCAGTCAGGAGGAATCCCCTGCGGCTCTTCTGAACAAGGTAGCCAACATCGCCCCTGTGTCAGGCCTCACCCTCCTGCGCAAATGGATACAGGAGGCCGCCGAGGCGGCAGGAGTCCCAGTAACCCCCACAGAAGCAGTCATGGTAGACGCCCAGATTGCCCGGAAGTTGGGGGAAGAACTGCAAGGGGTGTCCTCACATCTGACCGCTACAGACGCTGGATCCCCACAGGCGGCGGAACTCCAAGAGCAGCGGACCCACATCCTGACCCAGATCCAGAAAGTCGCAGACCAAAGCACCGACCCCAGCACCGTCCTGGCCACCGCAGCCTCAGCTCAACAGACCACCATGTACGCCACTGCTACGGGCAAACGGCTAGGTCATACCCCAGACCAGGAAGTGGCAATGATGGTCCGGGGACGGTCCATCATTGCAGCCGGGGCGGGCAGCGGAAAAACTAGGGTCTTAGCATCTAAGGTAGCTTATCACATTAATGAGTTGGGCGTTGACCCCTCCTCCATCCTGGCCACCACCTTCACTACCAAGGCAGCAGCAGAACTTGTCAAACGAGTGAAGGCCTACGGAGCCGTTATCGAGGGTTCCGCGACAGACGGGTTCGGTACTACCCACTCCATCGCCGGGAAACTGTTGAACCGCCGAGCCACCTCTTTCCGGAAACAGGACTACATCAGCAAGAAAGAGGGCTGGAAACAGAGCACCCTTCTCCGGCTGGCCACAGAGCAGGTGAAAATGCCCGGTGGGGGGGAACTTATGGCTCCTCCCGCCAAGGGCTTCTGGGAGGGGGCTTTTGTCCCGGAACGTGCCCAAGACCTTCTGATTGACCCCGCTTACCAGGGAGCCATTGATGACGCCATCGGGTTTTTCCAATGGGCGGCCCGTAGTTGGGGTAACCCCTGGAAAGACCGTCCTGGTAACCCCAAGGCAGCGCAATGGGCCGCAGAACAGGTGCCCCTCCTCCAGGACATGCGGAAACTCGACCCTAAGACACTGACTGTCTCTCAGAAGCAGTACTTGAACAAGTTGTTCGAAAAGACCCGACGTATCAACTACCGTGTGGCAGCCGAAGAGGAGAACTCCAAGCCCCCGGAGCCCAAGACCAAACGCCGGAAGCTGGACGACTACCAGTACTACAAAGCTCCAGCCCGGCAGTGGTTCAACCTGGGACGGAAACTGACCAGAGAAACCAAGGAGGGCCAGGAGATGGCCGTTCCCCTTGGGGAATTCAAGAATGCCATCTCCATCATGAAAGGCAAGGGCATCTCTCCCTCTGAAGCATGGCACAAAGGAGTCGGGAAGTATCAAGCAGGATCAGATGAAGCCGCTGTCTATGCTGCTTACGAATGGCTCAAAAGCACCCGAGGGGAGCCCGGTTTCGCCGGAACCGGAGACATGGACGACATACTCATTGACACCGTGACCGCCCTGGTAGGCAGCCCAACTCTTCGACGGCAAATGTCCGCCCAATACAAAGTTATCCTTCTCGATGAGGCCCAAGATCTAAACCGGGTTCAACATCTGCTTTTCGGCCTGATGGCCGGATATCTAGATCCCTCTACCTTGACACCTTGGCCAGATAAACGCATGTCAGCGGATACCCTATGTTTGATAGGCGACGATAAGCAGGCCATCTACGCCTTCCGGGGCGCAGATCCTGATGAATTCATTGACAAGTCCGATCTGACCGAAGGTGGTGATGACTTCACCACCAAGCTCCTGGACATCAATTTCCGGTCTGGGAAAGACATTGTGGACGCGGCTGGTCGGCTTATATCTCACAACAAAAAACAGGTCCCTATGACCTGTAAAGCCAACGTGGACCGCAACGGATCCGGGAAAATCCTCTCCCGCCGGGTAGAAGACACGGAAGAAGCCGCCAAGTCCGTAGCCGAAGAGATCCACGGGATGCAGACATCCGCCCTGCCCGGAGCCACCAGTTGGAAAGACTTTGGGGTGGCTGTTCGATCCAACGCAGAGGCCTTCGCCTATGGCGTGGAAATGCTCAAGCTGGGTATCCCCTTCCGATCCAACGCTCAGTTTTTCAATGACCCCAACACCAAAGCCCTCATTGGCTGGCTGACCATAGCGGAACATGGCCTGGACGGTCCTGAAGACATCATGGAAGATGCCGTCCGCAGTGCAGTCCGGGCTCCTTTTGCCAAACTGGGCCGAGCCTTCTTCACCTCCCTGGAAGAGAAGGCTACGGGTAGCTGGCCTGCGTGGTTGGTAGACCACTACAAAGAAATCTACGCTCACGGGCAGTGGCAGGAAATCCTGGGTCACTTCGTAGAGAACCTCCAGACGGTGGTCACGTTCAAGGGGGACCCCCCGGAGGTCATGAACCAGATATTTGAACTGAAGGGGATCGACGGGAACTCAGTCCAGGAAGCCATGTTTGAGGCTGTCGAAGATGATGATGACCTCATGTCGGAACTGGCTGCCGCCGCAGAGGGCGGCCGGGTTTCCAGGGAGCAGATTGAAGAAGCCGCCATGGCCCCAGTCCAGCCCCTTGTTGGACTGATGAAGGGGAAAGCGGATCTAACTGGTGCAATGACCTTTGTCCGGAAACTCCAGAGAGTCAATGCCAAGATAGCCTCCGCCGACACAGAGGAAGAGATTGACCGGGATGCCGTCACCATTGGGACCATGCACTCCTGGAAAGGCCTGGAGGTCCCAAACATGTACGTTCCCATGGTGGGAGGAAAATTCCCCCGCGCTGGGGTCGCTGGTGTCGCCTCTGAAGGGCCGGACCTCTGGTCAGAGCGCCGTCTGGCCTACGTGGCTATCACCCGAGCAGAACAGCGGTGCGTCCTCCTAGACATCCCTAACCCCAAGACAGGACTGTCCAGTCAGTTCATCGATGAGACATGCATCCCCATTGAAGGTGCTGACCAGTCCACCGGACAGGTCCCCAAAGTGAGCATGGGTCCCAGAATCACCCCCGCCATGATACGGCGGGCCTCCCAAATCTCTGTACCCGACCTGTGGGGGGAGGACGCACCATGAAGCACTCCGCAGGCACCTTCATCATGATATCCCGGGAAGAACTGGAAGAATGGCTTGGCTCTCTTACCCTCCATGGGAAATGGAAACGCAAAGCCGACCGAGCCGGGGTTTACCTGTTGCCCTTTGCTGACCATGTTGGGGTCCAGCTGAACTCCACCATAGGCCCCTCAGATGACGCCATGGGTAGAGGCATGGCTTCCATGAAACTGTCCCTGGTGAGTCTCGTTACCGGACAGACCCTCAACAAGAAGGCTATGGGCCAGGACCACTTCAAACGGACCCTCAACTGGAGACAGACCTGGAAAGTGGGCGTAGAACGGCTCAGGGACGCCTATATGAAGAGCCAGGGCTTCTATGATGCCCTGGCCGTCATCGAGGACCGCGAGGCTTATAGGAAGGATCTGCTGGCTAAGATTGAGAAGGTGCCCAACTGGGAAGGGGACCAGCTCCTGGCAGATTTCCACAAGCGGGTCCTGGAAGGCGGCATCCTCACTGCAAAACAGGTAGCCCTACTCGACCGAGGGGTCAGTCACGCTCAGAAGGAAACCCAGAAAGTGGATGAGGCTGTCATCCAGCGGATGCGGAACCTATACGTCAAGGCCCGAGCTGCTAACGACACGTGGCTTATGGAGTTCCTGACGAATTCCATTGTGCCCATGTTGAAGGCTGGTCGTCCACTCAGTGAGAAACAGCAGCAGGCATTGGATAGGAACCTGGACCGCTACAAGGCAGCTTCTCTGTATCGACGGGCTATTCGTCAGCAGATCCAGAACGAGTAACTGTCCGGGTGACCTCAAGCACCTGCCGGAACTCCACCCATTTGCCGGGACGGGTCACCCATCGTTTGTACTTGAGGGGGGCCACATGGAACCGTTTGGCCCGGGGGCAGACCTTGTCAATCGTTCCCGTCACCCGGTGGCCGGTTTTGTCAACAAGGTAGCTAGCCACATCCCCAACCTGTAGGTCCTTCAAGTTGCCCTTACCGGTTGGGTCCACCTTGGAGTAGATGACCGTGGTTTTCATAGTGACCCCCAGGTATCGCATTCCTGGTTCATGGGGATCTGGCTTTTTTGCCCGATGTCCTGAGCAAGGTAGTTGCCGACCATAGCGCCATTGATGTACAGGACATTCCACATTGTTTCGGACATGAGCATCTGAGACGGTCCGGCTGTCTTCGCATCCACCTTTACTTGTGCTTGCCCATCGCAAGTAAGGACCCCCACAACTCGTTGATCCGTGGTGTTCAGGGGAATGACGAACGACAAGATTTCTTCCCCCTCTTCCTCTCCCTTGGCATATTTGGGTAGATAGGGGGCCCAACTCTCCGGGTTGGGGTTCCCTGCCCAGAAATCCTCCTTGCTGAAATAGGCAGCCTTTGGGTTCGACTTGAAAGTCTCGTACCCCTTGGATGAGAGGATGTGGAGGTTCACATGTGCCAGGATGCCCCCGGGGGAAGGGGGCTGCCAGAGGGCGCGGATCACAACTTCTATGGCCGGACCGTAGGTCGGGTCATCATACGGCTCACAGGCATCTCCGACCCCGTCCTCATCCCCATCTGTCTGCCACGGGTTGTAGCCGGGCATGAACCAGAGCATGGTATTTGCCGGATACAGGCAGTTGTCCACGTCGTCCGGTACACCGTCGTTGTCCAGGTCTTGAGGTTCCCCGTTGGTGTCCGGTGGGGTTCCCCCCGTGTCCCCCGTTGAGGGGTAGGAGCTGGTATCAGCTTCCCCCAAATAGGACTCCTCCTGAACATGTCCCGACGCATCCCCACCCGCCATGAGGAACATCTGCGGGTCTGCCCTATCGCTGACCTCACAGCCCAACAACATGCCCAGTACCAAGTACCAACATGGAATTCGCATGGGTTTCTCCCAAGGTCCTGTATGGACCCCTCACATATACAACACGGATGAAATCAAAACTAAGTAGGCGGACCTGCGAGGGGACCCCTATACGAACGAGATGTCCATGTTCCGGGCCTGGGCGAACGCCTGACCCACGGACTCCGTGAATACCAAGAGCTTGGTGCCTTGGGCATCCCGAGCCTCAATGCCCATGACCTTCGTCCCTTCCCGGACCACGTGCATGGTGCTGATATGGTCCCAGGGCTGTCCCCCAGTCACGACCCTTGGGGTTGCTGGAGGAGGGGTCACCACAACAGGAGAGGTCACTACCGCAGTAGCTTGCGGAGTTACGACCAGAGTCGGGGATGCCGCTATCGGTGGTGCCGCCAGCTTGGCAAGGCTCTCGGGGGACATACGCCGGTAAGGGGCATCCACGTAATCGTACCCCCCTGCCACGCGAGCGGTCACAAGAGCCCGGAGGTCCCCCCAGGCGATGAGTTCCGAAACAGGCTGTTCTCCCGTGTTGCCCTCACCAACTTCCACAGACTCGCCCTGCCCCCGACCCGTGGCATACCAGAACTTGTCAATGGCCTGCCCGAGAGAGTCCGTGGTGTGCAACTCCATGTGGAATGACCATGGACGTCCCCGCAGGGATGTTTTTTCGGCGTCATCGTAAGTTAGTCGGCTCATCCTGCTCCTCACTTTCAGCGGAGGTCTTCTGCTGCCCCTCCTACCCTTTACTACACGGCTGGAGTCCAAACTAAGCAGCCTATTTTCGACTCCTGGTATGACTTAGTTCCCGCGTCCGCCGTGTAGTATAGGTACAGGGGCAGCGTAACCCCCAAAAGAAAGGACCCCTAAATGACCCCGGTTCTTGTCTACCATACGGACCAGTGGGTGGCGGTACACCTGGAGGATGCGTCCTGCATCTACAACAAGAAGGTACCCCTTACCAAACATACCCTTCCCGAAGCCTTTGGGGCTTCACGACAGCTGGTCATCCAACAACGTTATGGCACTCGTTGGGAACGGATGCCCCGGAGTGAGACAAGCCCTTGGGTCCGAGCAGCCCGTAAATACACAGACTCGTTGCAACAGAAGCAGGACTAGAGCTTCCTAGCCTTGCTCCTACGAGCCTTTTCGAAGGATATCGCTCCCGGTTTGGGGGGTGCGTCTGCCTGATAGACCTTGGGTTTCCCCACCCGTGCTAACTCTGCCCGGATCTGTTTCTGCTGGGCTGCTGACAAACCCGGAGTACTCAGAGCATGTCGGAGCTGAGCACGATAGTCCCCGTCGTACTTGGACTTCAGCTGTGGGGCCAGAACACTGCGACGGAGGAAAGGCACTGGGTCATTCCTTCTCGGGTGAGTACCGTTCGAAGCTCTTCAGTGGCCCCAGGTCCAATGGTTGACCGCAATGGGGACAGGGTTGCCCAACTATCCCCCCTTCGATGTCCCCCCGGGCGCAGTTCGGATCCATGCAGTTCACTTCATAGATGGCTACTATCGGACCATATCCTGTGGCATCGTCAATCCCAAAAATGCCGTTCAGGATACCCAAAAGACCGACAGCGTATGCCTCCTGTCCGTCCCTGAGCACTTGGGCTGTGGGGTGTCCCGCCAAGCTCTTGTTGCAGGGAACCCGACTTTCGCAGAGGGCCCCCATGGCCTCTGCGTCCGCCTCAACCAGTTCATTCAGTACCTTCAGGGCTTGGTCAATAGGACAGGGGTCATGGATCATGAATTCTCCTCCCGCGTGTCAGGGTGTGGGGCCAGCTGCACTGATGCCGGGTTCGGAATCGCATCCATGAAGCCCCGGAACATCGGCCGCCCATCTATGCGGTAACGATCTGCTGCCGCATATCCCTCACCATACCCGACCGGGGAGATGATGCCGCGTAGTGTGATGCCCTCTTCTCGGTCTTCGGGCCATCCCAAAATGCCGTAGGTGACAACAACCATCTGGATCTCGTCCCCATCGGACACCTTGTAACTTCCGACGGAAGGCTCCGCCTCCTCATAGAAGTTCCGGACCAGCATGGCGCGGCAGGCCAGTACTCCACCCTTGAGAACGGGTTGAATGGCGGGTGGGAAGGTTTCCGACACCCAATCCATCGGTCCACCAGGGGTGTCCCCAGACAGGACGAACACAGACCCTCCGCCCCGGTACATACGGAACACTCTGGACCCCGTGGGGGTGGCTTCCGTCCAGGCTCCGAAATTCAACACAGACACGGATCCATCCGACAGGGCCAGTAGTTCCCCCGGTTCCCCAAAGAACCGGGCGTACTCTTCGCCCCCCGTAGTCAGGGGCATGGGAGTCTGTACTGGCTGAGGCCCCGTGGGGCTGCTCTTCACAGCGGAAGCGTTATCCCGCAAAGGGTTCTCGCACAAAAAGTCCGAGTCCTGTAGGAGGGCCCCGAGGGGTAGACGCTCTATCATGCCCGTCAGGTCCATCTGGCTGGTGCCATTCCCTGCATTCATGGGTAGGTCCAGACCAGAAGTGAAAGACCCGGCAAAGGGACCGGGCGCGGGTTCTATCATGTCCAAGGTCAAACGGGTGCCGTTGGGGGTGAGACCCTTGAGACAGATTCCCCCCGCCGTGATGCTGTTGAACCAGAATTGGGTCTGAACCGACATCAGATTCCCAAGGGCTCCAGGTGCCCAGGAACGCAACTCCACCTCTTTGCATCCCGAGTGGTAGGCAAGGACCCCAGGTCGCAACAGTGGATGTGCGTTAATGGTGGCGCTCAAATTCTGAGCCGTCTGGGCTTCGTTTCCGAGTGCCCGATGGAACTGCACATTCAGAACCACTGCCCCAGTGAAAGAATGAGAGGCCAGATCCACCTCGTCAAATACCGCAATCAGTGCTGTACGGTTTCCCCCCACAGGACCATTGGTGATGTTGTGGGCAGCTACCCGAACTTGATCCGGGACTAGAACTTGCCCTGTAAAGAGAAGTCCGTCCACCAACGGGTTCTCAATAAGCACCATCTGACCGACACGAGCCCCTATGAAAGCGTATACCCCAATGTCTGCGGAGGAGTTGTTTGGGATAGCCCCTACCGTAAGAGGCACACTCTTGATGGGGTTTCCATCCGAGATGTTCTCAAAGGCTGTCGGAGTCCAGGCGTTGATGACTCGGAATTCGATCTGGTTATTGGCTACAACCCGTCCATCAAAGACCAATGGGTAGGCAGTTCCACCGGGGATGTTGATGGAGATGACCTCTCCAACTTTGACCCCATACACCGTTAGGGTCTCAGTGTAGATGGCCCCCGCTGGTGCCGTGATATTCCAATTCACCTGCGCTTGGCTGACCGCCACCTCAAAGATATCTTCGGCTGGGAGGGTGGGCAGAAGGGCCTGGAGGGCTGCAAGATGCGCAGCCTTGGCGGCATACAGGTCCACATAGGTGTCATCCACCAATCCGAGACGTACAACCCCGAAAGCTGTAGCAGATGGATTCAGCGCATCTGCATCCAACACTACCAGGGTGGCTTCGGCACGTGAGGGGTTGTCCTTCTGTCCCTCTGAGAATGCCCGAGGTAGAATCCTCCAAGCAGGATCCGTAGCACTGTCTGGCATACGTGTGTGCCCGGACATGTCCGTATAGCCAACATCCAGGGAAGTGCCCGGACGCAGTGCCCCTCCGATTTTCCCTGTCCCCATGGTGGTGTAGAAATCCATGGAGGCCAGGACCTCAAAGGATCGAAGATTTGGGGTCTGAGGGATGAAGGCCCCGTTGGAGTCGTACTGCTGGATCACAGTGTTCAGGAGGAACTGGTGCCCCATGGACACTTGCCCGTACCGATGCTCGTAGTCAGAGTCGGTCTTCGCAACTCCCGCACGGGTCATGTATGGGTCGCCCTGATAAACCGTCCTGTTGTAGGCCACGTAAAGCTGGTCGTTGTGCCCGGCTGCACAAGGCAGGACCTCATGGATCCCTTCCAGCTCAATGGGGACGGTGTCCAGGTTCTGGACTGCTCCCCCCGCACCTCCCCCGGACCCGTTGTACCGACGGACCAGGATGAAGTTGTTCTTGTTGATGAAGCCCTGGGCAAACCCGAAGACCTCACACTCCACGATGTATTCGTAATCCTCTGGGACATCCCCGGAGCTGTAGTTCAGTGCCCGCGTGATGTCGAGTGCGTTGAACGGGACAATGTACGTGTGGTCATCGTCCGTTTGGGTCAGGTCCTTTGCCCCATCCTGAAGGATGAACAGAGTCTGCTGTGAGGCATCCTCCCGAAGAAGGTTCGGTGCGGGATCAACCTCTTCCTCATAACGGTTGGCCTTGAACGTCCGGCCACCCTTGGCGAGGAAATCTCTGGAATCATAGACCCCGTAGAGCCGAGCAATCCCCAGGTAGGGGGGCAACTGAATGCCCTTCAAGCCCTTACCTAGGTCCGAGGAGTTCACTGACCGCAATTTGGCTATAATCTCAGGGGCGTAGAGGGTGGCAGAGTTGATGTCCGTGGTCTTTCTCGCCCCATACATTGGTCGGTTGTTGGTCGGGTCCAGAATGGTTCCAGACCGCCCGTACATCGTGAAGTCAATGGTCGAGAAGAACAGCGGGTTCACCTCAGGGCCGTGCCCCAAGTTGGACTCCCCACCGATGACGTTGAAGATGGAGTCCGTCAAGTTGGCGGTGTCCACGAACAGATGGGTGATACCCGGCAAGAACGGGTCGTCCACACCGGTTCGCCGCCAGTAAGGGATGTCCTGCCGTCCGAAACGAGGCATGTACTCCCGGGGCATGATGAAGGCCATCCGCTTACCCGAGGAGGCTGTGCCGGTGAACAGCTCCAAAGAATCCTTGGCAAAGGTGTTGGGGTAAGTGTAGGTGCCTACCAGACAATCCCCGGCTCCCAGGTCCGTGGTCCAGCTGAGGGTCTGCAAGGTCATCTGCCGATCCCGGAATGGCCGGAAAATGAGGGACTTGCTTCCACGGTCTACGAAAGCCTCATGCTCCCGGTCCTGCTCCGTGAAGCCCACCACATTTCCCCCATAGTTGAGGGCTGTGGGAGCATGCCAGCCGTCTGCGGGGAGACGGTTCCACAACTGAATGTGAGCGGTATCCCAGTAGGATTCATCCTCCGGCATTCCGGAGTTGGCCGAGAAGGTGGTATCAATGGAGGCCCTGTCCTGACGCAGGTAGGCCCCAATGGTCTCTGTGGTTCCGCCCTTCATGGCTACCCGAACGATCTCATCCGGGACACGAGCCTCTCCCCCACGTCCTGGGTGGTACAGAAGGCTCATGCTGAGCAGCATCTTGGCGGGAACAGCAGCCACTGTTGTCAGCACAGGATCCGTGGGCATAGCCAAGTCATAAGCGGAGCCCTTCCCGAGGTTGTCCTCATCCCACGGGTAGGCATATCCCACCACAGGAAGAATGTTGGCGGCTGTCCCCCCTATGTCCGTCAATCCCACTACACAGTCAGACATCTCTGACTCGTAGCTGGAGGCATCCTCAGAGTTGTGGTGCGGAGACCGGAACTCAATGGTGACCGCATTCCCAGTGCTGCCCCAAGTGCCAAAGTCCGAGAGGAAATCGGCATTCAGGGGCTTGACCTCCACCGAGGTGGCATTGGGGGCTGAAAGAGGTGTATATCGTGCAGTGCTCCCTGCACCAATGACCTTGAACACACCGTTGTTGGAACGACTGTCCGGGTCCCCATAGACGGTCAGATACACCTCAGAAGACGACCCAGACTGGTCCGTTCCTCCAGCAGTCAACAGGTCATGGAGGGTTCGTTCCCCACGGAGCAACGGGACCGTAACTTGAGTTGGGTCATCCACAAAGTTCCCGTAGGTGTCTTTGTGGAAAAAAACTCCATCGGTGTCAAAATCCAGGCCCAGATCCATGTAGTAGTGCCCGCCGCTCTCTGTGAAGTTGGCCACAAGGACATTGGACAACTTCAACGAAGAGTGCAGGATCCCCCCGAGGACGACCACGGGGTAGTCAAACCAGAAATCCCGCCATGGGTACATAGGACCAGGGTGCCGACTCACCAGGGTAGGATCCAGGGTTGTCGGAGGGGGCTCATGTGCCCGCTGAGTCAGGAATCGAACCGAAGA
>ERZ1292629.2124-Hain-H43-01um-R1-2124-length-17468-cov-17_pt1 | contig 17468 bp, 15 predicted proteins | sample MGYA00564399_ERZ1292629 | MGnify/ENA primary metagenome ERZ1292629 (study PRJEB36523, sample SAMEA6512636) | groundwater metagenome | collected 2019-01-08 | study: AquaDiva: Metagenomics assemblies of 32 groundwater samples
CGGGAATGATCCAATGCAAGTAACCAAGAGCAAAACTCATGGTGTCCCCTGGTCCGTAGACGGATTCTCCATAACCCCAGTTAATTTTGAAAAATATTTGGTTTAAATCAAGAAAGTGAGCCAGGTAATTAAAGTATCCGGATGTGAGTGTCCAAACTGAAACAAATTTTGTTTCAAGCAGCACTGGTAGAGTAAAGAAAGCAGCCAGACCGAGAGCCCAGAGAGCGCTAAGGCCCAAAGATACTAAGCGATTAAGACGATTAAGCTTAAGCATCCAGAAAATACACCAAGCGACCAGCACTGGGGCAAAGATCATGAGCATGGGGTTGTGGGAAAGCATTAATCCGGCAACAGTTAGTGATACCCAGGGAATCCATTTGACAGATTTGTCTTTAATGAGACGGTATGTGGTCCAAAAAATGGCCGGGTAGAGGGCCATGGCCCAAAATTCGTTCATGGCTCCCCGGACGTAAAAATCTACGGAGTGATATGGAGCGTAAGTATAAAAAGCGGCCGAGATAAGTCCGCCCAGACGGCCCCAAAATTCTTTGCCCAACAGATACATAAAAAAGGCAGTTAGGACAAAGCCTATGATGCCCACAATTTTGACTACATCAATGTACTGAAAACCCAACCAGCGGAAAGGCTGACCTATAAGATATGGAAGGGGCGGATAATAATTGAAAAGAGGGTAACCGTAACCGTAACCTAAATCGAGGCTCCAGCGGCAAGGAAATTGAAAATCTGCCAGACATTGATCCATTTTGGCTTGGCGGATGGACTGCATATCATCGTGCATTGAGAAATATCCCCGCTGAATCAGCGGTGCCACCGCCGGCAAAATCAGCAAAATCAGCAAGATTAGGGATTTTTTCATAACTTTTCGACCTTAAAGAATAACAAATATTCTCTGGTACTGTCGGGACGAATGGCTTTTTGGTAACTGTTTATGAGTTTGAGTCCGATTTTTTCCGGTTCGGACACATGGAAACGGGTGGAATTGACGACTAAAAATACTTGATTGTCTGCAAGGGCGGAAGTCAGTCTTTCGTTGACGGAATCTATCCAGACCCCGACGCCTATGATCCGGACATTGGGAACATCGTTTAGATATGCCTGCAGAGCGCTAAAGGGCGTACCGAAGAAACCTTCGGATCCAACTACCACGGGACCGGATTTGGCTATCTGACGCAGCTGTTGGGATACATCATAAAGCCCATATCCGGCAGTCCATTCTTCCAGATATCCCGAGCGCTCAATTCGGGGTAGGGGTGCATTTTCGGGCTTGAAAACAATTTGATAATCTATCCATAGACTAAATAAAATTAGAAGACTGGCTACTGCTACTGTCAAAATGTGTTTTTGGGTTTTTTGACCAATGTGTTCTACAGCGTGCGCTATTAGAAGGATTGCAAACGGCACGGTAAAAAGAAGATAGCGGGCAGTAAATTGTTTGGCCATGGCAGATTGGATAAAGATGGGACCTAAAAACCAGGCTGCTAATACAAATCTTTGCCGCCAATGATGCAGTCCTTCACCCAAAAGTGCCCAAAGCAGTAATGCTACACCCACCGGAGTGGCCAGATATAAATAAAAACTCCAAGAATCCTTAAGATGGGGAATGAGAGGATCTAGAGGGTGCGAAAGAACTTCAGATAAAGTAAACACATAGTCAGCGTTTCTAATTGAGATCATATGAAACTCGGGGCCAAGGCGGAGAATATTGTACATACCAGTGGCTATAGCAACGGAAGTTAGAAAATAGAAAATAGAAATTAGGAGATTTCTTGCCGTAAGTTTAGGGATAAAGAGTATGTTGAGGGGTAAAAGGACAAAGGCAAAAATGGCCGGAGATTTAGTAAGCCAGGCAAAGCCTAATGAGAATCCCGCAAACATGGCTAAATCCAGGCGGTGATGGATGAATGATAAAAGGGAAAAAACGAATGTCCAAATCAAAAACATGGCCAGGAGACTGTCTGCTAAGGCCAACCTGTTGAAAAAAACCATGTAAGGAAGAACTGCGGCAACTGCGGTTGCCGTCAAAGTTTGGCGGGGTGATTTGAAAAGAATAAAGCTGGCTGCCGCAATGCCGGCGATGGTACCCAAACCAGCAAGGGCAGAAAAGACCCGGCCGGCCAAAAGCGGATCTGAGAAAATCTTGAGAAAGGGAATGGTGGCCCACATGTACAAGGGCTGTTTACCGTCAGATAAAGGGAGAAATCGAAGCGAGGGTTCGGCCCGCATGACTTGAGACCAGCGGATGTAGATGGATTCGTCGGCAAATATAGGCCAGGAAGTGAGGTTAACAAACCGCAATCCCAAAGCGGCTGCCAAGATAATTAAGAGTGCAATTGCTTTATGCGCCATAGGTCACGAAACATATTAACTACACCTTCCCAAAAACGGACTGTGCTGTCCGGCATATCTGCCCAAGTGACGGGCATTTCTTGGATTTTCAAATGGGATTTTTGGGCCATATAAAGAATCTCAACGTCAAACATAAAGCGGTCAATCTGGCTTTTGGCAAATAAACTTCTGGCTACCGGCCCGCGGAAAGCCTTGAACCCGCACTGGGTATCTTTATAGTCTCTAAGACCTACCATAGCAAATTTTATTTGGTCAAAAATAAAGGAAGCATGTTTTCTGTAAAACGGAGGGGGGGTTTCGATCTTAGAATTGGCTGTACCGCGAGAACCAATAACAATATCAGCATCCTTTAGTCGTTTTAATATTCTGGGAATTTCCAAGAGGGGCGTGGAAAGGTCTGCGTCCATGAACAGCACAATCTCCCCATGGGAAGCTAAGACTCCAGTGCGTACGGCGTAACCTTTGCCACGATTTGGCTGGTAAGAGATGAGTTGAACTTTGGATTTACCGGCTATAAATTTGGCGATGAGTTGGGAGGTATTATCTTGGCTGCCATCATCAACAATGATCAGTTCAAAATTGGGGAAATGTTCATTTAGATATGAAATGACAGCACTAAAATTCCCGCCCAAACGTTTGGCTTCATTGTAGGCCGGAATTATTACGGAAAGCATGGATTTAACGGAGGCCATAGGCGTTGGTAAGTGACCGCCAGCGGACAAGAAGTAGTTCCCGGGTGCCGGCGATGGCGTCTTTGATAAAGCGGACTCTTTCACCATGCTGATGCTCCCAATTAACCGTAATTTCAGTTGTACGAAGACCTATTTTGCGGGCTAGATAAAGAAGTTCTACATCGAAACCAGGATTGGTTACTCCTCCGGAAGTTTGTCTGGCTGGGTGAATTTTGTTAAAAATAGCAAACAATTTACCGGCGGCTTCTTTGGTAAAAGCTTTGAAGCCACACTGGGTATCCCGGTATGGCAGACGCAAAAGTAATCCCCGTAAGATAATCATTCCATAAGCTAAAATTTGTCTGTAAATCGGAGCACCCTTGCGGCCAGATCTGGAGCCGATGACGATATCTAAACCTTCTTTAAATTTGGGGATAAATTTATCAAATTCGGAAATGGGGGTGGCTTGATCCATATCACAAAAAAGAACTATTTGGCCGGTGCTTTGGGCTACACCCGTCGAGACACCAGCGGCTTTGCCTTGGTGGGGGTTTGAAACTACTTTAAAACCGGGATGTGACTTGGCAAATAATTTAAGCAGTGAAAGAGTATCATCTGACGATCCATCATCAACTAATATAACTTCCCAGGAAAATTTCTGCGCCGTCAGGTATTGAAAAACTTTGTCTAAAACACCTTGTTTGAGATTGGCGGATTCGTTCCAGGCAGGGATAACTACCGAAAGATAAGTTTGAGCCATGCTTTAAGTATATCAGCGGCGGATGCGATGTTGAACTGTAAGTGGACCAAAAATAATAGTTTTGTCGATTTTTGAGTAACTATCTTGTCTGGCTAGCCAAGCGTTTAAAAGCTTGGGATGTCCCGGATCAGGCTCTTGGATGGTGTACAAATCTGGAACAAGTTTTATTTCAGTTTTCCCTTTCCAGAGAAACAGATAGTCGTATGAATATGGGATGACCGGAGGAACGTAAGCGTCGGTATTAAATGGCTTACCTGCTGCTTGGGAATAAATCCAATCCACGGCTTGGATTTGCGGGGTCAAGGCTATGTAAGCTGGTTGGGGTTGACGCAAAAATGCTGATGTGGCAGAAATATTTTGATATAAAAAGATAGTTAAAAAAATAACTGCCGCTTTCGGACCGGCTTTTACCCAGATAGCAGAAATAAGAAGTGTCAGAGCTGGAAAAACTCCTGTAAAATAATAATCCCAAACATAGCCTTTATTGCCATGGTAAAAAAGCAGGATGACCATTGGCGTAAACCACCAAACAAGAAGGGCTTTTAGAGGTTTGCCGGGAATTTTTTTCCAAACCAAGAAGAATGTTGCTAATGTTGCTACTGAAAAAAGGAGAGCTGTTGGGGGAGTGCGGAAATATCTGGGGGTAAAAGTATCATAATAAAATTTAAGCCGGGTGGAAAGAAAAGATATGGGCTGGGGCTGGAAACTGCGCTGGCTTACTAAAAATGTTTTAAAAGCATTAAAGAGTATGTTTTGGTGACGGAAATTAAATATTAATTGCGGGGTTAGAGTCAGGCCGAAAAACAGTAATCCCACAAGCATTTTCTTGTTAAATTTACCCCAGAGAATAATGAGAAGCGCAGGAATAAAAAATACAGCCGAGGCTGCTTCAAGTTGTAAAGACAGTCCTACACTTAATCCCAGTAGCCACCAGCGTTTTTGCATTAAGGCGTGCAGTGCCAAAATGGCAAAAAGAGGCAAGGGGGTGGGATTGGATAGCCAGCGGTGATCCTGCATGAAACGGGTCGAGAAAGAGATAAGTACAGCGGCCAGGAGTCCGGTCGTACGGTTAAAATATTTTTTACCGAATAAGTACACCAAGTAAATTGCCAGTACGTTAACCAAGCTTAAAAATATGGCCGCGGCTGCCGGATGACCCCGGCCAATGGCGTAAGCCGGAGCTATGAAATAGTAGTAAAAAGGACCCAAAAAAATGCCTTCGATTCCGGTAGTAGGTCCAATTAGAAAAATTTTGCCTTTGTGAATAAGATCCCAAATGACTAGAGCATCCCGGCCTTGATCAAACCAGAAACCTAAGAAGTCAGAAACTCTGTAAATCCGCAGGAAAAAAGCCGCAAAAAGAGTAAGAAAGATAATCATTTTCCGCTTGGATTGTGAACCAGCCGGAAAAGTTTGGTGCCCCAGGGAAATTCCCATTGCCGGTCTACTTTGGCCCAGCCGAAGGCTGCCACTTCCCAGAGAGGATTGTTGATTGGTTCACAAACGGGATCTTCGCAAATGACAAATAACTGCTCTGATAACTTCTGATGAATGGTGTAGTAAGGAGCTTTGGCGATATCTAAGAAATACACATATCCTTTGTCGTAATTGCGTTTGGCCAGTAGTGCTAAATTAAAGGGTTGGCCGGCTGCTTGGTTGTTAATAAACTCGGCAATCTCCTGGGTGTGGGCCAGCTGATTATTGGGAGGATAGCGGAGGGGATTATTTGCAATACTGACTACAAGCAAGACCAAGAGAACGGGGATTGACCACTTTTTCATTTTTTCAAAAATAAATCCTAGAAGTAAAAAGGGGACTGGGAAAAGAAAACCATAATAATGATCATAGACATGTTGTTTGTATAAACCTAAACCAACAAGTCCAGCTCCCATCCAGATAAAGGTGAACCAGAAATCCCGGGATGGACGATGTTTAATTAAATAAACCATGCCGATAACAAGAAGGACTGAAGCAAATACTCCGGCAGGAGTGTTTTTGCCGGCCAGAAGTGAAGTGTTGATATCTTGCCAGATGGGCCAAATCTTTGGCAGAGCTTTGTAAGTCTTGAGATTTACTGTGGTTTGCCGATCGGTAAAAAAGACTGCCATGGCCCGGAAATTGAGCCAGTTGTGCCGTAGGTCAAAAAAGAGTAATGGGGACATGAGGACTAGAAATGAGAAAATAGAAATTAGGGTATAGCGCCGTGCCTGCCGGCAGGCAGGTCTAGCAAGAAACCAGAATAAAACTATAACTGGAAGAAGTAATAGACCCAAATAATGAGAATTGAGAATGAAAGCAAAGGAAACAGCAGAAACTACCAACCAGCGCCAGTAACCGAAGCGCCAGACTTTCCAAATTCCGTATATAGAAATGAGGGCGAAAAATGGCATAATATTTGGGTTCCAAGAAGAGTGAGAATAAGTTATTACAGTGGGAGACAGAGAATAGAGAATAGAAATGAGGAGAGCCGGGGTGCGGCCAAACCATTGACGGCCAATCCACCATAGAAGAGCCACGGTAACTACTCCCAAGAGAGCTATTTGGATGGCAGGACCAACCGGAGAAAAGTTAGTTACAGCTAAGGGCAGCAACATCATGTAGTAATACAGTGGTCCTAAATACATATTGCCGATGGAGGTACCAGGGCCGATGAGGGTAAATTTTCGACCCAACAGCATATCCCGGACTACCATGACATCCCGGCCCTCATCGCCTAAGAAGGTCATGTAGCTGCCGATGTGCCACAAGCGCACAAAGGAAGCAAGAAGAATAATGCCGAAAATCGCCATGGCTTCCCAACGGAACACGGCTCTCCCCTGCTCCACTAAAATTTCCTGTTTGAGTTGCCACCAGTAAAGCAAAAGTTCTCTTAGGGCCTTGACGATGACTTGCGGATTTGAACCGGTAGACTGCCCAGCAGTTCTGGGCAAATGAGTAACCGGTAGTTCTACAATTTTTAGACCCCTAGCCCGGGCGGCTGCAAAAGCTTGGGTGTCAATCATGGCTCCGTCTGAAGGCAGGCTTAATTTCTTTAAAATACTTCTTCTAATCAGCTTGAAACCACAATCAATATCTGTGGCTAGATATCCAAAAATCGCTCTGACCAAAGTATTCCAACCCCAGCGTAAAAACTGGCGGTATTTGGGATCTGAATCCTTAACCCTGATGCCACTGACAATATCTGCATTGGTTTCGGCTTGTTTTGAAAGCAGATCCTGAACCTGGTTAAAATCGAATTGATTATCAGCAGGAATCATGACAATAAATTCTTTGGAAGAGGCAGTAAAACCTGCTTTGAGAGATCCGCCATAGCCTTTGTTGGGACGATTGGTAACTATTTTTAAATTGGGAAGAGATTTGGTAAATTTTTTGGCTATGTTTCCGGTTTTGTCTGTAGATCCGTCATTTACGACTATTATTTCAGCATCAAGTTTGAGTTTTTTTAAAACCATCGAAATTGAGGTCAGACATTTGGCGATATTTTCTTCCTCATTGTAGGCCGGAATGACCACGGAAAGAGTGGCTTTCATGCTACAATAATAGCATGGGAGAGGCGAAAAATTGGATGGTCTTAGCCTTGGTGGCGGTTTTTTCGGCTTTGGCATTGTGGATACCTGTGGGAATGGTAAAGGTCTATGAGAATTTCGACGGACCTTATTATCTGGTAGTAGCCAAAAGTTGGTACAACAAAGACTTCATCCGCAGTCATTTTTCTTTTCCGTTACCTTTAGAGTATTATCCGGCGCATTTTCCTCTGTATCCAGCTTTGATTAATCTTCTTGGAGGAACTCCACTGGCAGCAATTGCAGTAAATATTATAGCTACTATTGCTGGGGCGGTTGTGATTTATCAGGTGTTTAAAGAGTTTAAGTGGGGAAATCCACTGTTAGTGGCTCTTGTTTGGTTGTTTGCCTGGCCGAGAATGTGGGTGGTCAGATCTGTGGGTAGTCCGGAAACATTGTTTGTTTTGTGGGTTGTTTTGGCGTTGTATTTTTTCGGGAAGAAAAGGTATTGGCTTGCCGGGTTAATTGGAGCCCTAGCAACATTAACCAAAAGTCCGGGAATATTACTGTTTCCAGCTTTTCTACTGGCCTCTAAGTTTGACCGGAAAATTTGGCCTATTTTGCTTATCCCACTTGCGTTAATTGGAGTATTTGGTATTTATTATTTGCGCACTGGGGATTTCTGGGCTTACTTTCATTCTGGGGACAATATTCATCTACAGGTCCTACCGTTTAAGGTGTTTGACAGCGATCAGCCGTGGGTAGGTAACTGGTGGTTAGAAGACGTACTATGGATTTATTTAATCGGGGGGATAGGGGTATTTAAAGCATTTAAGAAAAATAAAGTGTGGGGATGGTGGGGAGCGGTCTTTTATACCACCATATTGTTTGTATCTCACCGGGACATGGCCAGATATAGTTTACCCCTTGTTCCGGTTATCCTCTTGGGGCTATCTGATGTTTTGGAAAAGAAAGAAGTTAAATGGGCACTGCTGTTTTTGTTAATTCCTATGTATTTTTACAGTTTAAACTTCCTGGCTCACAACACCGTGGCTATTTCTGACTGGGGGCCTTTTTTCTCCAAATGACGAGGGTATACATGAGATAGTTGTATGGCAGTACTAAGAATACAACTGTAAGGGGGAGAACTATTTGGCGGTATTGCGGACCAAGTAGACGATCTGTGACCATACCTACCCCAACTTGAATTAATAATCCGCCAGTAGAAGTAAGATTGAATTGTAAGAATTTAGAAACTAGACCTCTTAGTCCTTTTATTTCTTGGTCTTTAAAAGTCCAAATATTGTTGAAGACGAAATTATTGATGATGGCCAGTTCGGTGGACAGACCCCAAGCTCCCCAACTGGGAAAGTTTAGTCTGGTAAATAATAGTAGAGTCAGAGCGTTAACCAAGTAACCAGCAAAACCCACGGTGCCGAATTTGATAATTTTCAGTTTATCCTTGATTCCTAAAATAATGGCTACTTTAAATGTGGAAACCATTTCCTTGGGATTGAACTTGGATGTTTCTTTGGTCCGGGAGGCAAATTCCAGAGGAACCTCAACGACTTTCTTGGCATTTTTGATACTTTGATACAGTAAATCAACCTTGTGAGCAAACCTAGTCGGTTCCATAAGATGTTCCAGATCAATTTGATCTAACACTCCCTTGACCCGGGTGAGTCTAAAGCCGGTAGTTAAATCGTGAATCTTGGGTTTGAGAAGAGCCAGTCTGATAAAGAGGTTTCCAAAGTAGCTGACAAATTTTCTGGAAAAAGCCCATTCTTTAGGTATGGATCCGCCCTTGATATACCGGCTGCCAATGACATAGTCGGCCCCGTTCAAATATGCGGCTACCATGTCTTTGACAAACCGGGGGGGGTGCTGAAAATCAGCATCCATTTCCATGACTGCATCTGCGCCGAGTTTATTAACAGCATATTGCATACCTCTAATATATGCCCAACCCAAGCCCTCTTTTTGCTTTTGCAGGAGATGAAGATTTGGATATTTGGACTGATATTTTTTGACTATGTCACCTGTACCATCTGGGGAAAAGTCATCGACAACCAGCAGATGCATTTCTACGCTTTTAATCTGGGGAAATTCTTTTCCAAAAAGCTCTTCGATCATGGGGCCTATGTTCTCGGCCTCATTGTAAGCCGGCATGATAACGACAACTTTCATATATAATTGAAGTATAGCATGCTAAAAATTGATATTTTGACACTGTTTCCGGAAATGTTTGCCGGACCATTCGATTATTCGATCCTTCGACGGGCTCAGGATAAATCATTAGTGGAAATTAAAATTCATAACTTGAGAGATTGGGCAACCGACAAATACAAATCAGTCGACGATAGACCGTATGGGGGGGGTGCGGGAATGGTGATGAGAGTAGATATTATTGATGCTGCGGTAAAGGCTATGGGGAAAGGAAAAGTTATTTTACTGGATGCTGGGGGAAAAAAGTTTAATCAACAAAAAGCTGTTTCTTTAAGTGGGAATGAACATTTGATAGTCATATGTGGACATTATGAAGGGGTGGATCACCGGGTGCATGAACACATTGCTGATGAAGTAATTTCCATCGGAGACTATGTCTTGTCCGGAGGGGAAATTCCGGCCATGGTGGTAGTCGACACTATTGTCCGTCTGCTACCGGGGGCCCTGGGAAACGAACAGTCTCTGGCCGAAGAATCTCACAATGATGACAATGTTGAATATCCTCAATACACCAGGCCGGAAGATTATAATGACTGGAAAGTGCCGGAAGTTCTCCTCTCGGGAGACCATGCAAAAATTAAGCAGTTCCGATCCCCTGCTCGATAAGTTTGTCTACGATTTGCCGCCAGGGACTGGATGCGAAACTGGGCTTGAGGCCACCGAATTGAGGATAGCGGGTAGGGTCAATCGATGTTTTTTGCACACCGGAAATATCTTTGCCGAGCTTTTCCAACATATAGGTAATAATTTCATAAGGAGTGAAAGTATCCGGACAACTCAGATGAAAAATCCCTGTAAGATTTTCGTTAATGATTTTTTGTAAGGACAAGCAGGCTTCGTCAATATAAGTCATGGATGTATGTTGGTCCGTAAAAAGTGGATATAATTTGCCTTGATTAAACAGGTCTAGAGGTTTTCTTAAGTAGTCTAGTTTGGCTGGATACTTAGCCCGAACTGGATATATAAGTCGAACTATAGTACCCCCAACTATCCTTTCCGCTTCAGCTTTAGTATAGCCATACCAGGTAAGTTCATGGTTATTAGTTGATGGTTCATGGTCTGGAGAATAGGGACCGGGATCAGAAGCAGATCCGGGGAAAACCATATCTGTAGATATATGGATCAAGTGGGTACTGGTGGGCAATGCGGCCACCAGATTTCTGGTTCCTTCGACGTTTATTTGCCAACAAGGTCCAAACTTATCATCTCTTTGTTTCTGGCTTTCAGAAACGTTGGTATATGCGGCAAAATTTAAAACTACATCTGGGGAGTTTTTAATTAGATACTCACCAGGGTTCATAAGGTCAAACTCATCTAAATCTGGAGTAAGTAGATCTTTGGAATTTGGGTATAGTTCTACGAATCTCGACCCCACTAATCCCGAAGCACCAGTAACCAAAATTTTCATTACTCAGAAATCGGTTGCCATATATCCGATAAAAACGTGTTAAAGGGAACTTTCCCATTATCTTTGTTTCCTGCAGAAGTAAGAAGATTGATAATAAGTGCATTATTTTCTAACGCTTTCCAACCTTTTAGAACGAAGGGGGGGATTTTAATGAATAAGGGATTTTTATAACTGGCTATAAATTGATTGACGTGGCCGAAAGTGGGACTTTTTTCATTGAGATCCAAAAGAACAATTTGCATTTTCCCTGCTGGACAAACGAATTGACTATACGTTTCTTCATGCCAATGCCAACCCTTTGATACTCCCAGGTCGGTGACATTGTAATAAACGTGTTTGGGGGAAAGTATGTTTGGATCTGCCCAACCTTCGCTCCAAATTTCTGTCAAATCTCCTCTGCCGTCTACGTTTGTTTTGAGATTCTTGCAATAAACTCCCTGTATTGTTGCCCCTTCCCAATTTGAATGAATCTTAAGTTTGGTTGTTGTATATTTTAGTGGATCAAGTTTCATAATAATTATTTTTTACCGTAAGTTTTCTCGTAATGTTTGCGGAATTCTCCAGATTTAATTTTTTTCCACCAAGGTTCATTGTTCATATACCATTCTACAGTTAAACGGATAGAATCGTCTAGTTTGTATTTTGGTTTCCAACCTAGTTTTTTAATTTTACTCCAATCGACAGCGTACTTCCGGTCGTGACCCAAACGATCTGTAACAAATTCCATCCAGTCTCCATCCTTTTTCATTATTTTTAAAACTTTTTTAATCAACTGAATATTTGAGATTTCTTCATGGTCAGATCCGATCATATATCTTTCTCCGGTTTTACCTTTTTTAAGTATCAGGTCAATCGCGCTGCAATGATCCTTGACATAAAGCCAATCCCGGACATTTTTTCCAGTACCATAAATTGGAACTTTCTTTCCTTCCATAATATTGGTTATGGCCAAGGGCATAAGTTTTTCAGGATACTGATAAGGTCCGATGTTGTTAGTGCAGTTTGAAATTGTGGTAGGAAGTTTGTAGGTAAAGTTGTATGCCATAACTAACATTTCTGCTGATGCCTTAGTGGCTGAATATTCATTGCTGGGTTTTAAAAGAGTTTTTTCCGAAAATTTATCTTTTGAGTTAAGAGCTAAGTCTCCAAATACTTCGTCGGTGGAAATCTGGTGAAATCTTTGAACTTTATATCTATGAGACAACTCCAATAAATTCTTGGTACCAACAATATTTGTGTTGATGAATTCATATGGATCATATAAAGATCTATCCACATGTGTTTGGGCAGCAAAATTTACAACCACATCGACTCCGCTTTTAAATACTGGTTCAAGCTCGTTAAATTTGGATATATCTGCTTTGACGAAGCTATAGTTAGGGTTATTTTCAACATCTTTTAAATTTTCGAGATTACCAGCATATTTCAAAGCATCAACATTGATGATCTGATCCGTAGGATATTTTTCAAGCCAATAGTGAATGAAGTTGCTTCCAATAAACCCTGCACCACCGGTCACTAAAAGTTTCATATTTTTACACCTTTTTTCTTTGCCCAGTAGGTGCTGGCTTCTAAAAGGGCGTCGAATGTTCCGGCGTCCCGCCAGAAGCCGTCAAGCTCGTACCATTTCATACTTCCGTCTTTAATATAAAAGTTTTGCACATCTGTAATTTCCAGTTGACCACGGTTCGATGGCTTAAGTTTTTTGGCAACTTCAAAACAACGGTTGTCAAAAATATAGACTCCGGCAGAGGCATATTGAGAGGGCGGATTTTTGGGTTTTTCCACAATACCAATAATTTTCTTGGAATCTTTTTTATCAAAAATTGGCACTCCAAATCTTCTGGGGTCCGAGACTTTTTTGAGAAACATCACTGATCCACGTTTAAACGCTTTGACTGCCGGGGTTATATTGGCGTCAGTAGTATTGTCTCCCAGAAGAAAAGCTATCGGTCCACCTTCGGCAAATGCTTCGGCAATTTTCAGGCCATCTGCCAGTCCCCCGACCGGGTTTTCCTGATATCCATATTCTAAGTGTCTGATACCAAATTCTATGCCATTTTTTAAAATCTGAATAAACTGGCCAGAATGAGGGCCGCTGGAGATAATCATGATGTCTGTAATGCCGGCTCTGACTAAGGTTTGAATGGGATAATAGATCATCGGCTGATCGTAGATGGGGAGAAGATGCTTGTTGGTAACGTAAGTCAGAGGATAGAGCCGGGATCCCAGGCCACCTGCCAAGATGACACCTTTCATATAGTTAGTGATTGTAGCATAAATTGGCTGATTTGGCGGTAAGTGGTCCCGGCTTTGGAGGGAAGACTTTCATAAAGAATTACTTTGTCAACTAAAATTTCAGAAAATTCCGGTGTGGCAAAATCAGAAACTAAGTCAATAAAATGCTTGGTAGTTACTGGATCGGTACGTCTAAATTTACCAATGGTAATGTGGGGCAAGAATTTGCGGGGCTGGGGGGTAATGGATGAAAGAGCTGATGCTAACGAATCCTGAAGCTCGAGGAGCTCTTCGGATTTAGATAGGGTGAGATACAAAACAGTGGGGTCATGACGGCTATAAAGAGTGTCAAGATATAAGGGTTTGATGGTAAAACTGCGAAATTGTTGGGTGGACTGCTGAATAAGATTTTTTATAGTGCCGGTCTCTGGATCTGTGACCTGACCTAAGAAATTAAGAGTCAAATGAAAACTTGTGTCCCAAATGACCGGCAGCTTAAGCCGGTCTAAGTCTTTTTGCAGTCCGGCTATTTCATCGGATACGGCTTCGGGCAGAGCAATGGCGGTAAACAGGCGGTGTTTCAAGAGCGAAAAATAAGGGAGGCAAAAATAAGTACGGAAAACAAAGCTACCAAAATATATTCGTAGACTACTTTGATATGCAAATCTTTGTGATGGGCGTGGTGGACAATTCCCCAGACTACATACGAGGAGGCCATACTTAAAATAATGCCTAATTGAACCGCCCGGGAATAATTGAACCAGAAGATGCCCCACAGCCCAATAAGCATGATACAAAGAAGTGTGAAGTAATGCATGGGGTGATGAGCAAAATCTCTTTCAAATGTCATATGATTTGACCTTTAGAAATAATTAAAGCAGCAATTAAGAGGGCGAGCAAAAATAGTAGATGAGCCAGGCTCTTGCTGGTCCAGCGGACAATTTTTTGTCTATATACGGTAATAATATCAATTGTCAGAACCGCAATAAAGATAATTATTAACCCTAGAGAGACTAGTTTAGTTATATCAAATGGAGAGATCTTTGGGTTCTTAGATAATGGTTCATAGTTCATAGTAGACGGGGCGGAAGCCGCCTGGACTGGCTTGACGATAGTTACCGCTCCTTGGGTAAGGGAGGGAGCAGCAGACAATTTAGTGCCTAGCAATTGCACTACCAGAGTGGTTTCCCGGCCGTCGAGAGTGCCATCGACTACGGCGATACCGATATCCTGATAATGAGAGTTGAGAAGATTGTCTCTGTGGGAGGGTGAGGCCATCCAAGCCTCAACCACTGCTTGGGCTTGGGAAAAATCCCGGGCGAGATTTTCTCCAGCATAGCGATATGTGTATCCGGCCGTGGTAATAAAATACCAAGGTTGAGTTCCGACCGGTGAGACATGGGCCCAGTAATTTCTGGCAAACATGTCTGCGGCTTTCTGGGCAGCTGCGGCTGACAGTTCGGGATTGGATTGCAATGGGAGAAGACCGTTTTCCTGACGCTTGAGATTGGTGAGTTTAATGATTGTTTCCGGAGCAATTTGGGAGGCGTAACCCAATATTTGGGGATAGCTGATAGTAAGTTGGTTTATTGTTAGTTGGAAGACGGTAAACAGACCGATGATCAGACCCCAGGAGGAAGGATGAAGAAGTTTGGCCCGCTGATTGTTGGACTCATGGGGAAAAAGAAAATGGCGGAGAAAGGAAGGCATTAGCCTCCATTATGGGCGACGCCAAAGCAGAAGTCCAGAGATAATTAGACCTAAAAGAGACAAAGGAATAACCACATACCACCAGTTGAAAGTTCTGCTACCCTTGACTTCGCTGACTGGCTGGGCGGCTGCAATGGGTGAAGGGGTAGGAGTAGCTGTCAATTCGGCCAAAACTTCCCCCTCGGGAACAAATTCAATGGGGGGAGTGTAGGCCACAACTGCCGCAGCTACAGCTGGAGCTGGAGTGGGAGCGGGAGCTCCTCCGCCTCCTCCACCGCCGCCGGCACCTGGGATGCTGAAGGTGCGACTATATTTTTCCGGGCCAATAGCAGTCGGGGAACCAGCAGAAACAGTGCGCCAAAAATAGATAGTGTTATCAGATAATCCTGTAATGGTAATGGTGTGGGAAGTAGATTTGGGAGAAGTGTCGACGGTATCAGTGGAAAAAGCGTAACCGTAGTTGGGAGCAGTACCCAAAACAGAGTGACTAACAGTGTCGTAAATTATCCGGCCGGAAGTGGGCCGGTCGGTGGTCCAGGAAATGGTGATTTGCCCGAATGCCGGTGTGGAACCACCCTCACCCGAAACTACAGCGGCTACCGCGACTGTTTGATCAACGGTGGTGGAATTGCCGGCGGTATCAGTAACGACGGCCCGCAGAGTGTAGTTATCTAAAGCCAGTGAAGATGTATCCCAGGGACTGGTCACCGGATGGAACGAGTCCACTCCGTCCTGACGCTGATAGAAAAATTCTGTGGTGGCTACGCCAGAGGTCGCGTCTGCAGCCGAAACAGATAGCCCGACGCTACCAGATACCGTTTGACTGACGGTAGGAGAATCCCAAGAAACCACAGGGGGAGTGTTGTCGATGGTAACATTTATGTTTCCAATTGTTGATAAATTGTTGTTGCCAACATTATCGTTTACTAAAGCACGAAGGATATAGGTACCATCAGTTATTGTTGTAGTGTCAAAACTTGCTGAATAAGGAAAGGTTGTGTCTGTAGCTATGGTACTGTATGAACCCGTAGTGGGTTTTATTTTGAAAGTCACGTCAGACACTCCGGATTCTTCGTCGGTAGCACTGATGTCTAATATTATTGTTTGGCGCAAATAGTTTCCGTCTGTAGGATTATTCCAAGATATAGAAGGTACGGCGGCATCGATCCAAAAGGGGCCTAAGTGAGCCGTAGAAGTCCAGTTGCTGGCTTTGTCTAGGGTAGCAATGTGGAAGTAATGGTCTTGGGCAGTAGAACGATTTGGACTAGTTTCAGAATCGGCATCTTCTTCGTACTCCTTAGTTGCGGCGTTGAGAAGGCTGTCTACTAACCGGTTCCATTCAGTGTAATAGCCATCTACACCGGAAGTATCGTCTGATGCCCCCGACCAGGAGACATCGATGGTCCGGTCACTGGACCAGGTTTCTATAGTATGGCTGGAAGAAGTAGGAACAGGGTCAATGGGAAGAGTTTCGTCCCATGTTAAAACAAATTCTGCAAAATTAGAGTTGCCCTGATAATCCCATACCGTCAAAGTTATGGTGTACTCGCCATCTGTGTTGGCAGAAATATAAGGCGTTAAGGCTGAAGAATCGTCAAAGTTGATTTCTCCCGATTCATCGCTCCATTCTACCCGCTCAATTCCGTAAGTATCGCTGGCGACACCTGTTTGTTCAAATGAAATGTTGATGGTGACATCGGGGCCTGCATCGACTGCAGGCAGGTCATCGTCATAAATCACTAGACCTAAATCTGAATCATCAAAATAATCGTATATGCGGTCATTGATGGCTGAACCGTCAAAGGTGCCCCAATCGTTGTTTAGTGCATTAACATCAGCTGAAGAGTCGTTGGAAATATCTGTATCGTTGCCAAAAAAGGTGTTACCGGTAATGGTAACTGATGAGGAATCCAGAATGTGAATCCCGCTGGTGGCATAAGTGTTATTAGTAATGGTGTTGTTTTGGATGACAACACCGTTGGTTTCAAACAAACTAACACCATCGCCATTTCCAGTAATTAACAGATTTTCTATAACAATATTATCTGCACCAGAAAGGAGTGAGATCCCAACACTCGAGGCGCCAGTCTCTATCCTGGCTCCATCCCTATTTATTCCATGTAGTGTAATTCCTGTTTTGGTGTCATCAAGCGTTATTGGATCGGTGTATGTTCCATCGGCTATATTTATAGTATCTCCCGGAGAGGCTGCATCTACTGCCGCTTGAATCGTTTGATAACAAGTATTTGAACCAATACCTACTACACAAACTGATCCCCCGGAAGCGTCGTTTGTAGTAGAAGTGCCATTGTTGGTCGGAGCATCTGAACGCACTACGAAGATAGTGAAATGATTTAAATCTTTGATGATAAAAATATTGCTTTGCTCTTCGGCGGGCAATTCCTGATATGTCTGGCCATCTTCAGAATATTGAACTTTGGCTTCTTGACTGGGATTGGGATTTGGAAGAGTCAGATTGTAAGTAAATGTCCCATCTGGCATATCTGAAATAATATCGTAACCAGTAGCGTCGCCGACGGCAACTTCTTTGATTTTCAGTAATCCCGGCTGAGTAACTTTGGTAA
>ERZ1292629.563-Hain-H43-01um-R1-563-length-40651-cov-30_pt2 | contig 17453 bp, 17 predicted proteins | sample MGYA00564399_ERZ1292629 | MGnify/ENA primary metagenome ERZ1292629 (study PRJEB36523, sample SAMEA6512636) | groundwater metagenome | collected 2019-01-08 | study: AquaDiva: Metagenomics assemblies of 32 groundwater samples
CAAGTGAGTCTGAGGATTCAAGTGAGTCTGAGGATTCAAGTGAGTCTGAGGATTCAAGTGAGTCTGAGGATTCGGGTGAGAGTGGCGTGTCGATCGAAGAGGTCGAGGATGGACCGGACTTGAGCGAGGGTGTTCGTGGTGACATGGCCCGGAAAATAAAAAAAATCGTTAAGGAAAACGCCAAAAAGTTGGAAAAGTTGATTGATGTCTTCGACGAAGAGGTTACGAGCATTTCAAAAAAGACCAACGACAATGCAAGTATTTTACAAAACAAGTTGGAACTAGAACAACTTCGTCGTAGCGTAAAGGTGGTTGACATAACCGATCCCGAACAAAATCGTGGTGTAAAGCGATTGGAGACCATAAAGTTAACCAATCGTTTTATAACCCAACTTAAAATGCTGAGAACGGCCGTTCCCACCCGTGGCCGTGGTAAAACAACTGGCAGTCGAATTGACCCTTTGAGATTGCATCAAGTTGCCGTGGACGATAAAATTTTTTCCGAACGAACAATTGAGACCTCCGGTAACAATAATAAGGTCGAAATTATTTTGCTCGTTGACGCATCAGGTTCCATGGGCCAGTACAGTGGAATGGGTTGCACTCTGTACGAGGCAACTACTTCCGTAACTCACAAAGTTTTTAAGGCATTGGTGACGGCCAACGTTCCAACGCAGGCTTTTGGACACACATCGTACGATTCGGGTTACAAGTGCTTGATTTTTAAAATTGTTGACAGTTTGAGTAAGAACATCGACCATCGTTTTGAGTTAGCGAACGGTCATTACTTGTCGGAAAACCTCGATGGTATTGCTATCGAACACATTGTCAAAACTCAATTTCACTCCGACAGTAAAACAAAAAAAATATTAATCGTTCTTTCCGACGGTGCTCCCTCTGCCCCATCATATTCTCGTAAAGTTGGTATACCCCACACTAAGTTGGCGATCGCCAACGCACGAAAGGCCGGTGTGGTTGTTTACAGTCTTTCACTGACAAAAAGCGTAGTTGAAAATAACAACGAGTTTTATGGAAAGAACTTCAATATTGACGCAAGCGAAGACCTGGACGCTGGGATGACCAGTCTGATAACTCAAATGGTTAGGAGGAGATAATGAAAGTTTTAATAACCGGCGCGACGTACTCACATAATCACGGCCACATGTTCTTCACGGGCAGCCCTACGGTGTCTAAACACCTGTTTGATGGATTTATGCTTGGTGGTCACAATCCGACCATGGCCATGCCGAACATGATGATTGAGAACAGTGAGTTCTTAAAGTACGACTTGGTGATGTTTGGCTTGACACCACTCGTCTCAATCTCGGCAAGGTACCTGTACTATGAGATGGACCTTCGCGGCAAGTGTATCGCCGCTGGCATTCCGACACTGTGGTTCGTTGACGATTGGCAGTGGTACCAGATAAAATCGCACATGAAAACCCTGATCAAAACGTATGAAAAACGTGCCCGGTTTGGCGGTAGTAGGCGTAAGGGTTCGTTTGAGTACTTCATGTCGATCGAAAAGACAGTCCACGCCATACTTGGAAACTTCCTAAATGGGGTCTCGTCACCGGTCGTGATGGTGTTTTTTAATCCAGATGGATCGATCGATGCGAACGCGTCCGCGAGGATGTGCGGTAACAAAATACTCATGGTTGACCCGAGTGGTGTTTTCCCAAAGTACGAGGTTGATCAAATTAGGCCAGAGGAGCGTAAGCGCGAGTGGGTCCTGGCCGCACTTGGCGATTATACCAAATTTTTAACAAAACTCGGTCCGCTGACATGGCCACTACAAGCCCTTGGCCCGACGGCCGGTAGGAAGGACCACCTGCCCGAGATTGAGTTGGTCCGCGACATTTACGGAAAGTCATGGGGTCAGATTGTTCCACAGTACCCAGTCAAGGTGGGCCGTCTTTGGAGAAGTCGTTATGTTCATTCTGTCCTCGCCGGAAACATAGCGATGACCACTTCGAACGAGGTGAAAGAGGTGCTTGGCCGACCGTTCAACGCACCGATCTCGGTCATTGAGTCAACGGTAAGTCCGCTGGCTTTAGAACGACTTGCAAGTGCGCAGGCACGAGCTTTTAAAAAGAACACGTGGTCGGCAGAAGAGTTCGCCGATCGATTAAATTCTATCGTAAGGAGCACAGTTGGCATTCATACTTACGCAGGTGGTTGACCTGATGGCGCAGTCAGTTTCGCCGTGCGCATCTGAGTGGGTAGCGAAGAATATACTACTCCCTGCCTATGGATAAGGCGACGACCTGGGTGATATAATCTACTACGCGTCACCGTTTAAGAACTGCTACATGTACAACGCGGTGAACACCAAGCACAAAGTTCAAATTATGTACAAGCGAGGTTGAAATGATTATCATACTTGATGGACCGGAGAAGGCAGGCAAGTCGACCACCATTGCCGCCATTCAGCAAGAGTTACAAAACCGCGGTAGGTCGAGTATCGTTCGTCACTGGGGAAAAGTTGAGCCCGACGATCGCGTTTACACACCGTTTTTGATGGACGATGCGACTCGCGGGCCGGATGACGCGGTCATAATTTGGGATAGGTCTTGGGCAAGCGAACACGTTTACGGTAAGTTGCTCGGTCGCGACCGTCGTCTTTCCACCAACCCGTGGCTGGGAGAGTGGTTGCACGGACGTGCAACTCGAGCAAAATTTATCCTCTTAACGGATCCCATCAAGTTGATTGAGCGACGTAATGAGACCGACCTTCCGGTTAACCCTACCGACGAATACGCTGCCTATCATGACTATGGCAAGCGTTACGGTTGGGACGTAATTCGAGCCTCGGCGGACCCAAAAACGGATGCAATTCTAATCGTAAATGCATCACTGTTTCAAGAAAGTTATGTTGTTCCGCAACCACCATTGTACGTTGGTCCCTTGTATCCTAACGTTGTGTTCGTTGGTGAAAAAAGGAGCGAAGGATCAAGTTTTCCAGGTTCCTGGTTGCCGTTCTCAAGTCGGTTAACGATGAAGTACGGTGAAATTTTTGGAGACGAAGCATTACTCGCCGGGTGGACTAACGTGGGTGACGTTTCAAGACATTTTTTACAGTATCCAAGAATTGTAATTTCGTGTGGTCAAGCTGCAACCGAGTGGGTGGATGGTATAAACGTTTACCGTCACGTTGCGTTACCACATCCCGCCTGGTTGTATCGTTTCAACTCTGAAGAGATAACAACTAAGCGTCAACGTGTTCAGAAAACCCTACTTTCTATTCGTGAAAGGTACTTTCCCAAAGGAGAAAAATGAACTATTACTCAAGTTATTACGAGCGCCTCTTGGATGGCTTCGCGAGCAAGCCAAGAGGGATGCCAATTCGCTACAGACGAAACGTTGCGTTTGAATTTTATCCCGGTAACATTGTTCGCCGCCCGGGCGACAATGTTGCAATTGGCCTTATGGAAATGTTGCAGTTTATCGGTGGAGTATTCGACATTCACTCATTTGAAGTGTGCGCACCGAGAGCCCGCCTGAACCTCTTCACTCCGCAAATGGCGTACGGGCCGAGAACTGTCGGACAGTTTCAGGGAGTAATTGAAGAACTTCACAACGATCCCGATAGTCGTCGGGCCGAGATTATAATCGCGCGTGGCAACGACAAACCAAACGAGCGTCCCTGCACCATCGCCGCCCAATTTCAACTAGAGCACTACTTTGACCCGCAGGAGAGTTACCTATCGTCAACGTTTTACATGCGGTCGTCTGATGCGGTTTGGGGACTTCCAAACGATATTATTCAATTTGGCGGTGTAACTTTGGCTATTGCAAATTGCCTTCAAGTTCCACCTCAACCTTCCGCAGTGCTCATTGGTAACGCTCACGTTTACAATGCAACAACGGTTGACCCATCTACGTTTGATGTCAATTGGACCTTTAATCTTCCGGTGTTCGATGACTGGAACAATTACGTCGAGTGGTCTCGTGACATTATTAGTTCTTATCCAACAAGGGAGGAATTATTAAAGATCTTTAATGTATCTTAATTAGATTTGTGGTATAATACTTTTAGGCGCTTGCCTAACCAAAACCGTTCAACAAGGAGAAAAAACAATGAGTATTATTAAAAAAGGTATAACTGCTGCAATGATCAATTCTGGTGGTCATTTTCTGACATTGCAGCCCGATCAGCCCGTGGACGTAGTTTTGCTACACGGCCTGGACGATATTCAGTCAGTGGATACCCATAGTTGGTGGGACTACACACCAGCTCCACACCTGACGTGCTTGGGTGAGGTGTGTCCGTCGTGCGCTCTTGGGAATGAGCCACACATTAGTTCTTATTACGCGGTCGTCACCCAAACGCGTGAGGTTAAGTATTTTATAGCCAAACCGTCAGTCATTACTCAACTACAAAAGTACGAAAAGGCCCTTGGTAACCTTGCGGGTCGTCTTGTTCGCCTGGACAAAACGGGTACTGGACTAAAGACCAAGTACTCGGCCATTATGCTGGGCAAAAAGCTGGATGTTTCAAAGTACGAAGTTCCGGAGTTGGAATCGATGCTCGGTCCGCTTACCTCAGAAAGCCAGTTGGTCAAGATGACCGAAGCGGGTATCGACGTAACCAGCCTAAAGGTAACCAAAAAGAAAGTTGCAAAGAAAACTGCTCCGGCTGATGCCGTCGAGCCCGTTGTCGCGTCGGTTGAACCCGATAAGGCCCCGTGGGAAGACGCCGAGGAAACAACTGAGGAGATTGATGGTTGGGGAACAATATAAATAAGAAAATGACCGGGTGTGTAGGGGAGCACCCGGTCATCCACTTTGGAGGACATATGTACGCAGATATTAAAAACGGATTGGACGCGTTGGTTAAAATACAAAAGCGCGTATCTGGGTTGGCCGGAGCAATTCCAAAGCCCGACGAAGACGTCTCGAATAGTTTAGTCACGTCAACTTGTTTTGCTCTACAGGGCGAAATTTTCGAACTTGCGCAGGAGTTGGGATGGAAGTACTGGGCGAATCCAAAGGAGATGGATCATGAGAGTGTTACGAAGGTGGCCGACGAATTTGCCGATGTTCTTGCTTTTTTGGGATTGCTTGTTTACCTGTTAGAGCGCCGAACCGGCCTTAGTTCAGAAGATCTTCTTGTCGCTTACTTGAAAAAAACCGACAAGAATGTTGAGCGCTTCTTGGGTAAGGTCTCGGGTTACGAGAGTCCAGCAGGCATGGCATGAAATTCACACACCTTCATTTACACTCGGACGCCAGCTTAAAGGATGGTCTTGGTCCGATCGTAAGTTTAATTGCCCATGCAAAGGAGTTAGATTTCGAAGCACTTGCACTTACCGATCATGGGACTTTGGCGAACGCAGTTGCGTTTACAATCGAGTGTGAGCGTGTTGGTATAAAACCAATCTTGGGAGTTGAGGGATACCTCAGCGTGAACGGTCAAACGGGTCACATTACTCTGCTCGCCGACGGAAACAACGGTTGGAAAAACTTGGTAAAACTCAATAACCTCGGGCACGCTTCTAACTTTAAGGAACCGGCGTTTACCTTGGAGCAAATGCTCGAATGTTCGGAGGACGTGGTCTGTTTGAGTGGTTGTGTTGCAAGTCCATTAAACTCGCTTCCGTTGGAAGAGGCAATCGTAGTTGGTCAGAAAATAAAACTTGCGTTCCGCGACAGGTTTGTTGCAGAGGTTGTGTTTGTTGGCGATATGCCAACATGGGAACGTCCGTTGAAGTTGGCTGAAGTTCTTCATCTTCCTATTGTGGTCACTAACGACGTTCATTTTTCTGAAAAGTCTGACGCCGACGTTCATACCATTCTGACTAAAATCAAGGCCGGTTTTGCGTATAATTCGACCGAATTGTACCTTAAGCGACCGGATGAAATTGCTCACCAAGCAAAAAGATTAATGGGCGACAAGTTCGATCTAAGCGTTTTTCGGAAGTGGGTAGCTAACGCTGGCGCTATCGCAGCCAAAATCCGCCCGGTGAAACTAAAGGCCGAACAAAAACTACCCAAAATTGAGAGTGCACATTCGAACCTGACCATAAAAGCAATAGCCGGTTTGGCAGATAGGAAAGACGGAACCCCATCGACAAAGTACAGCGAAAGACTTGCGATGGAGCTGGACGTGATAGAGAAGATGGGGTACTCCGCCTACTTTATAATTTTAAACGACGTTATCCGTCAGGCGAAATTGGATGGGGTTAGGATCGGACCGGGACGTGGTAGTGGAGCTGGAAGCTTGGTCCTTTACTGTCTTGGTATAACAAACCTGGATCCCATCGAGTACGGGCTTTCGTTCGACAGATTTTTAAACGTTGGTCGCAAGGGGATGCCCGACGTGGACGTGGACTTTGACAGCGAAAGCCGTGATCTTGTTTTAAACTACGCGATAAAAAAGTACTCCGCCAAGCCAATAGCAACATATTCACGTTACATGCACAAGAGTTTGGTTCACGAGCTTGCGAAATTTTTCCGTGTCGATGCAGCTGTTGAGTTGGCAGCCGCCGACCTCGGGCCCGATAGCAAGCCGTTTGTCACCCTGTGTGAAGCGAAACCGGACTTTGAGCGTGCGTACGACCTTATTATCGGTCAAATTCACCACAAAGGAAAGCACGCTGGGGGAGTTGTAATTACCGACGCAGTGGTACCCGTTGAGCGCACCGGAAGCGTACTCTCGGTGGCGTGGACCGAGGGCGCCAACAACGAACTATCTTACGCTGGCGTGGTGAAGTTTGACCTACTTGGACTTTCGGCATTGACAATTCTCAAACATCTCGAATCCAAGATAAAATGCGATTATGACCCCATCCTTCACCCCAGCGTGTTTAGGGTTTTTCAAATAGGGGACATGGCGGGCATTTTTCAATTTTCCGGTTCGGCCGGCATCCGTGAGTTGACCATGCGCCTTCGACCGGAGAGTATAGGTGACCTAACGGCCATTAACGCACTTTATAGACCCGGGGCCCTGGATGCAGGAACCTGTCAACATTATCACGAGTACAAAAAGAAGCCGCGCGAGGTTCCAGCGTTGTTTGCTGACGTACTGACCGAAACGTACGGTGTCATTGTTTATCAGGAACAACTAATGGCTATTGTTCAGCGCGCACTTAGCGGAACCTTTGTAGAAGCCGACCTTGCACGTCGTATTATTACTAAAGGCGGTAAGAAAATCGAGGATCCAGTCCATCTAAAAGAATTGAACACTTTGGAAACATCAGTTATTGCGGGGTTTATATCTCATGGACTATCATCGGAAGAGGCAAAACGTTGGTGGAAGGAATTGGAGACGCACGGTCGGTACTCGTTTAACAAGTCTCACTCAACGTGTTACGCAACAATCGCTTTTCAAATGGCGTGGTGGAAATGGTACTACCCGACTGAATTTTACGCCGAGTGTCTCAACACCGACCTTGAAAATTCACAGAGTTACATTATGTCGGCCGTTGCTTATGGGATTAAAATACTACGCCCGGATATTAATTTGGCGGTAGGAACGTGGGCCGCAACCGATGAGGATAGTATGATGCTTCCACTTTCGGCTCTTCGATTTCTATCAGTTAAAGTTGCAAATTCAATTGTAGCTAACCGTCCCGAAGGTGGTTATGAGTCAATCTCTCAATTTATGGAATTAAATCCCAAGCGGATAGTTAGAGGTCAGGCCCGTGAAGCGTTATGGTATATGGGTTCGTTTGCCAAAATTAAGGGAACGTTAGAAGACTTAGATGTTGGTCGAAGCGCAGCACCACTAACGCCTTCCAAAGTGATGCAAAAGTTCTTGGGCTTTATAATTCCAACGGAGGCTCAACTTTTGTCGATACAAGAATATATCGAAAAGGGTTTTATCTGTGGTATAATCAATAGCAAAAAACTCAAGAAAAGTTCTTATGGACCCTACATGGTTTATTACCTCTCACCAACGGGAGTATTTTGGTCACGGGAGGCAATGGACTTGGAAGAGGGTCAAATTGTGGCCGCAATGGTTACCGGGAAGGGTAAGGGAAAATCCATCATGAGAATTTCAACATGAACTTATTACTTACTCTATGCTTGGAGCGTGAGAACATTATGCCGTTGTTGGAAATTCCGAAGGAGTTACTGTCACCGACGGAAATTGAGTTGATTAAGTTCATTACTGAATTTTATGCTAAGTTTAAGAAAATTCCGTCGACCGAAAGAGTTGGTAAGGAGTTTCCGTATTTTTTACCGACAATTGTAAAGGTTCCGGATAAATATGTTTTAGAAGATTTACTTGAGCAGGTTAAGAGGGAAAAACTTGCCCATAAGTGGGAGCACGTTCTTCAAAATTCAATTTCAATAATTCGCGAAGGCAAAGAGCTTCCGGTTCCAGAGGTATCGGCGTTAATAAAACTAACAATGATGACTGGCGGGGTCGAAACATTTTCTGGGTTCGACCGGTTGGAATACTTTAGAAAACCTGGGCTAAACACCGGGTTGAAAATGATTGACGTTGCAACCGGTGGAATTTCCAACGGTGAAGTGATGATTGTTGCTGGTAGGCTTGGGAATAAGAAAACTACCCTTTCGTTGTTCATTGCTCATACCTGGTGGAAATTAGGAAAACGGGTCTTGTTCGCTTCTAACGAAATGGCACCCGGTGACATTTTCAGCCGTCTTGATGGAATTGTTGGAAAGTTCAACCCGTTGACCTTACGTCTCGATCCAAGCGACGAAACAAAAAAACTGGCGGAAAAAACTGGTGGAATGGTGCGGGTATTTTCTAAAGAACACCATGGTGAAATTTTTATCCCGAAGGTAAAACTTAAAACACCAAACGAAATTTTTGCAATGGCGCAGTACCTGGCGGTCGATGGAGTTATAATTGATGGATTGTACCTTATGCACCCCAACGATGGGCACTTTAGTGCCAAGTGGGAACGCGTCTCTGAGATATCCAACCAAATCAAAGAAGGTGCGAGCGATACGAATATTCCGATTATTGCGCTTACGCAAATTAAGCGAGTTGGTGGCCGGAAAGAACTGTACGACCCGGAAGATATTGCTTATTCGGATAGCATCGGTCAAGATGCGGACTTTGTTTTGGTTTCAAATCCAAGTATTTTAGATAAAAACAAAATCGAGTTACAACTTGTCAAAAACAGGTACGGTAAGGAGATTGCGACCATTTGTGCAATTGATTTCGATAAAATGACACTTGTCGAAGAGTCTGTTTTATCTGACGCCATTGCTGACGAAGAATGGTTTTCAAAACCAAGCGGTAAGGGTGAGTGGATAGAATGATAAATCCAGAAGAGTTGGGGTTGGAGGTGGCAAAATATTCCGGCAACGAAGCGCTAGTTACCTGCCCGTATCATTCGGACGATCATCCGTCGGCGGAATTCAACATGGAAACTGGCTTATTTTATTGTTTTACCTGTGGGGTTGGGAAGAAGGCGGCAGAAATTGTCAAGGAGTTTGGTGGTATCGTTTCCGATATTCCGATAGAGAAAAGGGAATACGAAGAGCCCGGAATAGACTGGCGAACTCGCTTTTTATCTTACGACTTAGCGCTTCGCAATGAGTATCTTATCGGTCGTCACGTCTCGCAGATCGCAATCCGCAAGCTTTCTATCCGTGCGTTCGACGATGGGATTGTATTCCCGTTACCAGGAACACCGGACGGCGACATTTGCGGGGTCCAGGTGAGATATTATACTCGTAAACCAAAGTATGTGTTTTACGGAACTAGACCACCGTTATTCCCCATGACCTATCTTCCGGTTGGCGAAAGGTCTATTTTAGTTGAGGGCATTTTTTCCGCGATACGTGGTCGAGACGCTGGTTTTCAAACGTTTGCAACAATGGGGGCTACAGCTCTTAAGCCGGCGCTAAAATTTTTTTTCGATCGAACAAAGGTTTTTGGAGTATTCGACGCGGACCAAGCTGGTTATATCGCAATGGCAAAGCTTGCCGCAATCGGAGTTGCTTGCCTAGAACAACCGTTTGAAGCAGATGAGCGATCTGTCGAAGAGTGGAAGCGTATAATTTCCAATCGTGCCAATTTTACCATGGACGCCGGTCTGTTTGTACAGAAAGCCGTCCATGCGGGTGCCGGAATCGGTACTACCATAAAGCAAATATTGAAATTTGAAAAGGAAAACGGTTATGTATAATTGGAGAGTTATCAAGTCGCGAATTGAAGATATTATAAAGGATGCAAATAAGAGGGAACAACGAGTAACATACGCGTACCTTTCGAGCGCCCTTGGTATTCCCATTAGTACGTTGCACGATAACGTTGACCTGCCTGACATAGTGAGTGAGTTTACGCCAACCTTTGAAAGTAAAATTGTCAATGACGTTGTTGAGGTGAAGGAAGAGAGTGAGTTTCCACGAACCCCAGAGGAGTTAGCCGCAAGAGCAGGAATTGATTTGGCGCAATATAACGTAAAATCATTCGAGAGTCAGGCGCGTGAAGTTTACGTTAAAAATGAGGTAAAAGATTTATCCTTTGACAAGGGACGAATTAGCGGGAGTGTTGTGTCGTCTGGTGGAATGACAATTCAAACCGTTTGGTCTTCACGGATCACACTTGAACCACTCGAAGTCAGGCCCAGGGTTTTAACGCTATCGCCGGTTATCGTTGAGTCAAAAGAATATAGCCCGCAATCGGCCCCTCGAGACGACAAGCCAACCGACAGAGTAACCATGATACTTCCAGACATTCACTTCGGCTTTGGAAAACAAGGGTCGTTTCATGACTGGGATATTCTGAACGCCGTTTTAGATGAAGTTTCCCAAATCAAGCCCGAACAAATCGTTTTGCTTGGCGACGTTTTAGATTTATCAGAATTTTCCGATAAATTTATTCGCGAACCTGAAGAGATTCGATCGACGCAATGGGCTATTAATGAGTGCGCTCAGTTCTTGGAAGCTTTGACCCGAACTGCCCCATCGGCCGAAGTAACCTGGCTGGAAGGAAACCATGAGCTTCGGTTGACTCTTCAGATTCGGAAACATCTTATGGCACTTGCCGGGCTTTATACTGTTAGTGGGACCGAAGCAGTTTCAATTCCTTTTATGCTGGGATTAGATCGATTAGGAATTGAATATGTTTCGGGATACCCAAGCAACTTTGTCAAGGTAAACGATATTCGTGTTATTCATGGAGACGTCATTGGTGCCAAGCCCGGAGCAACTGGCGCCAAAATATTAGAAAAGTATAATCAGTCTGTCGTGTTTGGGCACATTCATCGGCGTGAATATTTAGAGGATACTATCTGGTCCGATATGTTGGATGGTTATAAGCCCATTTTTGCCTATAATCCTGGTTGTCTCTGCCGCGTTGATGGATCTGTCCCGGGATCGTCAGCCTTGAATGGATGGACGCAGGGAATAGGATTAATTGTTACTGAAGATGGGGTTGATTTCATTCGAGACATGCCTTACAATTCTAAGGTTAAAAGGTTTTTAAAATGACAAAAATTGCAATTGATCTTGACGACGTGTGCTTCGATTTTTTAGTCGGGTTCGAGCGGGTTTACGGTGCGCCGAAGCAAAGAACCGGACCGAAGTTGGCCGACATGTACCCACAGTTTTCGGCGGATCAACTTAAACAAATGGTTTGTTGGGAGGGGGTATACGCTCAGTCTCCAGAGATTCCAGAAGCAAGTAGTACTCTTAGAAGACTGGTTCGGGGACCGGTTGGTATATTTTACGTATCGGCGCGATCGCCAACGTTGACGGCAATAACGCGAAACATGCTCGCCATTTATAACTTTCCTAACCCGAACCTTACGTTCTTACTTGGCTCCAACAAACTAAAGATTGACTATATCGAAAGTGCAAAGATAGACGTTGTACTCGACGACCAACCCGAGATTGTCGCGAGTTTTTCTTCCGGGGTTTCGCACGGGGAGGCGTTCCTTTTCGATCGCACGTGGAACCAAAGTTTCAACTGGCCACTCAGGGTGCGCAGTTGGGAAGAATTTTATAACGGGTTGGTCAAGTTGTTCTAGAATGGTCCCAGATACCCCTAGGAACCCCGTAGTGACACGGGAAGATGATCTATGTGGTATACTAGATAACAAAGATCGTGGGTCATTCTAGTGTTAGATAAACACTTAAATAAAAATTAGCACCACGAGCTCGTGGGCAAACTAGATAATTCTAATCTAACTTTAATGTAATTTTAGAGGAATTCGTGTTATAATAAAAAGAAAAAGGAAAAATGAAAATGAAAACTTACAAAGTCATCTTGTGGGGTACGGGCGAAGTAGTTGCACAATACGAAAAATTGGCCGATGCACGGAAACATGCTCGAAAATTGGGTTATACTAAAGAGGAAACCTTCTCTCTCAAAAATTTCGCCCCAGTAGCGTTTATTGGAAATGATAATGGTTTGGTTTATAATCCTCGGTTTCCTAGGAATACCAAAGGAGAAGCAAAATGAAAAATCTAAATCATCTCACAATCAATATCTCGGTCAATATTAGTGCAGCCGACAAATGGGAAGGAAACGCAAACTTGACCCTTATCCTCACCCCCGAACAAGCTCAACTTTTAGCCGAGTTCCCTGACCCGGAATTAATGACAGCCCTGGTTCGCAATGCGTTAGTCCGCTTTCAAGCAAACAACAATCGACCGCAATAAGGAATAAAAAACACCCAGACCATTTTGTCCGGGTGTTTTCTATTGTAATGGGATTCCAAGATATTTTACTATCAAAGCGTAAACAACCGTATTTAACTCGAGCCAATGGGGGATGACGATAACCGAGATAAAAATTATCAGACTTGTAATCATTGCTCGCGGATTTTGTTGGGCCCAAAAGCCGATTTTAACCAAAGGGTTTTCGGCAATTTTTTTCACTTCCAGGTTGGTTGCCTTTTGCGCAGCTAAGCTAGCCATCAATGCCTTTAAGATAAGCCTTGTCGCAATTGAAGGCGAAATTTCCCGTTCGTCCAGGGCAGATCGAATCTCTTCTAAAATAGTTTCCATGTTAGGCCATCAAATATCGAGTTTGGAATTGAAGTGTATCAGCGGTTCCCCATGTAAACGGAACGGTTTTATACACGGTAGAGACATTTGTGGGGCTATCGAGCTGATTAAAAAATTTAATCTCGGTTGCCGAAAGCGATGCTGCGATTTGAGTGGAACGGTCATAATTGTTGGTACCACTATCTCGAAGGTGAGCGACTCCAAAATATGTTGCTGCCGGTGCGGCGGCTACCGAAACGGGCAAAGAAATGCCAATTTGTGTCGTGCCGAAGTCAGTAGTACTTCCGTACGTAAGGTCAAAAATATAATCAACCCAGCCGCCGTTGGAAATGGTAAATGCCGCAACTACAGTGGCATTGCCGATAGCAAAGCCTGTGCCGGTATAAGTAGGGGTATAGCTAAAATAGGTTGGGAATCCTTGGGGTTTATCTGCTCGTGAATAATAGTTGGCCGAAATTGCCGCATTTGCCAAAGTATAACTTGTGCCGCCGGTTATTGTAACGGTCGTGTTGGGCGCGCTGTAAGATGAACTTACTACGTAAAAGTATTTTACGGTAGTATTTGTCATTTTGAGCTTAAGCCCTTTGGTATAAATTGCAGTCTTGTCTCCGGAGATTGTAAAAGTCGTTGCCGAAGCATAAGTCCACGTTTCGTTGGGATCTACCCAACCATCGATAAAAGACCAAAAATCGAATAGATCATCCAGGGCAACTTTTCGAGTTACGGGAGTTGTCGCTACGTCTTGAACAATAGGAAGTAAATCGGTGCCAACTAAAGCGCTGGCGGTTGTAAGAGCGGAAATTTTAGTGTTTGCCATTTAATATCCTAAACTGCAGAAAGGGTTGGCAAGTCGGTAACAAGACCAACTCGGCCATAAACATTATCGATAAGACGGGACGCTGTTGTCTCGGCCGCATCTTCCGTTCTAACACAAAGCCCTTGGAATACTAACCCATCCCGTATGATATTGGTTTGATAATCCGATAAGGCTTCCGCGGCAGTAATAATACGGTTCCAAACAGCGGGTCGTTTTATTTTACCATAAAATTTTCGGTGTTCGGTCGGCAAGCCGGGAGAGCGGCCATTACCTATTAAAAGAGGAATGCCGATTGTCGATGCTAGTGGGATAGAGGCATTGACATAAGTAGTGCTCCAGGCAGTAGCTACTCCATCGAGATAAAAAACCGGCACAATGCCAAGATCACTATCTGTCCACACAACACAGCCCCTATATAAAGTATCAAAGCTAAGTAAACCCGATTTGTACTGTCGTAGATAGCCCCCTGGAGACCACTCCTCAAAAGAGAACCTCAAGTCGATTGTAACTCCAACAGCCCAGCCTCCTGTACTGCTTGCGTCAGAGCAACCAATGAGAAAGCTATGATAGGCGCCAGTATTACCAACATTGAAATTTATTGCGACTGATCGTTCCGTTGACTGCAATTCCGGAAGGTAACTAAAATCGATTACTGTTGCGTCGGTTGCCCCGCTCTCAATATCAACTTGCTTTTGTGTTAACCCACCGGATTCGAGTGATGGTGCTTCTAGCAATGCCCAAGTGACATTTGCAAACCCCCCTGGTTTATGGGTTGTGTTTATAGCTTGAATATAATAATAATTAACTATACCCGTTTCGCTTTCTAAAACCGAGATAAGATCGCCTATGTCTAAATTGAGATAAGCTTGCATCAACGGGTTATTCCGATTAGGGAAAAAGGTCATTTTTGTTAAAAATGTTCTCGGATCTTTATATAGGAAAACTAACCGTCTGGCTTCATGTGAACCATACAGTAAGTCAGTCTGATACTTTTGATCGAAAGAATCCGAAACATATCCATAGTTGCTTATAGACACCGAATCTTCATCGGCAAATTCAATCGGATTATAAAGATAAATTCCTATTCCTCGCGCTTGAAGATGAGTGATATAGGCAACCGCCGTAGTCGTATTGCGAAGAGAATATGTTACGCCCTCGACGCCATAATCGGCCGTAATTACCAAAGACGAAGATACGTTCGTTCCTGATCCGTCTTCCAGCGTATTCATTAGATAATCGGTCGTAATGACCGGGACGACCATATTTTTGCCCGATGCAGGATTCCCATAAGCGTCAGCATAAGACGCTCGATAAATTTTTGTCTCACCGACGTTCATTTGAATTGGCGTGTTTAACGTGAACAAAACTTGATTACTAGTATCCACTTTTCTGGGATATGCTGTTGCAGTAAATCGATTGATAATACTCGACCCATAATCAACGTTTAGAAGAGCCATACTTTCCGAAAATTCAGCAATGTCCACTTCGTCAAGCACGATATTATCGCCGGTTTCCAGCAACAAAACATCGCCAGTTTCCATAAGTACGAATCCACAAACGGCAAGCTCGAGTGGCATACTTGAGATAACGCGAGTACCTACTCGATCATACGCATTTTCAAATGTTAAAATTTCCCCATCTTCCCTGTGTCGCCTGACATAAATATATCCCAATTCTGAAATTGCAATTTTCGATAATTCGGTATAGGCTTTAGTCCGTGCGCGAACAGTATCAAAAACGGTGCTAAAGGTATTGATCCCTTCTGACATTTCGGTTGCCAAGGGCTGAATTGGCATTGGATACGTTATTAATCCTAGAACTTGGTCCCCGCGCAAGTCAATATCAAACTCATAGGATAGCAATGGATAAGTTACCGCTTGTTCCAACCAGTCTGACACCGTAACGCCTACCGTTCGAAGAGATAAACTGGCCGAGCTTAAGTTTAGCTTAGTAATCCGACCATAAAAAACAACGTGTGCAATGGCTTCGAAAGTAACTTCGAATTTACATGGAAGTCCAGATCGCCAACCCGACAAAGCAGATGGCCCGTCAGGTGAGTACAATCCACTCTTGTTGTTCAGGGTAAAATTCATCGTGCCGACAGTTGCTATTCGTTCGGTGGGCGACGATGATTTAATTCCACGTGAGATTGTAATATCATAAATGACGTTGGCGGTTATATCGGACCAAGCCCCGGCAATGTAAACATATACTTTGGTTGACGTCGGGTAAACTGTCATTATATTACCTGAAGAATAGCATCGCGAATCGATCGCGCGAGCTTGTCGTCGTCTAGAACCTGTTTATTTAAAATTTGCTCTAAAAGTCCGGCAACCCGGTTGTCGGCCCTGTTTCCGGTTGCCGCAGTTGGGCCACTCGGGATTCCGCCACTGATATTCAAGCCAGCAGTCAGGGCGGGAAGTTGGGCCATGGTCAAGTCGTGCATCGCGCGAGATATTCCGACTAAGCCAATTTCGAATGGTGTGGGTGAACCGGGCGTAAGCCAGTCTGGGAGCTTGATACTAGACAACTTAGTTGTGAGCGTTTGAATCCACCCAATTACTGTGCTAATGGCGCCAGAAATGCCATCGAACGCCGGACTTAATTTCTCGCCTATCCACGATACGACGGTTTTCAAAATCGGTACCAATTTGTCGTTGACCCATTCGGCTACTTTCTTGATTGCAGGCCATAATACCTTTTCCCAGAACCCGGCCAAAGCGGTAAGTGCAAGTCCCAAGGTAACTTTCAGAAGTGTGCCAAGGGCTTCGAACAGTGGGAGCAAATAAGTAGCTGACCATTGTTGAACCCTTTGAATTGCGGGTAACAGAACGTTATTCCAAAAACCAGCCAAGATCTGTATGGCCATTGGAATAGCAACTCGAAACCAGTCAACTATAAGTGCAAAAATTGGCTGAAGAAAAGCCCAGACAGCTTTAACCTTATCTTGAATTCCACCAAAGTTATTTTTCCAAGCTTCGTAAAGCAAATAAGCCGCAACTCCGACTGCGGCAAGGATTAAAATAACTGGAAGTAATGGTGCCATGGCCGTTATTGCTGCGGCGGCTGTAGTTAGGGCAAAAGCCATGACTGCGACCCCGATTGCAGCAAGAATTCCCACGATAATTCCTTCATGCTCCATAAACCAGGCGCCAACTTCTCGAAATTTTGCAAGGGCTATGGGAATAAAATCAACAACTTTTTGAGCAAAGTTTGCGATCCCATCGACTAAAGCGGTCAATCCTGCTGCGACTGCGGGATCCGATAGCCATTTATTTATTGCAGTTGCGACTTGAGTTACAATTGGAAGCAATTTGCCTCCTAATGTGGTTTTCAAGTCTTCAAAAGTCGCCTTCATAATCCGTTGCTGATTGGCAAGTCCACCGCTTGTACGTTCGAAGTCCCCTTGCGCCAGGGTCGTTTGCTCCATAATTAAAGCATACGATGCTTGAGCCTTTTCGGCCGCAGTTAATTCAGTCTTACCGCCGGCCATAGCTTTTTCCAGGTTTTCCTGGGCTTTAGCCATATCTAATGCGGCTTCGCGAGCTTGTAAGGAGTCTTCGCCATAAATACGAACAGCTTTGGCGGATTCTTTGGTTGTTTTCTCTAGGTCGATTGTGGCTTCGGTTACTTTTAGCATATCGACCGTTGACGAACCTAACCCCATCTGTAAGGCTTTAGCATCGATTGCCGC
>ERZ1292629.2129-Hain-H43-01um-R1-2129-length-17452-cov-5_pt1 | contig 17452 bp, 16 predicted proteins | sample MGYA00564399_ERZ1292629 | MGnify/ENA primary metagenome ERZ1292629 (study PRJEB36523, sample SAMEA6512636) | groundwater metagenome | collected 2019-01-08 | study: AquaDiva: Metagenomics assemblies of 32 groundwater samples
TTTGGGAATAATCCAGCGACAAAAGCTGTTTGCCGCTGCCAGCCACAAACGCCTCGCGAATTTTATTGCCCAACTCGGTGCGAATCGGGATGTTTTGCAAATTCGGGTCGGTGGAAGAAAGCCGGCCGGTGGCCGCGATAGTCTGGTTATAACTGGTATGGATTCTGCCGGTATTTTCATCTACCAGCGCCGGTAGAGCATCTAAATAAGTGTTTTTCAGTTTGGAAAGTTCGCGGTATTCCACGATTAGGGGAATAATCGGATGCGCGTCGCGCATTTTTTCCAGTTCGCTTGCGGCTGTGGAAAGTCCGGTTTTGGTTTTTTTGATATCCGCCGTGGAAATTCGTAATTTTACGAACAGCACTTCTTTCAACTGCTGGGGCGAATTGATGTTGAATTCGCCCTGGCCCATTTTATGGATTTTAGTTTCCAGCTCACCCAGGTCCCGTTCCACTTTTTTGGATAACCGCGCCAAAACCCGGGAATCCAAAAGAATGCCGTTTTTTTCCATCAGCGCCAGCACCCGAACCAGCGGCAAATCGATTTCATAGAAAATTTTGTCCAACTTTTCCTTTTTTATTTCCGGCTCCAAAACCCGCTTTAGCTGTCCGGTAAAATCCGCGTCCTCGCAGGAATACCAGGAAACTTTTTCCAAAGGCACCTGCGAAAGGTCAATCTGGCTTTTGCCCTTGCTGATTAGATCCTCAATCGGCTGCATTTGGTAGCCAAACCGGCTAAAGGCCAGGGCGTCCAAAGAATAACCGCGGCTGCCCGGATTAAGAAGATAAGCGCCAATCATCGTGTCAAAAGCCAGCGGCTGCAAATCAATTCCCGCCAAATTCAAGACCAAAAAATCATACTTCATATTATGGCCGTATTTCTGGATTTTTTTGGCTTGTAAAATCTTAACTAAACCGGAGATGTTTAACTCCCCTCCTTCCCCTCTTTGAAAAAGAGGGGAGGCCGATTCTTCCACCCCTCCTCTTTTCAAAAGAGGAGGTTGGGAGGAGTTTATTGGCACATAATAAGCCTCGCCTTTTTTAAAACTCACCGAAATTCCCAAAAGCCGCGCTTGCATTTCTTTTTGCGAGGTGGTTTCGGTATCAATAACAAAGCCTTCCTGCGCTTCCAGCTTTTCAACCAGTTCGTCCAGCTCTTTTTGAGTTTTGATTAAATGATAATGCTGGCCGCGCTTGTCTTCTCGCGCGGAAGCGATGGCGCCGGCAGAGGACGTTTTGCTAGGCCGGGGAATGCGATCCAATAAACTTTTAAACTCCACTTCCTGCAGGAATTTTATGATGTCGGCGGCTTGATAATTGCCAAATTGGGTTTCGGCGAGGTGAAATTTTATCGGCGTCGAAGTTTCTATGGTCGCGAGTTTTTTGGAAAGCAGGCACTGTTTTTTCTGTTCCAAAAGCAAAGCGCGTAATTTCTCCGAAAGCGTTTTGGCCTTTTTGGAATCGCTTTCCAGCTCCCGATACATTTCCTCCACGCGCCCGAATTTTTTTATCAGATCCGCCGCGCCCTTTTCGCCTATACCTTTTACACCCGGAATATTGTCGGATGGATCGCCGCGCAGGGCTTTAAAATCCACCACGTGCTCCGGCCCAAAGCCATAGCGCGCCCGAACGGCCGCCGGGTCGTATTCCACAATCTCGCTTAAGCCCTTCTTGGTTGTGAAGACCGAGGTATCTTCGTCCACCAGCTGCAGACTATCCAAATCGCCGGTGACAATAATAGACTTTACATTATTTCCTTCTCCCAAAACGCTCCCTTCAACATTTTCCTCTCCCATTTCGGGAGAGGATGTCCCGCCAGCAGGCGGGACAGGTGAGGGTATTGCGGGAGAAGGTGGTCCGCCAGCAGGCGGACCGGATGAGGGGGTTGTGTTATTTTCCGACCTCTCCCGGCTAGAGTGGCCAACGACCTGCTTGACTATTGTCCCGATTATATCATCCGCTTCGTAACCGCTTTTTTCAAAAACCGGCAAATTCAAAGCCCGGACAAATTCTTTAACTTTCGGGATCTGGTCGTAAAGTTCCTGCGGGGCGGCCACTCGCTTGGCTTTGTACTCCGGATACAGCTTGTCGCGAAAGGTCGGGCCGGGCAAGTCGAAAGCCACGGCTACATAGTCGGGCTGAATCAATTTTATGGCATTGAGGAATATCGAAACAAACCCAAACACGCCATTGGTCGGAACGCCCTTGGAAGTGGAAAGATGCGGGATGGCGTGGAAACCGCGGTGGATCAGCGAGTTGCCGTCCACGATCATTAGTTTCTTCATAATACAGATACTAATATACTAATGCGTGCGAATGATACGAATAATACTAATCGGATTTATCAATCCGAATTATTCTAACCGGTTTGATGTACTTATTACGAAAATTTACTAACAAACCCAGTTTTAGGCGGGCTTCTTGCAAATACCGTTGCACCTTAAAATAATCTTCCTTTGTTAAAATCCTTTTTGCCTTAAATTCAACCGCTATCTTATCTTTGATAACAAAATCGAGAATATTACCAGAATCTCCAATTACCACCTCCCTTTTATAAGATATATCCTTGCGTTTTAATTGTGTTTCAAATTCATCGCCATACTGCTTTTCCCGAGCGTAGGGACCGAGAACATTATGAACAGAAAAAAGAATGCCGGTCACGGTATACGACAATTCCGGGTAAATTAACAGAGCCTTATTCGCATTATTGGTATCATTCGTATCCATTCGTATATTGGTATCTTTATTCATTCTAACAAAAAACCGCCCCGAGCGTTAGCCGGGGGGCAACAAAAACAGAAAGGCAATTTCCTCTCTGTTTTCGACAAAATTCCTCTTTTACTTACATCTGCGGCTGGGTCCCCGAAACGCAGTGCTTGCAATAAGCGCGATGGGTGGCCATCAGGTAAATCGCCGAAAGCCCGACTAAGACGTAAATAATTCGTGAGACTGCGGCCTGCATGCCGCCGAACAGTTCACCCACGTCCCAGCCAAATACCCCAACCAAAAGCCAGTTTAAACCACCAACCCACAACAAAACGTAAGCAATCATGTGCAATGCCTTCACTTTTATTCACCCCCTTCCAAAAAAATAGTTAAAAAATTCAAAACGATTTTTATTTATCAAGCCGGCGCGATTGGCGACGCACCGGATCCGTCCGAAAAAGAATCTTCCTGCTGGTTTTTGTACTCCTTCCAGACAAAATAAAATAAGGACAGATCCATAATCGCCGCGCCGAAACCGTAAAAATTCCTAGAATTTATCAGAATGGCCAGCAAGTCAACTGCGGCAACGGCCGAGACAATAATTATGGCGTTATTAGCCCGGCGCACCATGCTCACCAGCGCCCATAAATACACTCCGGCAAGAATCAGATAAATTAGGCCCGCGAAAAACGATTTGGAAAAAAGTCCGAAAGCCATGCCCAGATCTCCCATAAACCGAAGGGCTAAAATAATCATTATAACTATGCCGGCGATTGTGTATTTTTTCATTGTAGTAATTTTATGTTATGAGTTATAAATAATCAGTTATTAATTCCGGGTTTACTATTCCTCCGTGACGCGGAAGACTTCCGCCACATCCGTTAGCCCTTCCAAGCTCTTTAAAAGCCCGTCCTGAATCATACTCACCATTCCGGATTTTACCGCCTGGTTTTTTATATCCACGGTGGAAGCCTCTTTAAAGACCAACTGCTGAATATCGTCGTCCACCGGAAAAAGTTCAAATACGCCGATGCGTCCCTTGTACCCCAGGTAATTGCATTCCAGACAGCCGCGGCCGTGATAAAACTTCATCTCCTTGGGAATTTCCGGTTTCGCCGCCGCCGGGATGGCGGACAAAATATTTTTTACCCGCGCCGTCACGCTTGCGTCCAAAGCCTGCTCCTCGCGGCATTGCTGGCATAGCCTTCTAACTAACCGCTGGGCGATAACAACCGACAAAGCCGGGGCCAAGGTTACGGGTTTGACTCCCAAATGCAGGAGGCGCGGAATAGCGCCGGCGGCATCGTTGGTATGAAGCGTTGAATAAACCATATGCCCGGTCAAAGCAGCCTGGGCGGCAACGTCGGCCGTATCATAATCGCGGATTTCACCCACCATAATAATATCCGGGTCTTGCCGCAAAACCGAACGCAGGGCGCCGGCAAAGGTCATTCCCGCGCCCCGTTCGTCAATTTGAATCTGTTCGATTCCTTCCAGGCGATATTCCACGGGATTTTCCAGAGTGATAATTTTTACGCCCGGCTTATTGACGCGCTTTAAAAAGGAATACAAGGTCGTGGTCTTGCCGCTGCCTGTCGGACCGGTGGTTAAAATCATGCCATTGGGCTTGTCGATTTCTTGCTTAATCCGCTCAAAAGCCAAGCCGCGCAAACCCAATTCTTCCAACTCGACGGCGGTCTGTGTGCCTAAAAGCCGCATGACTATCGCCTCGCCCGAAGCGGAGGGTAGGATCGAAACCCGAAGCTCCAGGTGCTCTCCCAAAGAATCAACCGCGAAGCTGCCGTCCTGCGGTGTGCGGGTCACGTTTAATTTCAACTTGGATAATATTTTTATTCTGGAGGTTAGATTGTGGGTAACCGACGCGTCCAACTTTGCCGTATCCTGCAAAACTCCGTCCACCCGAAACCTGATGGCGAGATTATTTTTTTCCGGCTGGATGTGAATGTCGGAAGCTCGCATCGCGGTCGCCGCCGATAAAAGTGTGGTCAGCAAATCGGTGGGAGAAAGTTTCGCGATACCCGGGCCGATCTCCTGCAGTTCTTTCAACCGCCGCATAGCCTCGGGAGCAACGTCAGAAATTTTTATCTGTTGCTGAACCGGCGCCACCGTCTTGACGATCCGATAATTTTGCATGGCCCTATCGTAACCGTTGTGGGAAACCAAATAAACGTCCACGACAAAATGTTTCTTTTCCAAATCCTGCACGACTTTTTCCACCAAAGGATTGGAGGGGTTGGCCATCGCCAGCTTTAAATGGTTTTTATCCCGGAAGAAAGGCACGACTTCTGCCTGCCGGGCTTGCGCTTCGGAAAGCGCGGTAATCGCGGTTTGGTCGATCGGAAAATTCGTCAGGTCAAAATAATTGGCGCCCCAACCCTTGGCCTTTCTAGCTACCTGCTCTTCTTCGAATTTCTGGTCCAGCGCTTTCACCGCCCGCTTCATTTTTTCGGCCTTGTCCAGATTAAACTCGCCGGGCGCGCTGCCAAAAATCAAATTCCGCCGGTCTTGTTTTTCTTTTTCGGTTTTTGGTATTTGTGTCATGGTTAAGCCGGTTTGCTTTTGACTTTATTATACAACAATTTTTCTAACAGGCCTATGTAGGCAAAATATCCATTTATGCAAAAACCGCCTATTTTGTCCACATTCCTTGGTTTTTTGCGATGATTACTGACTTTCTGTCCTTTCGGCGAGCAATCCATACCAATTCAAAGCTTCCTGCTTTAGTTTGAACGTATTGCCATGACTGATTAAACCCAAATACGATTGCAGAGTTTCGTTTTTCGGCCGCTGGCGTATGCTTTTGAACATTCGTCGTATGGTTGCGTTCCGCAATGCGCGGTGGTAAGGAAAATTAACCCAGCCTAAAAAATCCACACCTGAGGCCAAAGTTTTGATAAAAATTTTATCGGGATGAAGCTGTAACTTTAGCCGCTCTCCCAAAAATGCCGTTATTTGCGGAACAAGCCCAAACAACGAATTTTTACTTTCTGACAAAAATACAAAATCGTCGGCATAGCGGACATAGCGCTTGGTTTTGAGCTTGTGTTTTACAAACTGGTCAAACTCATTCAGATAGACGTTGCAAAAAAGCTGGCTTGTCAGATTGCCCAACGGCAAGCCTTTATTTTCATGCGTTGGCGCACGCCCTATATCATTCCCGCCTGCCTGCGGTAGGTAGGCGAAGCAGGAATCTAAATTCCGGATTCCCGAGCAGAGCCTGCTCCGCACCTGATGCGGGGTCGGGAATGTCAAAATAATTTTTTTCAGCAGCCACAAGATATTTTGGTCAGGAATATAGCTGGACAAAATTCCCAGCAAAATTTTATGGTCTATGCTGGCAAAGAATTTTTTAATATCGCACTTTAATATCCAAACTGTTTTGGTATTATTTTTGCTAACCTGCAAGCCGAATTTTCCAAACCGTTTTATGGCCTTATAGGCCCCCTTACCGATGCGACAGGAATATGAATCAGCAATAAATATCCTGTCAAAAAATGGATAGAGCTTTCTATAAATAGCGTGGTGCAAAACTCTGTCCCGAACCATTGCCTTATGAATGTTCCTTGGCCTAGGGTCAGAAATGTTAAACGCTTTGTAAGGGCCGTGAACGTAGGTAAAATTGGCAAGTGCTTTGTGAAGTTGTAAAATGTTATCAGTTAATCTTACTCTAAACTCCTGCACGTCCCGTTTCTTTTTCTTGCCCGGCAAAAATTCCTGCCAGGCGGAAAACAAGTTTTCCAAGCTTATAATTTCCTGGTACGATATTGTTAGTTGCTTTTTCATGCCCCTTGTTTGCCATTCCCGCGGAAGCGGGAATCCATAATTTTACATTTTGATTTTTAAATTTTGCATTTATGTACCCCCCCCCCAACGGGAATTTCGGCAATCTTCCGATCCTAAATAAAACTTCCGATGCTTATAAACTTTGGCAAACTTACGTCAGGAATTTCCCCAAAGACTTGCGCTATACGCTTGGTGGAAAAATTGACTTGCTGTTTATAGAAATCCTTGAATCACTATTCGCCGCCAGTTATCTTATACGAGAACAAAAACTACCGCACCTACAGCGGGCGACTTTGAAACTCGATTTATTAAAATTCTTTCTTCAACTATCCTGGGAATGCAAAGCTCTGGACAGTAAAAAATTTTCTGCTATTTCTGAACTGACTGTCGAGGTCGGCAAGATGCTCGGCGGTTGGCAAAAACAAGTAAACGCTAAAGTAAACCCCGCTTATCGTTAAGCGGGGAATGAACGGCAGTTGCTGGGACGAGCCACCGCCAGTTGGCATCTTGATCGTTGTCAGCCCAATTGAAGTTGAGGTTGCCGTCGGTGTTGACGATCGGGAAGTTGACGTCGTCATTCGGATTGAACCAGGAAGCAAACGTCTCTGAAACCTTCTATGCCACTGCCCCTCGAATACTCTTGGGGCTGTATTTTATTTGGGATATTTAATCCGCCAGTATCAGAGACCAAGTAACGTTCATTTTTGGAAAATTTGCGGATGACGCTGGCACAAGCCGTAGCCGGTGCCATTCTGCATACTGCAAACATCGAATTTCGGTCGCCCGAAGCCTAATGCCGCGGGCTTCTATCAACCTACTATCTATTCTAATTTTATCATTCTTCTAATTTTTTGCAAAAAGAAAAAGCCTCGCGTGTCATAAAGACCACGCGAGGCCAAGAGCAAAGGAAACCAAGGAACCAAAAAGTGCAAAGCTCCCCAATTTCCAAATTCCCGTTACTCGGCTGGGACGAGCCACCGCCAGCGGGCATCTTGATCGTAGTCAGCCCAATGGAAGTGGAGGTCGCCGTCGGTGAGGACGATCGGGAAGTGGACGACGCCAGCCGGATTGAACCAGGAAGCGTCAGCGATACCGACTGGGCCGTTGCCGTCGGGTTGCGGATAGGCGGCCTTAAAGGCCTTTATCCACTGGCCTTCGACCGAACCGCTCGTCGGAAGAGCGGCCTTTACCCCATCAAGATCCGGCTGGTAACCCGCCTGCGCGAACTTGAAGCGACGGGTCTGCTTGCCCTTCACCGTGCGGCCATTGTGCCGCCACTTGCCGGTGTAGCCGCAATCCCGAACAATCTGGAGAGGTTGGTTTTCCGGAACATTACTATCGAGCGTGAGTTCGAAAACTTCGCCGATCGCGGGGTAAGCCGGAACCGCAGGCTCGAAGGACGCCTGTTCCATTTCCTGTTCTGCCTTCGGCTGCACCAGCGCCAAATCCTGGCCGGTCTTTAAAGCCGTGACGACCAGGGCGAGATGATCGGCAAATTTTGCCGACTGTTGCTCGACCGCGCTGATGCACTCCTTTGCGCCGAAGCGATCAAACACGATCGCAGCGGCGTCAATGACGAAGCGCAAAAACCGGCTGAACTGGGTAGCTTTCGTTTCCGTGATAACTGGTTGTGCCATGTTGTCTAACATGGGTGTCCCTCTTTCTGATTGGATTCAGTCCGCCGAAGCGAATCTGGCGTAAGGCTTTCGCCTTAGCTTTAAATCCAAAAAACAAAAATTTTTGGACAAACAGCTAAAGCTAAAATTAATCTATAATTATACCTGATTTTTCTACTCTTGTCAAGCCACGCTGAAAAATCAATAAATACAGGGTAAAAACTATCCCTGCCTGTGTCAGGCAGGCAAGAAACTGCTCGATATGCGACCTCTCGTTTCCAACCACCCGGGCTAGCCTAGCTTGGCTTTTAATTTCTGCAATTTCGCCAAAATGTCCGCTTCCGCTTCGGGCAGGGTATGCCCTCGCATTTCAAATTCCGCCAAGTGGTCGTCAAGCATCCGGGCTTCGAAAAGATTGGTAACCTCCAAACTGGAAAGGTTTGGATGAATGCGGACATAGCCGCGAATCTCACCGCTCTTCACTTCGGCCAGCATCAAAGCAAGCTTGGCGTCGGACAGTGAATTAGCCATCTCTTCCATCGCTCCCAAAAGCTCACCGCTGCCCGACTTTACTAGGTCATCTTCGCGAATAAGCGTGTAAACCAATCCCAATTCAGGCACTTCCTTCAAGCGGGCTAGGGCGCGGCCCCAAAGCTTAAGCAGGGAAACACTTTTAGTTTTATAAAGATGTTTGATAATCTCCTGCTGGTTGGCGCCCAAAGAAATCAGACTCGACGCGGTTAAAAAAGCCTTGGGCGTGGTTTTGATGTGCTGAAAGCTGTTGGTTTCCAGCAAAATCCCGGTAAGCAAGTTAGTGGCGATACCGGGGTCAATTAAACCGGCTTCAAAACTTTCCAGCAGTCCCATCAGAATTTCTGTCGTGGAAGTGGCGGTAATGTCGACTAAATTAATTTGTCCAAAATGTTCGTTGTTGGCGTGGTGATCGATGTTGATGATTGGCGTTTCAAAAAACAAGTCGGTATCGCCGTCATAAAGCTTGCCTAAAAGATCCAAGGAAGGCAAACCCAAAGCCATGATTAAATCGTAAGGAAATTTATCGGATTTAAAACTGACGTCGGAAGGCTCATAGCGCCCTTCCTTTGGCTTAAGGTAAATATTTACCTTTTCTTCCTGTTCATCCAAATGATAGGAGAGCTCATTTAAGGGAGCGTTTTGAGTGCGTACAGAAATCACAAAACCTCGAGCCGATTCGATGCTGGTGTGAATTTCCGCGATGCCGGGCAAAAAGCGGTACTTTGCCGGCACCGAACCGGCGCAGGCCAAATAGGGATCCTTCTCTAACTTTTTCAAAAAACCAGCGCAGGCCAAACCGGCGGCAAGCGAATCGCCGCTGGGGTTAGGGCTTAGAGGGATTAAAATCCTCTTTGCCTTATTAAAACTTTCAAAAATTTGCTGCTGAACGGTAATATCGGGCATAAGGAAACTGTGAGACACTTATTAGGAAGTAGTCTCAAAACCCTAAATTTCCTCGTCATTCTGAGCGGAGCGAAGAATCTCGTCGCTAAATCTGCATAACATGGGATCCTTTACTTGAGTTCAGGATGACGGGAAGGAGGATTTTGAGACCACCTCAAGGATAATTTTTCACAATCATCACAATCATTTTAATTTACTGAATTAAAGAAGCGATGTCAAGTCAAGCGATGTCAAGTTGCGCTATTGTTTTGCCAACAAAACCCCATAAGGACTTGAATTATGAAATGCCAATTTTAGTGTCATTGCGAGCCCCGACGCTTTGGTCGGGGCGCGGCCTGCCCGCCACCCGCCCGCTTCGCCTTGCGAAGCAAGGCGGGCGGGATGCCGCCATGCTTATTTGGCAGAATCTGGGAGGTTTGGAAGAACTCCACCACTACTCTATAGCAGGTATAGAGCGTAGGCGGGCGGGCAATCCCGCAGTTTTTTCCACGAGAGAGCTATCGTCGCCTGACTCCCTGCCTGCCGGCAGGCAGGCTCACAATGACAGATATTTAAAAAAAATCTGCCGAAAGTCCGGCAAATATGGTAAAATAAAGCCATGAAAACCGTAATTACGCGCTCCGGCAAGCAAACCCAAGATTTGGGCGAAAAAATCGCAAAAAAACTGCGCGGCTCGGAGATTTTTGCGCTCTACGGAGAGCTTGGATCGGGTAAAACGCAATTCGTAAAAGGCTTGGCCGCGGGGTTAGGAATAAAACAGCACGTAGTCAGTCCGACGTTTTCTCTTATAAACCACTATATTTTTAAAAAATCGGGAAAAAAGCTCAATTTCTATCATCTCGACCTTTACCGGCTGCGCAAGAAACGGGAAGCGGTCGAGCTGGGTTTGCCGGAAATCTTGTCGCGCTCCCGCCGAATTATCGCGATCGAATGGCCACAAATCGCGGAAAGCCTGCTGCCTGCCGGCTCTATGACAATTTTTTTCTCTCACGGAAGAAAGGCAAATGAAAGGAGAATTAAAATCTCAGATGCCCTCCTCTAAAAAATCAGACAATCCAAAAAATGTTTATTTAAAACCCGGCTGGCAAATTCCGGTAATCCTGCCGGTAATTTTGCTTGCGCTGGAAATTGCCGGCGTTTTTCTGTGTCTTGTTTTGCTTCAGTCGCCAGCAAGACGTCAGCCTAAAGCGCCGGACTCCAAAAACCTTGGCTTTGTTTTTGCCCAAAAAACTTCCAGCTGGTTAAATCAGAATCTAACTTTAAATAGCGCGGGCAAATCTTTCAACTTAACCTCAGATATTCCTTTTTGGCAGCAGCGTTCGCTTTTTTCTTACTCCGATCCCATAACAACCCCGGCCCTGCCGCGGCGTTCGATTTCGGAGATTGTCCTAAACCAGCTTGGCCCGTCCAACCCTTGGCAGGCATTCGGCCAAAACCAGACCGTTTGGGGCTTTGACTTTGCCGCGGAAAAGATATACAATAAGCTGTTGTCGGAAGTGGCGCCCCAGATCGAGCGTGAAGCCCAAGACGCGGCTTTAGAAATCGTCAGCGGACGGGCAACGGTTTTCCAGCCCGACCTGGCCGGTTTATCACTAGATTATCCCAAAACTATCGGGCTCGTCAAAGAAGCGCTCTTTCGCGGCAACTCGATTATTGAGGCCTCGGTCGTGTCCAGTTTTCCGACCGTCAGGTTAAAAAACCTCAACGACCTGGGTATTGAAGAACTGGTCGCGCATGGCGAATCCGATTTCACCGGCTCGTCCAAAAACCGGATTACCAACATTTCGGTAGGCGCGGCGCGCTTCAACGGCCTAATCTTAAAACCCGGCGAGGAATTTTCTTTCAACCAGAACTTGGGAGAAGTGACGGCCGAAGGCGGTTTTAAACCGGAAATCGTCATCAAACCCGAAGGCCAAGTGCCGGAGCTGGGCGGGGGCTTATGCCAAGTTTCCACCACCGCCTTTCGCGCGGCGCTCTACGGCGGCTTGAATATCACCGCGCGCCGCAACCATTCTTTTGCCGTCCGCTACTACGCGCCGCAAGGCACCGACGCCACCATCTATCCGGGAGCGGTGGACTTTAAATTCATCAACGACACGCCGGCGCATCTTTTAATCGCCACCCGCGTCGAAGACAAAAGGTTGATTTTCGACTTTTACGGCACCTCGGACGGACGGAAGGTGGAAATCGACGGTCCTTACCAATACGATTTTGGCGAAGGCGGATCGATGAAAGCGCGATTAACCCGTAACGTAACGCTGGCCGAGCAAAAAACCACGAAGGAGTTCTTTTCCAAATACGTTTCCCGCAATCTTTTCCCGCGGGTGGAAGAATTTCCCAAACCCGCCCAAGCCGCCCCCGAAACGCCGCCGGCTCAAACCCCAACCGGCGAAACTCCTCCTCCAACACCAACTAATCCGACGGATCAACCGAATCCGCCCACAAATTAATTTCATTACCCAATGCAAATTCTCGTCAGCGACCAAAAAGATCTTTCCACTATGCCAGCCGAGATGTTAATTCTCGGTCATTTTGAAAATGAAAAAAATCTGACAGCGGCCGGAAAAACTTTAGATAAGATTTTTGAGCAAGCCATAACCCATCTGGTCCGGCAAGAAAAATTTTCGGGGAAACTCGGAGAAGTCGCGCACTTTTTATCGTTGAAAAAAATAGCCGCGCCCCACGTCCTGCTTTTGGGTTTGGGGAAAAAAGCAGATTTTACTTTGGAAAAATTGCGCCGCGCGTCCTCCGCCATAATTCCTGCGATCCAAAAATATAAAATCAAGAAACTGGCATTGGCTTTGCCGCCGGTTTTGCCCAAAAAAGCCAGCGTCGGAGACGCGGCGCAAGCCCTGGCGGAAAGCCTGCTGCTTTCCAATTACCAATTTTTGGAATATAAAAAACCGGAAAAAGATGGGCGCAAAATGCCTTTGGAAGAACTTACCTTCGTCACAAGCCAGCCCGGCGACAAAGCAAAAATCCTAAAAGGTACCAACCGCGGGCAAATTTTAGCCGGCGCCGTTAACTACGCCCGCGATCTGGCCAACCATCCGGGCAATGTGATGACTCCGCAAACCTTGGCCGACGAGGCGGTTAAGCTGGCCAAGCAATATAAGCTACGCTTCAAAATTTTGGAAAAGCCGGAGATGGAAAAGCTTGGCATGAACGCGCTTTTGGGCGTGAATATGGGCTCGGCTTTGCCGCCGAAGTTTATTATTTTGGAATATAATCACAACAAATCCGGCGCGCCGCTGGTTTTGGCCGGCAAGGGCATTACTTTTGATTCGGGCGGCATTTCCATCAAGCCCAGCCGCAATATGGAAGAGATGAAGTTTGATATGGCCGGCGCGGCTTCGGTCTTGGGCATCCTTAAAGCCTGCGCCGAATTAAAATCGCCGGCCAAACTGGTCGGCCTAATTCCGGCCACGGAAAATATGCCCTCCGGCTCGGCCTTGCGCCCGGGCGACGTGGTACGCGCTCTCAACGGCAAAACCATTGAAGTGACCAATACCGACGCGGAGGGCCGGATGGTTTTAGCGGACACCCTGGCTTACGCGGCGCGGTATAAACCGAAGCTGGTAATTGATTTTGCCACCTTAACCGGCTCGGTTGTTGTGGCCTTGGGCACGGAAATGACCGCGGCGCTGGCCAATAATCCTCAGGCTCTGGCAAAACTTCAGCGCGCCGCCGAAATTTCCGGAGAAAAAGTTTGGCCTCTGCCTTTGATGGAAGAATATAAAGAAAAGATGAAAGGCAAGACCGGCGACATTGATAATGTCGGCACAAACCAAGGCGCGGGCACTATTACCGGCGCGCTGTTCCTGCAGGAATTTGTTTCCTACCCCTGGATTCACCTCGACATCGCCGGCACGGCCTGGACCACGGAAGGGCGGGGCTATAACCCCAAAGGCGCCACCGGCGTCGGCGTGCGGCTGATGATGGAATTTTTGCGATAATCAAAATGTTACGTCAAAAAAACCGCCTTCCTAAGAGAGGGTGGTTTTTAAAAACTACTTAAGCACTAGCTGGCAAAACCGGAGGAGGAGGTGGCGGAGGCGGAGGAGCGGCTTGAGAAGAAACGGCAATTGGCTGGGAAAACCGGCTTAAGGCAATAGCGTATAATATCGCCAATATCACTCCGATAATTACTGCCTTAATCAGATCGTCTAGGCGGTAAAAATTCGAACTTAGCACGTCAAGCAGTAAAACGTCGGCAGCGAAAAGGAAGCCCAGGCTTATGGCATAGACGTTCATAACGATCATTCCGACGATGAGATAGATGCCGATAAAAAAGACGTTGATAATCCATTTGTCGGCGCCGCTGTGGACGGAAAAATAATCAGCGGTGAAATAGGCCAGCGCCAGGCTGAAAAGAAAAATAATGAAGCCGAAGATGACTTTGATTACGTGATGGTGGTTAACGGTATTCATGTAAGTTTGTCTTTTAGTTTAACTACGGCTATCGCCACCGCGACGATAAGCCCGAAAGCGGCGGCGAAGATCCGCGCCAGATCGCCCAAACGCCAAAGCTCCTGATAAAGATAGAATAGGGCGAACGCGGCTCCAGCGATGTTCGCGTACAAAAGCACCCAAGAGATCCGGGCGGCGAGGCTCCAAACTATTAAACCGAAACTGGCTAAAAGCCCTAAGATGATGATCGCCAAGGAATGATCGAATCCGCTAACCAGATACTGAATGAATATCGGAATCAACAAGGCGATGGAAAACATGACCAGCAGCTTTCGAAAAGACTCGAGTTGTTGCCCGGTGGATTGCTGGACGATGTTTTTGCGGTTTCGGAAATACAGGAAAATCAGAACGATGATAAGCACGGTCCAAAAAAACCCGGAAAACGCCGGGAAAAAAACATCGTTAGCCCTATCGCCGACAATAAAAACCAGCCCTAAAGCAAGGATTAAAAACGGCCAGATTAAAAGCAAAGCGAGAATTTCCATAAATCTATTTTCATCATAGCCCCATTTTGGCTTAACCGCAATAAATTATCCACAAGCTTGTAGATGTAATCCAAATATGTGAAATTTCGTAGAAAGACATATTATTCTACAAGGAGTCGCCATAGCGACTCCTTGTAGACAAATTATGCGTCCTTTGATAAGATTGGGCCGTAATAAACAAATTCAACTGCTGATTATATGAGACAAGGAATGAGCAGGGCAATTTTAGACGCTTTAAAAGTAGGTGGAATTTTAGCTATGACCATTCTAGCCCCTAATGCTATTCAGTGTTTGAAAGGAGGTGGTAATAGAAAAGGAAGAAAAAATTACGCCGCTCAATTTCAAAAAAGCCTTTACTACCTTAATCGGCAAAAGCTAATCGGCTTGGGCCGGAAAAATGGCAAGGATACTGTTTACCTGACCGAAAAAGGACGACAAAAGATCAATGAATACGAGCATAATCAACTTCGCATCCCCGCCCCGCGCTCCTGGGATAAAAAGTGGCGGGTCGTGGCTTTTGATATCCCGAAACAGTTTAAAAATCGCTCGGATATATTCAGAAAAAAATTGAAAAGTTTAAATTTTTTCATGCTCCAGAAAAGTCTCTGGGTCTATCCTTACGAATGCGCGGAGCAAATAGAATATTTGCGCGACCTATACGAAATTCGGCCCTTTGTCAGAATGCTCTTAGCCGAAAGGTTAGATAGCTCCAAGTCGCTCCGCCAACACTTTAGCATATAATTCTCTAAACCCCTTGTCTTAAGAGAATCTGGTTTTGTTCCATCAATACCAATTTTTCTGCTTATATTATCTTTCTTTCCCACTCGGTTAACAGTTAATTATTCTACAAAAGGTCGCCATAGCGACTCTTCGTAGAATCGAACAAAATATCGGTAAGTGGTTTAAACGGCTCAAACAGCCAAATGAGCCGTTTGTTGCTGGTTCTTTACCCTTCCAAATTCACCTGTATTTGTCATCCTGACGAAAGTCAGGATCTAAACTTGTGTCCACTAGATTCCGGATATTCCGACTTCGTCGGAATTCCGGAATGACAGAGAGATGAACTTAGAAGGGTGGCGGACGTTGGTGAGACGTGCCGCCGAGCTCCTGGGTCAGGCGAGTTGCGTGCAGTAAATTTCGGGAAGGCGACGCTCAATCCAGTCTTTTGGCTTTTGACGGCCATCAAACTGAACAGCGTACCTCACCTCTTTTACTGCCCACGAGGAGAGCTTGTTGGGAGTAATGCCGGCACAATACTTGCGGTCGAGAATCTCGCCCCCAAGCATCACTTCCAGCACCACCTCACCGCGGAAGCGAAAACTAACTGCTCGCTCCACGCGCCAGCCGACCTCGTAATCTCCACCGTCGCCTCGCAACCGCTCGATTCGTCGCATCGCACTTGCGTGGATGTCTCCGAAGAAGCGGAAGTTTGTCCAGGTGGGAGCCGGGAGCGGGTTCTGCCAGTTCTGCAACTTTCCTTGCACTAAGAGCAGTGCAAAGTCTATTGCAGCGATCATGCTGGAACTAAAACGGAATTCCTGCATGGTCTTTTCCTCCTTTCGATTCGTCTGGAATCATCAAGCTCTAATTAGGCGGAGAGGCCTAAAAAGAGCGTGAAAAGCTATTATAGCACATCTAGCTAATCCTGTCAAGTATATAATCATCCTATTAAATGATAGAATTAAAGTATCCGAATAGCCTTACCGAATAGGCACATCCGAATAATATTTTTTCCGAATCGAGCAAATTTAACTCCTCCCGGCCTCCTCTTTAGAAAAAGAGGAGGAGTTATCCCCTCTCTTTTTTTAAAGAGAGGGTTAGGGTGAGTTAAATTCTATTCGTGGCATTCACCCGCCGACAGGCAGGGATGCAATTCATATCATTCGCATCGCTCCATGCTCAAAAAAACCAAAATCGAAGAACCGCGGCCGGTGGCGCCAATAGAAGCCGGTGAGGATAAATCGCTGGATATCACCCTGCGCCCCAAAAATCTGGATGAATTTGTCGGCCAGGAAAAAATCAAAGAATCGCTGAAAATCTTTTTGGCCGCGGCGCGCGCCCGGCGCGAATCTTTAGATCACATTTTGCTTTACGGCCCGCCTGGCATCGGCAAAACTTCTTTGGCCAACATCATCGCCCGCGAGATCGGCGCCAATTTAAAATCCACCTCCGGGCCGGCCATCGAGCGGGCCGGCGACCTGGCGGCGCTCTTAACCAATCTGGAAGAAGGCGATGTTTTGTTTATTGATGAAATTCACCGCCTGCCGCGCGTGGTGGAAGAGGTGCTTTATCCGGCCATGGAAGACTGGAGTTTGGATATTATGCTGGGCAAGGGTCCGGGCGCCAAATCAGTTAAGCTCGAACTACCGCGGTTTACTTTAATTGGCGCCACCACCCGCTATGCCGCGCTTTCAAGCCCGCTGCGCGACCGCTTTGGTTCGGTTTACCGACTCGATTACTACGAGCCAGAAGAAATCCGTTCGGTTGTCGCCCGCTCCAGTATTATTTTAAAAGCGCCGGTCAAAGACGACGCCGCCATCGAAATCGCCCGACGAAGCCGCCAAACGCCCAGAATCGCCAACCGGCTGTTGCGCCGCTGCCGCGATTACGCCCAAGTCAAAGGCGACGGCGTGATTACGACCGAGCTGGCCCGCAAGGCCCTGGAGATGCTTTCCGTTGATATGCTGGGCTTGGATGAAAACGACCGGCGGATATTAAAAATAATCATCGAACAATTTGCAGGCGGGCCGGTGGGCATTTCCACTTTGGCCGCGGCCAGTTCGGAGGAGGCCGACACGATTGAAGACGTTTACGAGCCGTATTTGATGCGCGTCGGCTTTTTGGCCCGCACGCCAAAGGGCAGAATTGCAACGCCGCAGGCGTACACTCACTTAAATCTCGAAAGGGCTGATAAAAACGGTGAAAATAAACTGCT
>ERZ1292629.2131-Hain-H43-01um-R1-2131-length-17440-cov-9_pt1 | contig 17440 bp, 17 predicted proteins | sample MGYA00564399_ERZ1292629 | MGnify/ENA primary metagenome ERZ1292629 (study PRJEB36523, sample SAMEA6512636) | groundwater metagenome | collected 2019-01-08 | study: AquaDiva: Metagenomics assemblies of 32 groundwater samples
TTGCATGCCTTAAACACGCCGCCAGCGTTCATCCTGAGCTAGGATCAAACTCTTAGTAAAGAGTTGATCTTGTTCAATATGAACAAGTTATTTGGATTTATTTATACTCGATTGCTCGAGTTTGTTTTGAATAGACTTTAGACTTTGTGGTCTTTGTCACATTTATGTTGTCAATGTACTTTTCTCTCGTTTGTCATCCTGAACGCAACGAAGGATCTTTGTCCATATCGTGTTAGCCACCAACCAGACAGAGATTCTTCACTCTGCTCAGAATGACAATTGTGTAAGAAAGAAAAAAGAGAAACCCAATGTGAGTCGCTCTTTTCTCTTCCCCCCGACTTAGTCGAGGCAGGCAGTTTCCTTTCGGACTTGCCGGAGGATTAATTTTTATAGTGCTTTTTTGAAGTTTTTGCATTAACTTTTAGCTTCTACATATTAACATATACGATAAACTTGTCAAGAGGCATAGCTGTGCTCAAATTGGGGATAAAATTTGGCTATTTGACCTTGTCATTAAATTGAAATAGAATGGGGTTCGCTAACAAAAAATATGGAATACCCAAAAAGAGAGCCCACGGGTGGGTTCTTTTTATTTTGAATGCTTCTTACGCCACTCGGCGATTTTTTTATGATCGCCGGAGATTAAAACTTTCGGAACCTTCAATCCCATAAAATCTTCAGGGCGAGTATAGTGTGGATATTCTTTTTTGCCTTCTTCAAATGTTTCTTCTTTTAAAGATTCCACATTGCCGAGCACGCCGGGAATTTGTCTTGAAACCGCTTCAATAATCGTCAGCGCCGGCAATTCTCCCCCGGCCAAAACATAGTCGCCCACAGAAACGCGCTCATCAACAAATTTATAAATCCGCGCGTCAAATCCTTCATACCTACCGGCTATCAAAACCAAACGGTCTAGTTTAGAATATTTCTCTGCCATTTTTTGGTCAAACTTTTTGCCGGCCGGATCCATAATTATAACTCGCGTTTTGTCATTGCGAGTACCCCTCGGGGCATAAACTCCGCGAAGCAAACCCTCGGATACCGCAAGATTGCTTCGTCGCTTCACTCCTCGCAATGACAGTGCCTTAAGTTCCTTCAAACAACCAAAAATCGGCTGAACCTGCAAAACCATTCCAGGTCCACCGCCATACGGACTGTCGTCAACATGCCCGTGTTTATCTTTTGTAAATTTTCTAAAATCATGCGACTCAACCTTAATATGACCAGCTCTTTGCGCGCGCCACAAAATACTTTTGCCACAGTAGTCGTTTATTATTTCCGGAAAAATTGTGAGAACGTCAAATCGCATGCGGATATGATATATTAAGCTCGCATTTTTAGCAACGGACACGCCAAAAACAAAACCACCCCCGGTTTCCCGGGAGTGGCTTTAAAATTTTCGTTTAGATGTTCAGATTGTCCACTGCGCTTGTATCAACCATCTGGTTATCCATCTGGCTGACGCGAGGCGCTCGGCCGCCTTCCGGTTCATTGATCTTCAGGTTAACGCGAGCATTGTGCTTTGCGCCAACGATTTTGAGCAATGTGCGGATGGAGCGGGCTGTCTGACCCTGTCTGCCAATCACATAGCCCATATCGGCTTGATTGACATCCAAAGTGATCAAGACTCCTCTTTCATCAATGGTGCGAACTGTCTTGACGTCGCCAGGATTATTTACGATTGCCTGCACGATCATCTCAACAAACTGTTGATCAGCTTCCATATATATCAATATAACGTTCTTCTGTTTTTTTACTGCAGACTGTCGACCGTGGTTAACCTTACGTTCGGTTCCACCAGCCCTGCGTTGTTTTACAATTTAACACAATTTTCCGAAAAAGTCAACCACTTATTCTTTTTTCTCTTCCGGCTTGATTTCAGATGCCGGTTGCGCGTTTTTTTTCTTTTCAGCCAATTTTACAGCGCGTTCTTTAGAAATGAAAACGGCCTTTTTCTTTGGCGCGCTGTTGATTATTCCAGCCTTCAACAACAAATTATGCACTGTGTTAGATGTTTGCGCGCCTTTACCGATCCAATACAGTATTCTTTCGGTTTGCGCGACCAGTTCATTATTTTTATTGTGCGGATTGTAGCTTCCTAAAATTTCCACATGTTTTCCTTGTGTGTCTCTACCTTTTTCAGAAACAATAAGACGATAGGTCGGATTATTTTTCTTGCCAAGTCTTTGTAATCTAATAGTTAACATACCTGAATTATAATTAAATTGTGACGTTAAGAGAGCGGGCTTATTGTATAACAGCTAAGCTCTTTTGTCAACTGTTGTCATCTCATACTTTGGCGCCTCCTCTAAATTCACGCTTAACATCTTTGAGACGCCATCTCCGCCCATGACCACGCCGTAAAGCGCGTCTGCGGCATGCATTGTAACTCTATTATGTGTAATAATAATAAATTGAGAATGCCAAGAAAGCTCGGCAACTATTTCAGCGAATCGTCCGGTGTTCGTCTCATCTAAAGCCGCCTCAACCTCGTCAAGCACAACAAACGGAGACGGATTATAACTCAAAATCGCGCAGATCAAAGCGATGGAAGCCAGCGTGCGTTCACCTCCGGAAAGCGTGTTAATATGTTTAATCTTTTTGCCAGGCGGATTAATTGAAATATCTATGCCGGTCAAGATCTTGGCGATTTTTTTCTTTTCCTCTTTTGCTTCAATCCGCTCGCCGATGATTTGCTCAGATGCCAATTCTGGCTCTTCTTCAGGCTCGCCATATATTTCAAAAATCTCCCCGCTTCCGCCATTGAATAAAATTTTTATATACCTGTCAAATTCTTTTTTTATTTTTTTGAAAGCCGCCGAGCGTTTTGTTTTCATTATTTCATCCAATTCCTCGATCATCTTTCCCAAATCCGCCATGGCGGCGCGCAAATCAGAAATTTGCGTGTTAAGAAAATCAAAACGTTCTTTTGTCTGGCTGTAATCAACCGCAACTTCTTCATCTATACCGCCAATCAAACTTAATTGATATTTTAATTTTTGAATTTCCGACGCAACTTCCATTAATTTATCGGCGTCCGCCGTCACCGGCTTTCTTTCTAAAATTGATTCTAACGAAATATTCATCTCGGCCGCGACTTCTTCCTCAAGTGATTCCAATTTCGTTTCCAATTTTGCGATTTCAATTTTTAAATCATTTCGCGATGACAAAATTTGATTAACCGTGTTCTGTTTTTTTTGCATTGTCTCTTGCAGGGCAAAGGCTTTGAGAAGTTTTGTTTTTGAATTGTCCGCTTCTCTTTTGGATTCTAATTCCAACAATTTTTGCTTCGCCTCTTCATATCCGGCGTCCAACTCTATAATTTTTTGTTTCTCCGCGTTGATTTGGGACTGATACTCCGCCAAGCGATCTTTGCTCCAAGATAAACGACTTGAAAACCTCAACCCGTCTTTTTTTATTTGTTTAAATCCGCCTTTCATGACGCCGCTTTTTTCCGCCAAATCGCCGGCCAAAGTTACCATGCGCGCGCGCCCGATGCCTATTTTTTGAGCCACTGCTAAATTTTCCACCACCACAGTCTGCCCAAAAACAAAAGAAAAAATGTCAGCGAATTTATTTTCATGCTTAACAATACCGGCCGCCAAACCCACCACGCCGGGCATGGACAAAATTTTATCTACGGCTTGATCCGCGGGTCTGGGATTAATTTTATTTAAAGGCAAAAATGTGGCCACACCCAACCGATTGTTCCGCAAAAATTCAATGGCTTGTTTGGCTACCTCATCATCAGCCACGACCAAAGCGGACAAATACGAACCGGCCGCTACTTCCAGCGCCAGCTGATATTTTTCTTCAACTTCTCCCAATTCCGCCACCAGCCCATGCACTTCGCCGAACTTGTCTTTATTTTCCAATACTGACTGCGCCGCGAACAACCCGCTCAATTGGCGGTAATTTTGCTCGGACTGATCCTGAAAAATTTGTTTCTCCAAAGAAAATATTTTTAACTGCGCGCTCGTTTTGTCTTTGGAAATTTGATCCAACAATTTTCTTTGTTCGCTAATAATTTTTACAACCCCATCCGACGACCCGCTTTCTTTTTCCTCTTTGACTGAATCGCGAGCCAAGGCCGACAATTCATTTTGCGTTATCTCCAAATCCTTGAATGCCTGACGATAATCAGTTTCCACGCCAGTCAAAACCGAATTTAATTTATCCAACTCAATTCTGTTAGATAAACAAACGGAGGCATAATATCTTTCCTGATTTTCTCTTAATTTTAATTCTACCTCCTGTCTCTTTTCCAATTTCTTTACTTGTTTTGCCAAAATTTTAAGCCGCGGTTCAACTTCTTGCATTAAGCGGTCGGCCTGCTCCACATTTTCAACTGTGCGCGCCAATTTTAATTCTGCCTGATGTTGTTTAATTTGAAATTCTTTAATTCCGGAGGCCGCGTCTAAAAATTCTTTACGCTCCACAGGGTTGACAATTAAGAGTCTGTCTATCATTCCCTGGCCAACCACACTATACGAATGTTGAGCAAACTGGGCTTTGGCCAAAAGCAAATGGATGTCCAAAAGCCGCACCGAATTATTATTAATTAAATACTCGCCTTCGCCCGAACGATACAATCTTCGAGTAATACTAAGTTCCGGATAATCATCCATTAGCTTGCCGTCACTATTATCCAAAACCATGTTAACCTCGGCCGCGCCTAACTGACCTTTTGTTTCCGAGCCGCTAAATATTACGTCCTCATTTTTTTTCCCTCTGATATTTTTCAAACTCTGCTCACCCATCACCCATCTTACCGCATCGGATATATTGGACTTTCCGGAACCATTTGGACCGACAATAGCCGTGATGCTGTATCTTCCATTCTTCAAAGGCAAAAAATCCACCACTGTTTTTTCAGCGAAAGATTTAAACCCTTTTATTTCAAGCTTCTTTAAATACATACGCTCATCGTTGCGTCCAAAATTAAACAAATTTATGTCTTATTGTATCATATCTTGACAAGTCCATACAATAGAGATACAATGCAATATTAAATTAATTCGGTATGGACAAAACTGCCAGGCAGATTCACAACCATTTAAAAAAAACAAAAGAAAAAATCGTTCTTGTCGCTCATCAAAACCCGGACGGCGATGCTTTGGGCTCAACAACCGCGATGCATGAATATTTAAAAACAATTAAACAAGATTCCTCTATTTTTTGCGCGAGCCCAGTTCCGGCCAAATTGCAATTTTTACCAAATATTGAAGCTGTCACAACCACTTCTTTAATCAAAAACGCGGATACGGTCGTGGTGCTTGATTCGGGCGATACAAAATACGCCGGTATCGCTGAATTCTTACGAGATTTTACGGGCACAGTCATTAATATAGATCATCATGCGTCAAATACTCTATTCGGTGACATCAATTTGGTAAATCCAAAGGCCGCCTCTACGACGCAAATAGTGTATTATTTTCTTAAACACAATAACATAAGAATCAGTCGTGGTATGGCAACATCACTGCTAACCGGGTTGATAACAGATACTGATAATTTCTTCAACCCGGCCACATCCGAATCGGCTCTAAATTCAGCCAGCGAATTAATGCGGCTTGGCGCTAACTGGACTTTAATCAATAACTGCGTTGTAAAAAATAAATCAATAAATCTATTAAAACTTTGGGGTGTGATCCTCGGCAGACTGGAGGAAAAAGAAGACGCGGATATAGCATATACATATCTAACTTTAAAAGACATAATGCAATACGGCATTGAAGATTCCGACGCGGAAGGTATGGCCAACTTCTTGAGCAAGATAGACGGCGCCAAGATTACTTTATTTATGAAAGAAACGGCTGACGAAAAAATAAAAGGCAGCTTGAGAACTACAAACGATGATGTAGATGTGTCAATAATTGCAAAAAAACTGGGTGGCGGCGGGCACAGAAAAGCTGCCGGCTTCACTGCCGAAGGGACAATGGAATCAATTGTTGACAGGGTCGTTAATTTACGAAATGAGTGAGTAAAAAGCAAACTTGTTTGCTTTTCCGAGCGAATGAGTAAATATAGGTGATATACCTCGGAGCTTGCTCCGAGAAACCTTTATTTGCAAACAAAATAATAGATGCTATAATAAAAAATAATCAACTAAATATATGACAGATTTCAAATCGCAAATCTTAATTCCAACCGTGGTTGAAAAAACTCACTACGGCGAAAGGGCGTACGATATCTACTCCCGACTGCTCACAGACAGGATAATTTTTTTGGGTACCACAATTGATGACGCGGTCGCGAATATTGTTATAGCGCAATTGCTCTTTTTAGAAAATCAAAACGCGGAAAAAGATATTAAACTATACATCAACTCTCCCGGCGGTTCTGTCACGGCCGGCATGGCTATTTACGACACGATGCAATACATTAAATCAAATGTTAATACTATCTGCATAGGCATGGCCGCGAGCATGGCTGCCGTGCTCTTGGCGGCCGGCGCGAAGGGCAAACGTTTCGCCTTGCCGAATTCCGAAGTTATGATCCACCAAGTTATGGGAGGGATGGAAGGGCAAGCCAGCGATATTAAAATTCGCGCTGAAAGAATACTTAAAATCAAAGAAAAGCTGAACCAAATCCTCGCTAAACACACGGAACAAGACATCGAAAAGATCGAAAAAGACACTGACAGAGACTACTTCATGAGTGCGCAAGACGCCAAGGATTACAAAATTATTGATAAAATAATAGAAAAATAAAACACCGGAATTTTGGCTAATTTACCTCAAAAAACATGTAACCCCTTGACAAACAAGGGGTATCATGTTATTATGCTTAGTTGCCTATTCAAGTAAGTTATTATGTAGACAACAACACACACTTTCAACTTATTGGCGGATATGGAAAAATGCCTGTTTCTAAAAGTAAGCATTTTCCCGTATCCACGACAAGCATGGAGGTGTGTTATGGGGTGACACTGGCTTCGGCTCGTTTGCTTCCGTAACACATCTTCTTGGGTGCGGTTTTAGGAGGGAAAGCGATTTCCCTCAAAATTTCAATGCCACCTCGACCATGACCGGTCGAGGTGGTTTATTTACGAAATGAGTGAGCGAAGTAGCCAGTGAAATATTTTTAGATCGCTTGCGAGCTACAAAATATTGAACTGGATATTTCCGAGCGAATGAGTAAATGCAGGTGATATACCTAGCGGCTTGCTCCGAGGAACCTTTATTTTTTACTCAATCAATGGCGTGGATGTCGCCCCGCCATCTCCAGTCAGAGGCGCGGTTGATTTTCCCACTAAACAAATTTGGGGTAATGCTCTGTAAACACTATCATAAACTTTTTCTATCTTTTCTCCCTGCGGAGTTATTCGAGTGTACACAAAACTGGCAATCGCCCCCCTAAACGCGTTTTGACACTTTCTTTCTCCGGGTTTTAATGTATCAGACTCAATCTCGCGCAACTTTCCCGCCGGAATCCATTTACTAACTACCGGCCTCGAATAAGACCCGCTTCTTCCGTCTTTTTTACCCCAAAGAGTAAAAGTTAACATCTGTTTCTTGTAATCAATTTCCGTTTGCAAAAGAATATAATTACCCGTGTCATTTAAAAATCTAAAATCAATGTCCGGCTCGTATAATGTCGCGTCAGTTCCGGGATTGCCGTTAACCGGATCAGCATAATAACCCACCACCAAAGAATGATTTCTTCTTTCTGTTATTGGCATGCCGGAATTCATGGCCATCCTAAACAAGGTGGTTCCAATCTGGCACATGCCTCCCCCGATTTCCGGAATAATTCTGTCGCCTTTAATCACCATTTCCGGCAGAAAACCATTCTCTCTCGTGTATGGTCCGGCGAATTTATTCGCGGAAAATTCTTCGCCAGGTTTAATCAAAATTCCATTTAATCTTTTTACGGCGTTCGCGATATTTTTTATTCGGTTGGTGTGGCTATCGCGAAATGTGGAAGTGCCGGCTCCAAGAATATCGACTATCCCCAGACTGTTCAAATCTGAAATTTGTATGCTAGGCTCGGTGATTTCAACAGAAATATTAACGGCTTTGGTAATTTCGCTTGTGCCATAATTTCTGTCTCTGAATGAAGCGTCAATGTCGCCGTATGTTTTTCCAACATTTATTAAAATACCGGACTGGCTTGCCTGAAATTCTTCAACCTTCTCGAATTGCACGACAAATCTCGCGTCCTTTGGCTGGACATCAATGCTCGGCCGCAAAGTTTCAAGATACTCCGACACCTTTTCTTTGTTGAGGCCGAAAAACAAATCTCCATTTTCAACTTTTCTAACCTCAAGCCAATCTTTATAAGTATCGGCTGAAATGACCCATTCTTGCCTGTCCTGTGTTTTTGGATTGATAAAATCAAGCGAAAAATTTCCGTACGCCAAAATCGCGGTAATTTTATCCGCCGCCAGCGCCGCCTCGCTTTCAATAACTGCCGGCTTAAATGTTTCACGTTTAATTTCCAATGGTTTAAAAGACAGCTCCGATAAATTATTTAAAATGTCCGATTTTAATTCTTCTAATTTAAAAACAAAACCGTCTTGCTCTTTGGTAATTTCATACTGAAGCGGATCCAAATTCATAATCTTTATATTTGCATTTTTGAAATCCGCGCGAAATGGCTCCAAATAATTTTTAATGTTCTCAATAAATTTTTCTTGCACATCCACTTGCGCTACGACAATTTTATTTTTAAATCTTGCGATAAAAGGCTGAATTATATTTTCAGCCAAACTTCCGCTTCTTCCAAGATTCAAAGCTGTTTCGGCAAGAGCGCCGCTTTCCACGCGAACAAGTTCAACGGAACTTCCATCGGCCGGCAAAACATTTTGTTTAAAATTCTGGGTATTTCCCTGATAATCCGTAAAATAAAAATCAAGCCCTTCTTTTACCAGCCGATCATTAAATGTTTCAATAAAATTTTTAACTTCTTCCGCGGTCAGTCCGCCAAGCGGATACTTGTCAATGTATACCCCCGGATAAACTCGGCCACTATAGTATTTTACATACACAGCCGACGAGCCGAGACATAATAAAAACAGCCCAACAATTATTGTTAAGATAATTAGAACTATATGTAGCGCCCCTTTTTTAGAAACGCACAATTGTTGTTTAAACTCATTTTCTGGCATACCTACTCCTCGATTACCATAATAGGTATCTCATTATTTGAGTTTGATTTTGGCAAACTTATAATTAAGATACCATTTTTATATTGCGCTTTGGCAAGTTCGTGCTTCACGTGTTCCGGCAAAATTATTGTCCGCGAAAATTTTCCCCAAAAACACTCTTGATAAAAATGCTCAACGGCCAAATTCATCGGCGATTTACGCTCGCCTCTTATGGTTAACAAATCATTGTGTAAATGGATTTCCAAATTTTCTGGAGGAGTGCCGGCCATAGCCGCGATTATCACCAATTCGCTTTCCGTTTGAGCGACATCAACCGCAAGCTGACCTTCCGCTTCTTCACCGCGCCAATCTTCATGCTGAAAAAAAGTAAAAGGCGCCTCTTGAGAAGAATTTAAATCAAAAAAACCTAATTTATTTTTCTCTTCACTAAACATAATCTACTATAGAGTATACCAAAATACGGGTTATTCTTCCAGTCCATGTTTTCTAATGCAATTCTTAAAAATATATTCCACCTCGCCATTATTAATTTTTGAACATTTGGATCTTATTATCCCAGGCCTGATTTGATACCAAAAAAATAAAAACGCGCCAATCGCCAACATTCCCAAAATGATTGGCCTGTATTTAGGAGAAATCATATTTATATAAATTTTAAAATATTCCACCAGCTATCGACAAACTCCGGTCGACGATTCTGGTATTTTAAATAATAAGCGTGTTCCCAAACATCCAAACAAAATACAGGTTCGTGTCCGAGCGTATACGGAGAATCTTGATTAGGCAACGAATAAATACTTAACTTCCCGCTTTCATCGCGCACTGCCCACGCATAGCCGCTTGCGAAATGTCCAATCGCCAATTTAGTAAATCCCTCTTTAAATTTTTCAATTGAGCCAAAATCTCTTTGAATATCTTCAGCCAATTTTGCGTCATTAACCTTTTCCGGGCCTAAAGAATCCCAAAAAATATTATGATTGACATACCCTCCGCCCATGTTTTTTATTACTTTGCGGTCGTCATCGCCTACATTTAATTTGTTAAGGTCCCTCAAAATTTCTTCGGCCGAATCATATTCCAATCCAGTTTTTTCCAATACGGTGTTAAATTTATCCAAATAAATTTGATGGTGCTTTGTATAATGAATTTCAACTGTACGCGCATCCATGCATGGCTCCAGCGCGTCAAAAGCAAAATTAAGTTTTGGTAATTCAAATTTCATATTGTTATATTATGATTTACCAGCCCACTCGCTTCCTTGTCTGGCTAATAATTGCGGCGCGAGAAGCGGTTCAGCCATAATTTCTTTTACTACGATTTCCATACGCATGCTTTGAGAACCCTTGACCAATATTAAATCACCGGTTTTTATTTTGTCCTGCAAAAAAGTCCCCGCTACTTCCGCTTTCGGAAATATAGCTATTCTGTGTTCATCCATGCCAGCCTCTTTCGCCGCATGCGCGATATGTTTCGCGGCTTCACCTACCGTAATTAAATAATCAATCTCCAGCTCGGCAATTTTAAATCCAAGCTCCCTGTGCAAATTTTCTGTTTCAGAACCCAACTCAAGCATGCCGCCCATTACAACGAACCGCTTGCTCCCGACATTAATTTCTATTTGGGCGGTTGTATCAATTGCCGACTTTGCCGCTTCAGGGCTTGAATTATATGTATCATCAATAATAAGAGTTCCTTTAATTCCATTGATCAAACGCATCCTACCCGGCAAACCTCTAAGCTTACTCAAAGCTTGAGACCCCTCCACAAGGTTAACGCCAAAAAACAATCCTACGGCCAATCCGGCCAACGAAGCATAAATAGCCGATCTGGATACGACGCCCTGAACATATACAGGCACAACATTTCCTTTATATAAAACCTTAAAATTAATCCCTACCGGCCAGCCAACATCATTCTTTATAAAATTTACATCAGTCGCCCTTAAACCGGCGCCCTCTTTAAATCCATAAGTCATTACTTCGGCCTTAGTTGTCGGAGCGCATTCCATTACCATTTCATTATCAAAATTAATAACAGCGCAACCGTCTTGCAAAAGATGCGAGATGATAATTCTTTTTTCTTGCGCTATTTTTTTTATTGTCTTAAAAAATTCCGTGTGCGCGTGCGAAATAAATGTCAGCACGCCAACTTTACATTGAGCTATTTCAACCAAATACTGGACATCCCCGGGCTTATCAGCCCCCATTTCAAGCACAAGCATTTCTGGATAATTTTTATCACGCATAAAAATCAGGCTCAACGCTTTCCCAAAAATTTTTATCCATCCAAAAACCGACTTTCCTGCTGTTTTTTCAACGCCAATAATAGTGAGCGGAACGCCAATTTCATTGTTGTAATTTTTTGAACTCTTGCGAACGGAAAATTTGCTTTCAAGAACCGTCGCAATCGCCTCCTTCCCGGAAGTTTTTCCTACCGAACCTGTAATTCCAATTACATCCGGCTTGTATTTTTTCAATATCTTTTTGGCAAGCCACCTAAGAATGTAATGTAAAAATGATCTAAACATAAAATTTATTTACACATTTTTATCCCCCGGCACTCCGTAGTAGTCGAGAATGAATTTTGCCACATCTTTGAAAACCGGCGCGGCCGTTGACTCGGCCCAATTTCTGGCAGGAGCCTCATATTTAACTAGCAGAACAAATTGCGGAGCGCTGGCCGGAAAATACCCCACAAAAGTATGATTGCTTTCTTCGGCGTACTCTCCGCTTTTGGCAATTTGAGCCGTGCCTGTCTTGGCGGCAATATAATAATCATCCAGCCTAGCTTTTTTTCCGTGCCCGTTTTCTACAACTGATATTAACATGCCTGTGATTAATTTTCCAGCGCTTGGAGATATAACGACGTCCACAATTTCAGGTTCTGTTTTTTCAATCTTGCCATTTTTATGTCTTATTTCCTCCACAATATAAGGCTTTGGCATTTTGCCATCATTGGCCAACGCAGCGTACGCCGCAACTAACTGAATCGGGGTTGCCATAAAACCCTGACCGAACGATTCGTTGGCCGCGTATATTTCCGCCTTTTTATCAAACGATGAGATATCGGCCTGCACTTCTGTGTCCAGCTCAACTCCGGTTTTTTTTCCAAAACCAAATTTTTCCACATACTCCTTAAAACGCAATTGGCCTATTTTTTCCGCGACCCAAATCATACCTGTGTTTATGGAATGCTCCAAAACTCCAGTCATTGTAACCTTGCCATATTTTTTACCCTCCGCATTCCGAATCTTGTGCCCATTTACAATTCTCTCCCCAGGATCTACAAAAGATGTGAATGGGCTAACCAACCCAAGATCCAGCGCGATGGACATCACTATTGGTTTGAACACCGAGCCTGGTTCATACGAAGTAAAAATTGTTGAATTGTTAAAATAAGCCATATCCTTTACATCCGCATAATTATTCGGATCGAAATCAGGCGCGCTACACATGGCCAACACAGCTCCGGTTTTTGAATTCAAAACCAAAAGAGAAGCACTCTGCGCTTTAAACTCCTCAAGTCCTTTTTTAAGCCGTTCGCAGGCATTGTATTCCAAATTCCTGTCTATTGTTAAAAGTAAATCCACGCCATCCTCGGCCTGTTTAACCGTTCGGCCAGCCAGCGAAATTAGACTTCCGGCCGCGCTCGTTTCTCCGGCCAAAAATCCACTTTTCCCCGCAAGTCTTTTATCCCAATAACCCTCAAGGCCATAACTGCCGACCGAATTACCATCTTGGTTAAACCGAACAAACCCAAGGGCGTTAGAACCAAGTTCGCTTTCAGGATAATATCTGAACTCTTCGGCTACAAAATTTACACCATTCAAATCCGCATCTTTAATTTTTTGGACAATATCTTCGGATACTTTTTTTGCGATCGGCTCGTATGGATCCTTCCTCTTTAACAATTTTTCAAGTAACTTGTCAGATTCTTCATCGTCAAAATCAAACAATTTGGAAAGGAAATTTGTGGTGGTTGAAATTTTGTTTTCCGGAATATCGCGCGGAACGGCATAAACCAAATAATACTTTCTATTAACCGCCACCGGATATTCTTTTTTATTTCTTGTATCCTGCATGAATATCTCCCCCCTTCTAGGATGGAGCTGTTTGTAAATTTCGTGCGCGTCCAAAGCGAGGGTTGAGTAATAACCATAATCAACAACCTGCAAAACAAACAGCCTCGCTAAAATTGCGAAAGCGCCAAAAATGATAAAAATTGAAACCACTCGCAATGAATTGTCCGAATTCTTGCGCATTGTGTTTATTTATAACTCAAAAGTTGTTTGATTCCATCGAGCGGATAAATTTTATTCTTAATTATTTTATCTACCACGCCGGCAAACGGCGCGGATATTTTCTTTTTTTTAGTCAAAGATACTAACGACTTAACCGCTTCAAGGCCCTCAACAATTTGTCCAACTTTCTTTAGCGCGGAACTCGCGCTCAAACCTGATGCCAACAACTCCCCAAATCTCCTATTTCTGCTCTTTTCGCAGAACGCGGTTCCGGCCAAATCACCAAGTCCGCACAACTCGTATGCTGTGCCATTTTTTCCGCCCATTTTTTTTACAATCCTATCAAGTTCTTTTAGAGCCTTAACCAGCAAAACTGACTTCGTATTCATAGGCATGGCCAGACCATCGCAAATGCCAATCGCGATAGCATAAACATTTTTAAACGAACCGCATAACTCCATCCCAATCAAATCAAAAATCGGAATGAGTTTTAAATTTTTGTTCTCTAAAACTTTTTTAATCTGGATAACTGTTTTTTTATCTTCAGCCGCGATATTCATGGATGTAAATTGCCCGCTTGCCATGTCACAGGCAATGGCTGGCCCGGAAATTGCCGCGATTTTTTGATTCTTCAAAAATTTTTTCATCAAAGAAGGAATCAAACTTAAAGATTTCCCATCAATTCCTTTTGATACATCAACGCAAATCGCGCCTTTCTCCACAAACGAACTTGACTGCTCTATGAGCGTCGGCATAAAAACACTTGGCAGACTGTAAAAAATAACACGACTGCCTTTTAACGCATCCAGAATTTTACATTCCGGCTTAATATTTGAAGACAACTTTATTCCCGGCAAATACTTCTTATTTTCGCACTCATGGGTTATCTGATTAAGCGGTTCAGTATCTCCGGAATAGTTCCACAGACTTACTTTAAACCCATTCAAGCCGACCACATGCGCGATGGCCGTCCCCATATTTCCGGCTCCTAAAACCGTAACTTTTGTTGGCATACAGATTTACATTAACTTGAAATTTACCGTAATTATATATGATTTTTATCTATTAATCAAACAGCGGCGACAAAAAAAGACGACCGCCTAAACGACCGTCTTTTTAAAAAAAATTATTCCAAAATTCCATCCAAATTCACATCATACAGAATCTCTTCGTGCAATTGCCTGTAATTAATCAACTCCTCCGCTTCAAACCAAATCGCAATTTCTCTGTCTGCTTCTTCCGGCTTGTCTGAACAATGAATTAAATTCCTGACAGCTCGCTCATCTTGACTTGATAAATTATAGGAATCCAAAGTGAGATCGCCTCTAATTGTGCCCACATCCGAAGACAACGGCTCTGTGCTTCCAACCAATTTCTTCACAATCCCAACGGCTTGATTTCCGGATAATACCATTGCCACCACCGGACCTGAAGTCATAAATTTCACCAAAGCGCGGACGATGTCTTTGCCGTATTCAATCGCCTCTTTATCCGTCGCCAATCCGGCATTTTTGCGTTCGGATATTGTTCTTTCGCCTTTTTGCAAATACCACGCCTCATCTTTATTGTAATGAGTCCAGCACTGCTCTTCCGTCGGAACGATCATTTTTAACGCCGACAACTTCAAACCGACTCTTTCAAAACGTTTAATAATATCTCCGATCAGGGCTCTCTGCACGCCATCGGGCTTAATTATCACAAAGGATTTTTCTTTTGAAGGATGCATATTTATAAAATTAATTTAAGCTATATTCGAAATGAGTGAATTAAATAATCTATGAGAAAATAATTAGCTTGCTAAATTATTTTTGAATCAGATTATTTATGAGCGAATGAGATTATATGTGACATATATCCTACCGGATTTTTTACAAAATGTCAACAGAAAACGCAAAAACGAAAAGACACGGTTTTTCTGACTCTATTTACGAACAAAATCAAACTGGCCAAAACTATTGAGTCGCCGTTGATATTTTGTTTGAAACAATAAGCTCGAACTGTCTGATTCATCTTTCTTTTTTTAGAATTTGTGACAGACCAATCATTTGCAAACTCGCTTCCTTGCCGAGTTTTAACTTCTATAAAATAATAATCACCGCTTTTTACGGCGATGATGTCAATTTCTCCGAAAGTCGTATGATAATTTCTTTCAACAATTTCAAACCCGTGTCTTTTTAAAAAATCGCAGGCCAAACCCTCTCCCCAGTTCCCCAGCTCCTTTCTCGGCATATTACTTTCGATGCGGCAAATATTTTTCTATGCGCGCCCGTTCCGCTTCTTCTTTTTTAATTTTAGGAACTCTTTTTGTAAGATAATTTATAATTTTGTAAAGTCGCCAGATAAAAAATACCAACAACAGAACCAACCACCAGCGCCATCCCAAAAACCAAACCCCTTCCTGCCTGAAAAACATCCAGACCAACCCGGAAAAACCGACAGCCAAACCCAACATTGCGAATTTTGACATTACGGTTTTATCTGATTTTACTTTCGTGTATTGCGAAAAAATCTTCATCAGAAGGCCGATTACTATAACCAAAAGAAATCCGCCGACAAGAATCCATAAAGCCGACCCGCGCGCGCTTTCCGGCTGACCAAACCAGTAATCCAAAGCAAAAAGATTTTTTAAATTCATACCATTTTTTTAAATACCAAAGAATAATTATAATCCCAATCAATCTTTTCAACTAATTCCAGCCCTTCTTGTTTTGCAAGCTCTATCGCCTGCTGCGGCAAAACCATTGCCTCCGGTTTTGGCCCAAGCAAACCTATCTGTTTGGCCCAATCGGTTATAACCAGCCTGCCATCTTTTGCCAGCATCCTGGCCGCCTCTTTAATCGCTCCTGCTTTATTTTTTAATAAGAATAATACATTCATCATGAAACAGGCGTCAAGAGTTTTGTCTGGAATGGGCGTTTTGCCGCGCAATTCAATATCAGACCAGACCACATGCACATTGTCATAGCCCTCGTCTCGAGCCATGCTCTTTATGCTTTCCAAAACGTCCTTAACAACATCTACGGCATAAACAATGCCTCTTTCTCCGACTGTTTTGGCCGCCGGAAAAACAAAGTGCCCGGTTCTGCCGCAACCTAAATCAGCCACACGCTTTCCGGGCGAAAGAGTAATTTTGTCAAAAATTTTATATGGATCAACCAACGCTGTACCGGAGTGAGTCATAAATGTATGCTATCTAATAAAAATTTTCCCAACCGTGCCAAATAAAAATCCGGATATCATATTCGTGACCGTAAGAAAACCGAAAAATATGAATGCCGTTCCGACCAATTTATACATTAAACGAGTTCCTCCATTATAACCAAACTTAGCTTCAGCCCAAGCGCTAGTGCCAAAATTTTGGATAAACCATTCTGTTTTTAGCACCAAAATAACGCCGATTGCCGCCATCAATATACCAATAATGTAGCGCATAACTGAAAAGATGATAAAAATACTAATCAAATTTTACCATTGTTGAGAAAAAAAGAAAAGAGGCCAGCTGGTCCAAAACATGTGTGCGTTTGTTTGACGAAATCCGAACCTTTTTTGAACGGGACTGACGGCGCGCTTCGCGCCTACGCCGAGGCTTCGGCGGGCAGGCGCGTGCCAAACTGAACGTTCAGGCGGGCAAAAAGGAAGGGGGTTGGGGGGAAGGAATTTTTGCCCGCCCTCGCTTTCCGCCGCCGCAGAATTTCGTGCCAGTGAAACTGGCGCGCCACCACGATTTTAAGTTTTTCTTTGGTGGTTAATTTGATAAATCCCTTTTTTACTTGATAAATTTATACCATTGGCTTAGCACTTCCTCTGCTGGTTTGCCGCGAATGTTGTATTCTTTAGTTAATGGAAAATCATCAGGCCAATAAGTAAACGGATAGATTCCTATAATATAAGAAGTTTCCGCGACATTCTTCATTATCGCTTCAAATCCCATTGCCTGCTCTTCCAGATCAAGCTTGTATTTGTCGGAATAAAGTTCCCAAAGGGCGGTTGCCGCGTCATCAATTCCTATTTTGCCGGTCAATCCTCCGTCAACGCTCGGATAAGCAACCTGTTGAAGAATAATCGGTTTTTTGTATTTTTCGTATAAC